>MEHZ011373022.1_pt1 | contig 17714 bp, 15 predicted proteins | sample 897221 | NCBI WGS metagenome assembly MEHZ01 (sample SAMN05514161, study PRJNA337945) | marine metagenome | isolation source: marine surface water | place: Arctic Ocean | collected 2007-12-13
GTTCTGCTCGCCAACTCGTTGCCCGGCTACAGGGGAGTCAGAAGCCAAGGTGATTTCCACCAAATCGGCTTCTCCCTGACGGAATGAAAATAGACGAACCAGGTCACCGACGGATACGGCCTCTTCGACCAACGCGGAGAGCATGCGCGGGGTCGAGACAGCCACGTCGACACCCCAGGAGTCGTCAAACATCCACTCGTTCTTAGGGTGGTTGACGCGGGCGACTACTCGTGACACTCCAAATTCCGTTTTGGCGAGCAGGGAAACCACCAAATTGACTTTGTCATCTCCCGTTGCTGCTACGACAACGTCGCATTGCGAGAGCCGCGCCTCTTCTAAGGCGGTAATTTCACAGGCGTCAGCCATGAGGGTTTCTGCGCCTTCGACAATTCCTGGTTTGGCCAAAGCGGCATCGCGGTCAAGCAGCAGAATTTCGTGTCCATTCTGCAGCAGCTCACGAGCGATAGCCCGACCCACTTTGCCGGCACCTGCAATCGCGACTCTCATGAATTGCCCTTCTCGCGGAACAGCGCGATGCCTTCGATCCGCTCGCGATCTGCGGGTGGAAATAGTAGGTGCACGTAGTCGCCCTCCTGGAGAACAAATTCCGGACCTGGCAACACCGCTGCCTCATACCGAGTGACGAAGGCAATCCGCGCACCTGTCTGGCGTTCAAGTTCGGTGGCGTTGCGCCCATACCATTGCTGATCCAGCGGGACCTCGGCCAAGGTCATGGTGCCGGTCGGATCGGTGAATTCTTCGCTGGCACCGGTGGGAAGCAGCGCTTTCATTATTTGCGTGGCCGTCCACGTGACTGTCGCCACGGTGGGGATTCCAAGCCGTTGGTAGACGGCAGCACGTTTGGGGTCGTAGATTCGAGCGATCACATGCTCCACCCCGTATGTTTCGCGCGCGACTCGAGCAGCCAGGATGTTGCTGTTATCACCACTGCTGACGGCCGCGAACGCATGAGCGCGGGTTATGCCAGCCGACTCGAGGGTCTCTCGATCAAAGCCCACGCCTTTCACTGTGATCCCGGTAAAATCGGGACCCAACTTGCGAAAAGCCGATGGTTCTTGATCCACAACAGCTACCGAATGGCCCCCCTCGTCGAGCCAGGCGGCAAGCAAAGAGCCCACGCGACCACAGCCCAGAATCACAATATGCACGTGCACACGGTACACGCTGGGGCCGTGGCTATGCAGGGCAATCTATGACAGGTCTACGATGGGGAATCGTGTCGGTCGCGAATGGTCTGAAAAGAATCGTATTAGGCCGGGCTCTACGCAGCGAGCGGCTCTCCCAGACCCTGCTTCCGAAACGGATCGCCCTCCCGGTTTTTGCTAGTGATGCACTGTCGTCTAACGCATATGCCACTCAGGAAATCTTGCTTGTGCTCTCATTGGGTGGCGCATCTCTGTTCGCCTTTGGACCCTGGATCGCTGCAAGTGTCGTCCTCGTTTATTTCGTCGTGATCGCGTCCTATCGGCAGAATGTTCGGGCCTATCCGGATGGGGGCGGAGATTACGATGTTGTTTCGGCGAACTTAGGCCCGCAGTGGGGGGCGTTCGTAGGTAGTGCGCTGCTCATCGACTATGTACTCACCGTTGCTGTGTCCGTTTCTGCGGCTGTTGCAAACTTGGGTTCGACGATTGGCTTTGTCGGACAACACGCCGTGTGGTTTGCCGTTGGTTTCGTCGTGGTTATCACATTATTGAATTTGCGAGGAGCGAGAAACGCAGGGGGCATGTTTGCGATTCCTGCGTACCTGTTTATCTCCTCGATTTTTGTCATGATCGGGGTCGCGATGTTCAAAGTCATCAATGGGGAGCCCATGTTGGCGGAGAGCGCCGACTGGGAGATCTCAAATGAAGGTACCTTGACCGGTTTCGCTTTAATTTTTCTGATCGCTCGTTCATTCAGCTCGGGCACAACAGCCTTAACTGGGATTGAGGCGGTCTCAAGTGGGGTTCCCGCTTTTAAGGAACCGAAATCTAGAAATGCCGCAAAAACCCTTCTCATGTTGGGGTTAATCAGCATGTTGATGTTTAGCGGAATCACCTGGCTGGCAATGAGAACCGGCGTGCGGGTCACCCAAGTCGATGCTGACTTAGTCGGACTCCCAATTGGGGAAAGTCAAAAGACGGTGATTGTGCAAGTGGCAGCAGCGGTGTTTGATAACGCCGGATGGGCGGTCCTATTCATCTCACTCGTCACCGCACTGATCTTGGTATTGGCTGCGAATAGCGCATTTATTGGCTTTCCCGTCATGGGCTCAATCCTCGCGCGAGACGGCTACCTCCCTCGACAACTTCACACGCGCGGTGATCGTCTCGCGTTCAGCAATGGAATTTTAGCGCTTGCTGGATTGGCAATGCTGCTCATTATTGCATTTCAGGCTGATGTCACACGATTGATTCAGTTGTACATTATCGGCGTTTTCATCGCATTTGCATTGAGTCAATTTGGGATGATCCGACATTGGGGCAAGGTTCTGAAAACGGAAATTGATCACAGAGAGCGTCACCGCTGTCTTCGTTCACGAGTAGTGAATGCAATCGGATTCATTATGACTGGTGTCGTGTTGGTGATCGTGGTGCTCACCAAGTTCACGAGCGGTGCTTGGGTGGTAGTAGTAGCGTTGCCCATAATTTTTTATGGCATGCTGCGAATAAATCGGCACTACGAAAAGGTGCGCAGGGAGTCGTCCACTTTAGAAACTGATCATGTGATGCTGCCGGCTCGTGTGCACGCGCTCGTGTTGGTGTCCAAAATTCACAAACCAACACTCCGTGCAATTGCATATGCTCGCGCTACTCGGCCCACGGTAATTGAGGCCGTCACCGTGAACGTCAATGATGCCGAGACGCAACAATTGCATGAGGATTGGGTCCGTCGCGATATCCCAGTAACTTTGCGAATATTAGATTCGCCTTACCGCGAAATTACTCGACCGATTATTGACTATGTCAAGGAACTTCGCACGGAATCTCCGAACGACTTGATCGCCGTCTTTATACCCGAATATGTGGTGGGGCATTGGTGGGAGCAGATTTTGCATAACCAATCGGCGCTGCGACTTAAGGGTCGATTGCTGTTCTCCAATTCAGTAATGGTGATTAGCGTGCCTTGGCAGCTTGAGTCAAGTGAAAACAGTGTCGAAAATGAGTTCTAAGCCAGCCCTGAATGTCGGTGATTTATACATTGCCGAGATTGGAAAAATAGCCCACGGTGGTCACTTTGTCACCCACGTCGAGGGTTGTGTTGTTTTCGTCCGTGGCGCCATGACCGGCGAACGCGCAAAAATCCGAATCACTCACAAGAGGCAGAAAGTTTATTTTGGAGTCGCTCAAGTGATTTTGGAGGCGTCTGAAAATCGGGTTAATCCAAGTTGCGCTGCGAGTGCCCAATGCGGGGGTTGTGATTTTCAATACGTCGACTACGCGCATCAACGCGCTCTGAAGACAAGGGTGCTTAAGGATTCATTAGAACGTTTCGCCCAATTGCAGGCAAACCAGGTTGAAAAAATAGTGGGCGATGGGGTAGTTGAACTAAGCGGTGACAGCGGTTTAGGTTGGCGAGCCCGAGCCAGATTTGAGTGGAATGACGAATGGCAGATGCACCAATATCGCAGTGACATGTTGGTGAATACGCCGTTGTGCACGACGGTGACGAGTGAAATTGCGCAGGAACTTGTCCGGCTGACTTCCGCTGGAGGAATAGCACCTGGCGAGTACACCTTTGCCCAAGGTTCCGCAGGGGTCAGTGTGGTGGGTCCGATGGGGCACATCTCGGGGCCAGAGCTGGTCACCAGGGAGTTTTCCGGCGTGCAGTGGGAAACGGATATCCAAGATTTTTGGCAAGCAAATAGGTCCCTGCTCCCGGTCGCACAGCAGGCAATTATTGACTCTGGTGCCGTGCGGTCCGGGGAAGACTGGTGGGATCTGTACGGGGGCGCGGGGGTGTTTTCGCGGGTGCTCTCACTTGAGCTGGGTTCCGCTGGCAGCGTCACCACCGTCGAAGGGAACCGGACTGCCTCCCAACGCGCTCGTGATCTCTTTGCTGGGGTGCCAGATTCAGACTGTGCCCATGTCCGAGTGATCAATAGCAGTGTCGAGTCGTTCATGCGTCACATGCGCGGTGCCGGATCTGGGGTCGACGGGATATTGCTGGACCCGCCGCGGTCGGGGGCCGGGATTTCGGTGTGTGCCGATGTACGGGCACTCGGTCCGCGGTCAATCTTGTATCTCGCCTGCGACCCGGTAGCGCTTGCACGTGATGTCCGGGAGCTGTGCACTGACGGGACATATGAATTGGTCAGTGTCCGGGCGTGGGACGCATTCCCTATGACCCATCATTTTGAGTCCCTGGCAGTTTTGAGAAGCACCAAAGTATCTTGACGTCAAGATACTTGTGGTACGTTATGGCTCCTTAGACTTATCCTGGAGGTCCTGTGACGAGCGTGAATTCATTTTCTGCAAAACAAACCCTCAAGGTCGGCAGTGAAGAATTTGAGATCTTTGCAATCGACGCTGTACCGGGTAGTGAGAAACTCCCATTCACCCACAAAATTCTGCTCGAAAACTTGTTGCGCACCGAGGACGGCACAAATGTTGATGCAGATACGATCCGCGCTTTAGGCGCCTGGGACGCAAAGGTCGAGCCCACGGAGGAAATTCAATTCACGCCCTCGCGCGTGTTGATGCAAGACTTCACGGGGGTACCGGTTGTGGTTGATTTGGCCACGATGCGCGAAGCTGTGATTGCCCTCGGCGGCAACCCCGACAAGATCGAGCCCCTTAATCCATCTGAATTGGTGATTGACCACTCGGTGATCGCAGATTTCTTTGGTTTGCCCGACTCAGCGGAACGAAATGCAGCGCTGGAATACGAGCGCAATCGCGAGCGATATCAGTTCTTGCGCTGGGGCCAGAGTGCATTTGAAGAGTTTAAGGTGGTGCCTCCCGGAACGGGGATTGTGCATCAAGTAAATATCGAGCATCTTGCGCGCGTGATCATGGCCCGGGGTGGCCAGGCCTATCCCGACACGGTCGTGGGCACCGATTCGCACACCACAATGGTGAACGGTTTGGGTGTACTTGGTTGGGGGGTCGGTGGCATTGAAGCCGAGGCCGCGATGTTGGGCCAGTCGGTTTCTATGTTGATCCCGCGCGTGGTGGGTTTCAAACTCACGGGTGAGCTTCCGCCAGGAGCAACCGCAACAGACTTGGTACTCACGATCACGGAAATGCTCCGAACAAGAGGCGTCGTGGGCAAGTTCGTGGAGTTCTACGGCAGTGGCGTGGGAACCGTGCCACTGGCTAATCGGGCCACGATCGGAAATATGAGTCCCGAGTACGGCAGTACGGTGGCAATTTTCCCGATTGATCAGGTCACTCTGGACTACCTAGAATTGACCGGGCGGACAAATGATTCAATTGAACTGGTCCGGGCCTACGCACACCGACAGGGTCTATGGCATGACCCCGATCATGAGGCAAACTACTCGGAACTCATTGAGTTAGACATGAGCACGGTGGTGCCCAGCATCGCCGGACCCAAACGTCCACAAGACCGAGTGATTCTGGCCGAAGCCCAATCCAAGTTCGGGCAGGCCTTGACAAGTTTTACCGAGGAGCCGGGAAAACGAGTAAGTATCAACATTTCGGGTGAGGCTCTTGAAATTGAACACGGTGCTGTCAGTGTTGCGGCCATTACATCGTGTACCAATACCTCAAATCCGTCAGTGATGATCGGCGCTGGGCTGCTTGCAAAAAAGGCGGTCGAACGGGGGCTCTCCCGAAAGCCGTGGGTGAAGACCACGTTGGCACCGGGTTCAAAAGTGGTGACCGACTACTACGAAAAGTCAGGTCTGCTGCCGTACCTCGAAAAATTGGGCTTCAGTGTGGTGGGCTACGGCTGTACCACCTGTATCGGGAACTCAGGACCACTCATTACTGAGGTGTCGGCGGCGGTGAACACCCATGATGTTGTGGTCACTTCGGTGTTGAGCGGAAATCGAAATTTTGAAGGAAGAATCAACCCGGACGTGAAGATGAATTACCTCGCATCCCCACCACTTGTGGTGGCCTATGCGATCGCAGGAACGATGGACATGGACTTGGTCAATGATCCACTTGGGGTAGACCAAGAAGGTACGCCAGTTTTTCTGGCCGACATCTGGCCTTCATCAACAGAGATTGAGCGAGTAATTGCTGACTCGATTGATTCGGACATGTACATTGATCGATACCGGGACGTGTTTGCGGGCGATCAAGCGTGGCAATCGCTGCCCACCCCGACCGGGAGCATTTTTCAGTGGGATCCGGACAGCACGTACGTTCGCCGGCCGCCCTATTTTGAAGGTATGGAGCGGGAGCCGCAGCCGGTAAGTGACATTAGCGAGGCTCGAGTGCTCGCTGTACTAGGGGACTCGGTAACTACCGACCACATCTCTCCTGCTGGGTCCATTAAGGCAGATTCACCAGCGGGCGTGTATCTCAGTGAGCAAGGAATTGAACGTAAGGATTTCAATTCGTATGGGTCTCGACGTGGGAATCACGAAGTCATGATTCGTGGGACTTTCGCGAATATTCGCTTAAAGAATTTTCTGGTCCCAGGCACAGAGGGTGGTGTGACCGTGGACTTCACAGATCCGGGCGGTCCCACGACCACTATCTATGACGCCTCAATTCGTTACCAGGCCAAGCAGATTCCATTGATTATTCTTGCTGGAAAAGAATATGGGTCCGGGTCGAGTCGCGACTGGGCCGCCAAGGGGACCGCGCTATTAGGTGTCCGAGCTGTCATTGCCCAGTCCTATGAACGAATTCATAGGTCGAACTTGATTGGGATGGGTGTACTTCCCTTGCAATTTATGGCCGGTGACAGTGCCGCGTCGCTGGGGCTTTTGGGCAACGAGGTATTTGCAGTTTCCGGGATCACCGCCCTCAACGAAGGAATCACTCCACAGAAGTTGACGGTGAATGCCACGTCACCGGGTGGTGCGGGCATCGAATTTGAGGTCGGATTGCGCATAGATACTCCAGGTGAGGCCGACTACTACCGAAACGGTGGAATTTTGCAGTACGTTCTACGTTCGCTTCTGTGATCATGTCCCTGCCTGGATGGCCCACCGACTTGGTGCCGGCACAAGACCCCGAGTTTTTTGGGCAGGTAACTCGGTGGCTCCTGGATCGACTGCCCGGGGAGTTCCGGGACTCGCAGAGCAGGAAAGACCCCGTAGCTTTGGCATGGGTGCTCCGTGAGCGAATACAGACCGATATTGAGTTGATGCGCCGGCTCTACGCAACCGCTCGTACAGCGTCTGGTACACAGCGGCCAGAAGCCCTTCTTGACACGTTGAGCGTCGTGGGAGCACAACTATTGCGAACAGCTCGAGAGGCCAATTGCGTCTCTTCAGCGCTGACCGACCTACGCCACAGCGCCGCTGACACTTCTCACCTACACTAGGTTGGTGCGTTATTTGCCGGCAATCCGTGACCCCCGTGATGTGCGCGCGTTACCAGCAGAAAAGCTACCTGAACTAGCCCGAGAGATCCGAGCTTTCTTGGTTGAAAAGGTTTCTGCAACCGGTGGCCATCTCGGCCCTAATCTTGGAGTGGTGGAACTCAGTATTGCGTTACATCGAGTTTTTCGATCCCCAGAGGACGCAATTATTTGGGATACCGGCCATCAGTCCTATGTACATAAAATTTTGACGGGACGGGCCGCCGAATTTGACACGCTTCGCCAAGAAGGGGGCCTTAGCGGCTATCCCAGTCGCGCTGAGAGCGATCATGACATTGTCGAAAACTCGCATGCATCCACGGCGCTTTCATATGCAGATGGACTGGCCAAGGCGTGGCAGCGACGAGGGCTCTTGGGTGAACAGCATGTGGTCGCAGTGATTGGCGACGGCGCACTCACTGGCGGCATGGCCTGGGAAGCACTCAACAATATTGCGACGGGAGAGAGACCCCTCGTGATAGTCGTTAATGACAATGCGCGCTCCTACTCACCCACAATTGGTGGCCTTGCGCATCATTTGCACACACTGCGGACCGCCCCCAACTACGAGCGAGTCAAGAGCTGGGGCAAGCGGGTACTGCAGCGCACGCCAGTAGTAGGAGTGCCCATTTTCGATGCTCTTCACGGCATGAAAAAGGGCGTAAAAGATGTTGTAGCGCCACAAGGCATGTTCGAGGATCTTGGTTTGAAGTACGTGGGACCGGTTGATGGTCACGATGAATCCGAGCTTGAGTATGCATTGAGTCGGGCGCGGGATTTTGATGCCCCCGTAATTGTTCATGTGATCACGCACAAAGGCCAGGGCTATGCACCTGCGGAGGCCGACGAAGCTGATCGATTCCATGGGGTGGGCGTGATCGATCCTGAAACCGGACTTCCAGTTTCGGCTGCTGGTCGCACGTGGACCGAGGCCTTTTCGGACGAGCTGGTAGCCATTGGCCAAGCGCGCTCGGATGTCGTCGCGATTACTGCTGCTATGCCGGGGCCAACGGGATTGGATCAGTTTGGACAGTTGTTTCCGGACCGCATCTACGACGTAGGGATCGCCGAGCAGCACGCTGCGACAAGTGCAGCGGGACTGGCCTACGGGGGCATGCATCCGGTCGTGGCACTGTATGCAACCTTTTTGAATCGGGCGTTTGACCAAGTAATAATGGATTGTGCGTTGCACAAGGCTGGTGTGACTTTCGTACTTGACCGCGCTGGGGTGACCGGGGACGACGGTGCGAGCCACAATGGGGTCTGGGACATGGCAATGTTGCAAATTGTCCCGGGACTGCGAATCGCGGCACCGCGCGACGAATCAACGCTCAAGCAATCCTTGCGTGAAGCCGTTGACATTGACGATGCACCCACCGTGGTGCGATTTTCAAAGGGAGCTATTCCACGAGACATCCCGGCAATTTCACGCGAAAGTGGCGTTGACGTATTGGCCGATCACGGTGAAATGGAAGTCTGTATCGTGGCGATCGGGTCGTTCGCTCCGCTGGGACTTGAGGTCGCTGAAGGTCTCAAAGCACAAGGAATAGGCGTTCGGGTCCTTGATCCGCGCTGGGTCAAACCGATCCCGCAGTACGTGATTGCGCAAGCGGCACGGGCCAAACTGGTGGTGGTAATCGAAGACGGCATGCGAGCAGGTGGCGTCGGCGCAGCCTTAAGCCAAGCACTGCGGGACCAGAACGTGGACGTCCCCCTTCGCAACTTTGGTACCCCTCTGGCCTTCCTCGACCATGCCAAGCGGACGTCTATTCTCAATACGCTTGGCCTTACCGGACAGACCATTACTCGATCAATTACTGAGTGGATAGTGGGCAATTCGGAAAGCGACGTGCCAGATTCGGTTAAGCAGGAACGCTAGCAATTCCTTGTGCCAAGAATCGAGGATCGCTATAGCCTTCTCGGTCGAGATAGGGAGTGATCCCACCCAACCAGAACGGCCAACCGGCGCCCAAAATCATGCACAGATCGAGGTCTTGAGCCTGCGCGACGACGCCTTCATCGAGCATGATGCGGGCTTCCTGCGTAATTGCTGTGAGGGCTCGATCCCTGATCTGATCAGGGGACATGGTGCTTGGTGCATTTCCAAAGATCTCAAGGACTCGTGGATCCACGGTTTTGTTGCCCGCGTCATCCCACAACCACACGCCTGGAATTCCTGCAGCAACAAGCTCGCCCATTTTCTCCGAAGCATGGAATCGGTCCGGGAAGTGCCCATTGAGTGTCTGGGCAACATGCTGAGCCACGGCCGGTCCGACCATTTGCACAAGGACAAATGGATCCATGGGAAGTCCCATGGCGTGAACCGCGGCATCGGCATCCGCGAAACTTGCCCCCTCGTCCACGCAGGAAATAATTTCGCCCAGGAATCGGTTGAGCAAGCGGTTCACCACGAACGCTGGACGGTCAGCCACCAGCACACAAGACTTTTTGAGCCCCTTGCCAACGGCGAAGGCGGTGGCAAGGGAGGGGTCGTCTGTCTTGTCGGCACGAGCGATCTCCAGTAGCGGCATGAGCGCAACAGGATTGAAGAAATGGAACCCCACGACGCGCTCAGGGTGTGCCAAGTCGGCCGCCATCTCGGCCACGGAAAGTGATGACGTGTTGGTTGCCAAAATGCAGTCAGGTCGAACGACTTCTTCCAATTGGCCGAAGACCATCTTTTTGACATCAAGTTGCTCAAAGACCGCCTCGATCACAAAATCGGCATCAGAGAAAAGGCTCTTATCAGTGGTACCCGTGATGAGCGCCTTGAGCCGATTGCACTTATCGGGGGACAGCCGCCCTTTTGCGTGCAGTGTGTCGAGTTCTGTGTGCGCGAAGGCGACACCTTTGGCCACCCGTTCCTGATCAAGATCGGTCATGAGAACCGGAACCATCAACTGACGCGCGAAAAGTAGTGCCAACTGACTCGCCATAAGTCCAGCTCCTACAATTCCCACTTTTGTCACTGGCCTAGCCAGTGACTTGTCTGGGACCCCTACCGGGCGTTTAGCACGCTTTTGGACCAGATCGAACGAATATAGGGAGGCGCGAAGTGGGTCAGACATCACTAGCTCAGTGAGCGCCGCATCTTCCGCGTCAAATCCTTCGCTGCGCGAATTGGTCTTTGCGGCTTGTACCAGATCTAAGGCAATGTAGGGGGCGCGAGTTGCGCCATGGACTCGTGCATCAACCTGCCTACGTGCTGCATCCACTACCGCGTCCCAACTATCGCGATCAATCGGCGCGCGCTCCACCGTGACGATGCTTTGAAGAACTTGCGCGGCCCACAAAACCGATTGCTCGAGGAAGTCTGACGGGGCGAAGACGACATCCATTATTTCCAATTCAACAGCCCGTTGAGGTTTGAGTTGCTTGTTCTGGCTCATAGAGTTGCTAATAATCACTTCGAGTGCCCTCTTGGGACCAACCAGATTAGGGAGCAGCCAGGCTCCACCCCAACCTGGAATGAGTCCGAGAAAAACTTCGGGCAGGGATAGGGCCGCAGCGTCTGCTGATACCGAGCGGTAATCACAATGCAAGGCGAGTTCCAGTCCGCCACCCATTGCCGCTCCATTTACAAACGCGAAAGTGGGGATTGAAAGTTCTCCAAAGCGACGCATGACGTCGTGACCCAACTTCCCGAATGCCGAAATAATTGCTGGGTCATTGACCAAGCTCGTGGCGGAAAGGTCGGCGCCAACAGCAAACACGAACGGTTTGCCGGTAACGCCAACGGCGGCGACATCGCTTCGGGCAGCAATCTCGTCTAGGGCTTCGTTGATTGATGCAAGACCACCAGGCCCGAACGTCGATGGGCGAGTGTGATCGTGGCCATTGTCCAGTGTGATTAGTGCCATGGTTCCCGCCCCTAGGGGCATCGGGAAATAGCGGACCCGGGCTTGGGTTACGACTTCGTCCGGATTTTCGGCGACAGCCGTGGGCTTCGTTTCGCTCATGCGTTGCTCCCTGAAATATTTTCCCAAATGACGGTTCCGCCCATGCCTAATCCGATACACATCGTGGTAATTCCATACTTTGCGGTTGGGTTCATCGTGAAATCTCGCGCAAGATTGGTCATAAGCCGGATACCACTAGATGCCAATGGGTGACCGACTGCGATGGCGCCGCCCATCGGGTTAACCCGCTCGTCGTCGTCCGCGATGCCAAAGTGATCCAGCAGTGCGATCACTTGAACCGCGAAAGCCTCATTGATTTCGAAGAGGTCAATGTCATCAATGGAAAGGCCGGTGCGAGCGAGTGCTTTTTCAGTGCTGGGTACTGGTCCCACGCCCATGACTTCGGGCTCAACTCCTGCGAATGCGAAGCCGACCATGCGCATCTTCTTGCTCAGACCGAGGTCATCCGCCACTTCCTCGTTTGCCAAAAGGGCCGCCGTCGCACCATCGGAGAGGCCCGAGGCATTACCGGCTGTGACCCGACCGTGCGCGCGAAACGGGGTTTTGAGTGCGGCAAGCCCTTCCAGTGTCGTTCCAGGGCGGGGGGCTTCATCGGCGCTCACCAAAATGTTGCCCAGCTCAGCGTTGCGGGCCGCAATGGGAACGAGATCTGGCTGGATCACTCCATTTGCATAAGCCTTTGCGGTCTTCTCCTGTGAGCCAAGTGCAAAAGCATCTGCCCGATCTTTTGTGATGTGGGGGAATCGATCGTGTAAGTTTTCGGCGGTCTTTCCCATCAGCATCGCTTCCGGGTCAACAATTCGCTCCGACAAATAGCGGGGATTGGGATCCATCCCTTCACCCATCGGGTGATGGGTCATGTGTTCCACACCGCCCGCGAGCGCGAGGTCGTAAGCGCCAGCCATGATTGCACTCGAAAGGGTAGTAACGGCCGTCATTGCACCGGCGCACCAACGGTCAATCGAATAACCTGGAACAGTATTGGGGAGCCCTGCCAGAAGGGCCGCCGACCGGCCGATATTCATACCTTGATCGCCGGTCTGGGTGGCCGCGGCTATTGCGACGTCGTCAATCTTTTCGGGGGGAAGGTTGGGGTTGCGACGTAAAAGCTCCCGCATTACTTTGACAATGAGGTCGTCAGCTCTTGTCTGCGAATACAGACTTCCGGCTCGGGCAAAAGGGGTTCTAGCCCCATCAACAAATACGACATTCGCGCGTTCAACCATTTTTTCCTCCTTGTGGAAGGCCTATGTTACCCGCTAGTAACTTATTGTGTCTCTGGCTCGGGGTCTTCGGCAGGTAGAGGTTGTGCTTTGCGCGCGGCATACACAATGGGAAGGATCAATTCACGCTGCCACTTTCTGGCCCCGCCGGCCTCCAGCAATTCGTTATACGCGGCTTCGGAGTCGAGCGGTTCGCACCAGCAAGCCCTCCGAACCAGTTCCGGCGTCATGAGGTTTTCGACTGGAATCGACAGTAATTCGGACAGCTGGGCCACACCTTCGCGAACGGTTTCCAGGCGAGCGAAAGCATTCGGATTCTTCTCGGCCCAACTCTTAGGTGCGGGCAATGATTGGGATTTTGGGGGTGGACCAGGTAACTCCGATTCCGGCAGCAAACGGGACCGCTCGATCGCCAAATTCCACTGGCGCTCATAGCGTGCCGCCGCTCGGCCATTGAAGTCTTTGACTTTGAGTAAAGTCTCGGTCGGCATCGCTTTAGCCGCGGCGATAATGGCACGATCAGGAATCAGGCGACCTGGGGCAATATCGCGTCGCCGGGCAATGTCATCGCGGGTAACCCAAAGTTCGCGCACAATCGCCCGGGCTCGGGGATTCTTAATCGCATGCACTCCGGAGGTGCGACGCCACGCTTCACCTTCATGTTCGCGAGGTCGCCAGGTCAATAGTGCAGCAAATTCCTGCTGGGCATATTCGTACTTGTCTGCCTCCCGCAAACTTGCCGAAAGTGAGTCCCGCAGTTCGACGAGCAACTCGACATCAAGGGCTGCATAACGCAGCATTGCTGGTTTGAGTGGTCTGAGCGACCAGTCGGCCGCGCCATGGCCCTTCTCCAAATATTTTCCGAGCTCACTTTCAATCAACGGGCCTAGCCCTACTCTTTCACACCCCAGGATTCGACCCGCCAATTCGGTGTCAAAAAGACTAGAGGGGGACAGGCCGACTTCCCGTAAGCATTCAAGATCTTGGGTGGCAGCGTGCAAAATCCATTCCACCCCGACGGTTGCCTCGGCAATCGGGCGTAAGTCCGGACACGCGATCGGATCAATAAGTGCACTGCCGGCCCCCTCGCGTCGCAATTGGATCAAATATGCCCTCTGGGAATACGTGTAGCCCGAAGCCCGCTCGGCATCAAGGGCTAGTGGGCCGGTCCCTTGTCGCAGTTTCTCGGCGTAACCCAGTAGCGCGTCGTGCGTAACGATTACGTCAGGTATTTGCTCGCGAGTTTCATAAGGAACTTTTGGCTCTTCGCTATCCACGACGACGCGCGTGTGCAACATGGGCCACACCCTCTGGGAGTGGCACAAGTCCGCCAGCACACACCAGTACGTTTATCCAGGCGGTGAGGTGACTGCCAAGGTTGTCCCGTGGCGCCCCCGACTCGTCTTCAGTGGGTGTCCAGGAAGATCTCACTTCAACAAAACCTTCGGCGCGGCGGTCGGCCAAAGTCCCAAATGACTGACCAAAGTTGCTGGTCACGGTACCCCCGATTTCTGAAATCTGAAGGTGCGAGGTGCTCTCAGAAATCCAACTCCAGGCGACTTGCCCTATTAGGTCGTCGTTGAGAAGATCGGCTTCCAGCTCAGCGCGCGCGAAAATAACCGCGCGAAACGTACCACCCCACTCTTCGACACCGTCAGGATCATGGAGTAGCACAAATCTTCCCGAGAACGCATCGCTGTCAAGATCGGTGGGTGCAGCTGTGAGGGCCAAGGCAAAAGGTGCCAGCCGGCTGGGAGCGGGGACCTGTGTCAAAGTGATGTCTGGGCGTACCACCACGTTACTGATCTGCTCAACCGTGACCGCAAATTGGTCTGCGGCTGGAGTCACGGTACGCACTGATTAAGACTAATGAGAAGAACAAGTTTGGCGAGGCTGGCGCGCCGTCAAGTCACGCGAAGTTTACTGAAATGGAGTTAATGCAGTACCGCTGGTCGGTGGGTGTGCCATAGCCTTCGCCTTCAAAAACGTGCCCCAGGTGCCCGTCGCAGGCCGCGCAGCGAACTTCAGTCCTCGTGCGACCAAGGCTGGTATCTTCAATGTAGACCACAGAGTCCTTGGCTAATGGCTGATAAAAGCTAGGCCAACCGCATTGGGAGTCAAATTTGGTGTCGCTGGTGAACAATTTAGTTCCACAGGCCCGGCAGGAGTAGGTCCCGACTGCCTTATTATCGGTGTATTCACCTGCAAAGGCAGGTTCGGTCCCCCCTTCCCGTAGGACGTGGTACTCCTGTGGTGTCAGTCGCTCGCGCCACTGGTCATCGGTCACAACGGTGGGATCACCCAGATTTGGGTGTTGAGATTGGTCATTTCCCGGAGTTGATGTGCTCATGGGCAACAGCATACGATCGATTTAGTCGAGGCGCCTACCTGTATGCAGGAAGGATTCATGTGAAGATTGGCTCGTGATGGAATTACTGGAGAATTCAGGAGCGTGGCTATCCGATAACGAGCTGGACAATGCTCGGGCCAATTTGCCGATTGTGTATGTGGATGCGATTCCGGTGCGCGTCGATGCAAGCGGTGCGGTTACCGAAGTGGGGCTTCTTCTGCGAATTTTGCCCGATGGGTCAATCAGTCGGGCGGTGGTTTCAGGTCGTGTGCTGTACCGGGAGCGCGTGCGCGATGCAATTATTCGGCACCTTGAGAAAGACTTGGGGCCGATGGCTTTTCCTAAATTGCCGGCATCGCCGCAGCCGTTTACCGTTGTGGAGTATTTCCCGGACGAGAGCGTGTCAGGTTTTCATGATCCGCGCCAGCACGCAATCTCGTTGGCTTACATTGTTCCGATCGAGGGGGATTGCGTTCCTTCACAAGAGGCACTGGACCTTATTTGGGTTTCCCCTGATGCGGCAACCAGTCCCGAGTTTGAATTAGAGATTGTCGGAGGACAGGGGCGGCTGGTGCGAATGGCCCTCGCCCACTGTGGCTTGTTGCCTTAGTTCGAAGGGATTGCCTTAGTTCGAAGGGAACTGTGGTGGTACACCGTCGATTTTTCCGCGAAGCGCGGCCGCGAGATCTCCACGACCAAATGCATGGCCCATCTCGACGAAAGCGTCATCGGCACTTTCATTAAATTCCGCATTCATGCCCCGCACCAGTTGGGCCTTGATCACGGCCATTGATGCGGGTGAGCAATTGCTGACTAAATCGGCAGCGCATGCGTATGCCGCCGCCAATGGATCATCGCTGGCGCTTAGAACCAACCCGTACTCAGCAGCTTGCTGGCCAGTGAATGTGCGACCACTAATCAGGATGTCCGAGGCGCGAGCTAAACCCACCAACCGGGGGAGCAGCCAGGCAATGCCGTATTCGGCGATCAGACCCAGTCGAGCAAAGGTCGAACTGAGTTTCGCATCGGACTTGGCGAATCGGAAATCTGCGCTTATGGCAATCACAAAACCCAAGCCAGCAGCTGGACCATTAATTGCGGTGATCACCGGAGTAGATAAGTGTAGGTATTTTCCCGGCACGGTTCGATGGCTCTGGCCGTTGAGGAATCCTTGAACCAGTTCCGGATCCTCACCCAAAATGCTGAGATCTGCCCCGGAACAGAAGCCACGACCGGACCCGGTCACCACGATTGCTCGAACTTGTGGGTCCGCATCAGCAAAATCCAACAAATTCGAATAGGCATGGATCATGTCGGGAAGTAGCGCATTGAGTCGCTCGGGTCGATTGAAAGTGATGGTTGCGACATGATCATCAACTGAATAGGTCACAAATTCTGTGGCGGGAGCCGGCGTCATGACCTATTCATAGCATTAAGACCCCAAGTGCCGATACGCTACGCCGTGATAAGGATAAGATTTAGGGTAATACTGTGAACTTGAACTTTTAAAATGGAAAGAGGAACTGATGTCGGACACTTTCGGTAAAAGTGAGTCGAAGCGGGGCATGCGGCTCACCTGGCGCGGGGTCGTAATAATCGTCATCGCAGTAGTGCTCTTAGTATTTGCCGTACAAAATTTGGAAACAGCGCAGGTGAAGTTCTTGGGCATGGATTTTGACATCTATGTGTGGCTGATTGTTACTGTGTCGTTTCTGCTGGGCATGTTACTTGGGGGAGTCGTTCGAGGAACTGCCCGCAAACTGCGAAAGCCCAAACCTCAGGTCAATAAATAGGTTGCGCGTGGTGTGGATCAATCCCTAACAGGGTTTCGTCTTCCGGGGTGAGGTCTGTCATTGGTTGGTTAACTTGATCAAATCGCGGCTGCGCATTCTCTGAGTCGCTTTCGTCGTCAAGGTACTCATCAGAGTCTATGAAGTGCATGGCGGCGACTTCCTCGCTCACCACATTCGAGGGTGTTGACTCACCTGCGTGCATTGGGTCGTCACTTGCATCTTCTGCATCTTCGCCGGCGAGCAGGTGCTCGGTGTCTTCAAGTGGGTAGAGCAATCCATCAAGTGAACCCTCCCCGCCATACTCACCGTTGTCACCTGTGATGCCGTTGCGAACCGCCTCAGCCTCCATGATCATGGTCAACCGATCGGCTGCATCTGCCGTGTCGCCCGGCTCAATGTCGACACTTTGGGTCGCTCGCAAAACTTCCGCCGGGTTGGATTCATCTGCTTTGGTACACATATGAACAATGTACCTGTCAAATCAAAGAATGATGGTCTAAATGCAAATTAGGCTTGGAGCGCAATACATCGGTCAACGTGCCACAATACGTCCATGACGCAGATGCTTGACCAAAATGAGACCCTTAATCTTCTCAATGATTTGGAACCAGTCGTTGAAAAGGAACTCAATCGACATATTTCAATAGCAAAAGAGTGGTTTCCGCACGACTACATTCCTTGGGATGAAGCCCGAAATTTCGCCCATCTTGGCGGCCAAGACTGGACTCCTCAGGAGCAAAGATTCAGTGAAGCTGCGCGAACCAGTCTGATCATCAACCTGCTCACCGAAGACAATTTACCAAGCTATCACCATGAAATAGCCACGATTTTCGGCCGAGAGGGTGCTTGGGGTGAATGGGTTGGCCGCTGGACGGCTGAAGAGGGGCGACACGGCACCGCAATCCGCGACTACTTGGTG
>MEHZ011505752.1_pt1 | contig 17692 bp, 19 predicted proteins | sample 897221 | NCBI WGS metagenome assembly MEHZ01 (sample SAMN05514161, study PRJNA337945) | marine metagenome | isolation source: marine surface water | place: Arctic Ocean | collected 2007-12-13
GGGGTTAGGGCCGCGGGGTTAGGGCCGCGGGGTTAGGGCCGCGGGGTTAGGGCCGCGGGGTTAGGGCCGCGGGGTTAGGGCCACGGTGTCGCCGAAGGCGCGATCCCACACCTTGCGGTCACCGAGCGGTTCGCCCAGGTCGACGGTGCTCTGGTTGAATCCACCGGGCGGGCATGTTTCGACGTCGACGACGACCTGAATAAGTAGGTTGGCGAAGTCTTCTTCGAGCTCAATCTCGACGCCCTCGAAAATTTCACATTCCACGGCGTCCCATGTAACCAGGAGTATCGATGGGTCATTGGTGAGCGATGCCGTTTGGATAATGCGATCCTCATCTTGTTGCGGCGGAATCGAGTTGTCCTCTCGAGAGCAACTTGAAAGCAACAGCAGTACAACAACACAACACAGGGCAGGTGTCGAGCGGTGTTTCATGAGCTGAACAGTACCTGCCGCTGCTCGGGTGTATGCGGGTCGAGCAGCGGCAGGTTACCTTCATGTTGTGGCCGCAATCGAAGATCCGCAGCAATACGCCCTGGACGTTGGCGCTAGGCCGTCAGCGATGAAGGTGTACAAGGTCGTCGTGACCTTCATTCGCAAGATCATGAACCCTTACTTCAAGGTCGAGGTGCATGGTCTCGTCGACAATCTCAAGGTCGACGGTCCGCTGATCTTGGCACCGGTTCACCGTTCGAACCTGGACTCGATGCTGGTTGCTGGCGCATCGACTCGGCGCTGTCGAGCATTGGCCAAGCACACCATGTTCAAAAGCCAGCCATTCGCATGGCTCATTGCCTCACTCGGAGCGTTTCCGGTCGAACGGGGCACGGCCGATCGTGAATCACTCCGCGCCGCCCGCACGCTGCTTGACAATGGCGAGGCCATGTTCGTCTTCCCTGAAGGCACCCGCCAACAAGGCCAACAAATCGGCGAGATCTACCACGGTGTTGCCTACCTGGCGGCCAAGACTGGTGCCCAGGTTGTGCCGGTCGGCATCGCCGGCACCGGCGAGGCCATGGGCAAGGGCACCAAGTTTCCGAGGCGGGTCAAGGTCGTCATGCACGTTGGCGAGATCATGCAGCCGCCGACCGCTAGTGGCAAACGAGTCACCGTTGGTGATCGGCGTCGGTTCAGTGACGAACTCGGTTCGGTGCTGCAGGACCTGATGGACCAGGCCTACGAGAAGCAAGCCTCGCCATGAGTGATCAGCCGCTGGGTCATCCTGGTCTGGCTGAATTTGGCGAGACCATCTTCGCCGAGATGTCGGCGCTTGCTGTTCGCACCAACGCTCTGAATTTGGGCCAGGGCTTTCCTGACACTGATGGCCCCCAAGAGGTGCTCGACGCCGCTGCGGCTGCGCTAGCCGGTGGAGTGAACCAGTACCCGCCCTTGCCGGGCGAACTAGATTTACGGCACGCAGTCGCCGAGCATCAGGCACGTTTCTGGGATCTACACTTCGACCCGGCTACCGAGGTGCTCGTAACCGCTGGCGCAACCGAGGCGTTAGCAGCGTCGCTGTTGGCCTTTGTGCGGCCCGGCGACGAAGTCGTCATGTTCGAGCCGTACTACGACAGCTATGCCGCTGGCGTTGCTCTGACCGGCGGCACCCGGCGTGTGGTGACGCTGCGCCCGCCAGAAGAAGGCCAGGTCGGCTTCCAGTTCGATATTGACGAGCTGCGAGCAGCAATCACACCCAAGACCAAGGTCTTGCTGCTGAACACGCCACACAATCCAACGGGCAAAGTCTTCAGCCTCACCGAACTGATGCAGATCGCGGAGCTAGCGCTCGATCATGATCTGCTCGTTATTTCTGACGAGGTCTACGAGCACTTGACCTTTGACGGAGCGGCGCACATTCCCATAGCAACACTTCCTGGCATGGCCGACCGTACGATCACGATCAGCTCGGGCGGCAAGACGTTCTCGTTCACTGGTTGGAAGGTCGGGTGGGCGTGTGCCCGTCCTGCCCTCATCGATGCGATTCGTTCGGTGAAGCAGTTCTTGACGTTTGTAAACGCTGCACCCTTTCAGCCAGCGATCGCGGTGGGGCTTCGGCTCAGCGACGACTATTTCACCAACTTTGCTGCAACCTTGCAGGGCAAACGCGACCGGCTCAATGAGGGCCTGGTTGAGGCTGGCTTCCAGATATATTCGCCCCGCGGGACCTATTTCACGACCGTTGATATCCGACCACTCGGCTACGACGATGGCCGCGAGTTCTGCCTGGCGCTGCCTGAGTTGGTTGGTTTGGTGGCCATCCCGAGCCAGGTTTTCTACACCAACAAGCATGAAGGAAAGCACCTCGTGCGCTTCGCTTTTTGCAAACAAGACTCGATGCTCGACGAGGCCGTCGAACGATTAGCTGGACTGCGACCTTCTTGACGCAAGCGCTGAATTGCTGACACGCCAGGGTGTCAACAACCGGCTGTGATTCGTCGAGCACCGGCCGTCGAAGGGTGCAAGCAAGACCGTAAAGGACACTGCTAAAGCGCTGATGGACACGACTGACGGTGAGCGACGCTTCGAAGTTGGCGGCCCTATCCACGAAGCCCGGTATGACCAACGCGATGTACAGCGTGATCCGATCTTCTTCAGTGCAATTCGTCGCTCTGACGGCTTGGGTGTGCTCGTTATCTCTTTCTGGCGGTCACCTGAAACCAGAACTACGACTACGACCGCGCCTTGACCTTGATGCGTTCGAGTGCATCGTCGACGAAACCGGGTGCGAGTTTGGCGGTATCGCTAGATCGCATGGACTGACCGGCGATCACGTTGGCGCCCATGTCTTGTTCGAGGAAGTTGGCCATGTCGTCGATGGCGCGACCGGCATTGAGTGCATAGGTCACGAACGCGGCGACTGGCTTATCCCAGAGCATGGGCATCTTGGCCAGACGATCGGTGTCGGCGGCATGCTGGCCGATGACGAACAAGCCATGCACCCAGGTGCCGACACAAACCAGGTCGGCGGCCGATACCTCCGCGAAATCGAGGCCATCCCATGGGCGCACAACAACGTCGTGGCCCCGGGAAGCGAACTCTCCACCGATGTACTCGGCGGCCCGTTCGGTATTGCCCGATCGGCTGCTATAGGTCACGAGAACGTTCACAAGGCTGAATCTACAGCACATTCTCCGAGCAAAACGATTTTCTCTGACCCCATAGGCGCGACTATTCAACCTGTGGGGTCAGAGATTCTTAAGCCCGTCTCAGTGGTGCGACGCCGATGAATTCGACGACGGCGTTTCCTTCTGAACGAGATGCATCGAAATCGACCTTGCCGGTGACCTTCCACTCGAGCCACTCGTCTGGGTCAACAATCGTCTGTGTGACCACGCCGGTAGCGGCGTCGTACCCAAAATGCTGTGGTCCTCGTGCCTCGGGGCCGCTGATGACCTCTTCATGTTCGTCGAAATAGCCGGCCCATTGCTCGGCAATCTCCTCGCTGGACAAGTTGCTGATGTCGGCGAGGGAAGAGGTCCGGCGGCGGGCCAATAACTGGACCCAGCGAAAGGCCTCGTTGCGCACCATGGTGCGGAAGGCGTGCGTCTGAGTCACGTCGCGGCGCTCGGGGAGTGCGGGCGCCTGCGGATCGTCGGTCGGGTTCGTCAGGCGGTCCCATTCGTCGAGCAGGCTCGAGTCGACTTGGCGCACGACCTCGCCCAGCCAGTCGGTCAGGTCATACAGTTCGTCGGTCTTAGCATCTTCGGGAACGTTCTGGACCAGACCCTTGTAGGCGTCACCCAGGTACCGAAGCAGCACACCCTCGGACCGTTTGAGTCCGTAGTGCTGCACATATTCGCTGAACGTCATCGCCCGTTCCCACAGCTCTCGAGCGATGGACTTAGGGCGCACGTTGTCGTGACCAACCCACGGATGATGTTCGCGAAAGATGTCGAACGCTGGGTACAAGAAGTCAGCGAGCGGCTTGGGCGCTTCGAGCGCATCGAGCTTTTCCATGCGCTCGTCGTATTCGACGCCAGCAGACTTGAGTTCTGTGACGAGTTCGCCGCGAAGCTGGTTCAGCTGAGCCGCCATGATCACGCCCGGTGACTCGATCACGGCTTCGACCACGCTCAGCACGTTGAGCTCGTAGTCGGGCGCTTCCTGTTCGAGAGCGTCGATTGCTTCGACAGCGAAGAGCGAGAGTGGCTGGGTCAGTGCGAAATCGTCTTGCAGGTCGATAGTCACCCGAACGGTGCGACCCATATCGTCGGGCTCGGTGAGCTGTTCGACCACTTCGGCGTCGACGAGTGAACGGTAGATACTGATCGCTCGTCGAATATGAGCGCGCTGGCGCTTTCGAGGCTCATGATTGGTAAGCAGGATGTGCTTCATTGCTGCGCACCCGTCGCCGGGGCGATCGAGCACGTTCATGAGCATGTGGTGGCTCACATCGAAGCTGGAATCCAACGACTCGGGATCACCGTGGATGAGCTTGGTGAAGGTATCTTCGCCCCAATGGGTGTAGCCGCGTTCGGGTGGCTTCTTCTTGACGAGCTTCTTCTTTTTCTTAGGGTCGTTCTCCGCCTTTTTCTCGGCCTTTATGTTCTCGACCATGTGGGCAGGAGCCTGGGCCCAGACATCGCCGACGTCGTCAAACCCCTTACGCCCGGCGCGCCCTGCGATCTGTTGAAACTCGCGAACCTTGAGGGTGCGGGTACGTATGCCGTCGTACTTGCACAATTGTGACAGCAGCACCGAGCGGATCGGCACGTTCACACCCACGCCCAGCGTGTCTGTTCCGCATATGAGTTTCAGCAGGCCTTTTTGTGCAAGTCGTTCCACGAGCAGTCGGTACTTGGGCAGCAGCCCAGCATGGTGCACACCAACGCCATGGTTGACGAACCGTTTTAGGTCCTTGCCGATTGGGCTGTCGAATCGGAAGCCGCCGATCTCGGCCTTAACCGCCGCCTTCTCTTGCTTCGTAAGCACATTGATGCTCATAAAGTTTTGGGCGGCTTCGGTGGCGTCGCGCTGGGTGAAGTACACGATGTAGATCGGTGCGCGGTCGGCGTCGATCAGGTCTTCGACCGACTCAAGCAGGCTCGTTTCGCGGTAGGCGAAACGTAATGGCACCGGACGCTCAGAGGTTTTGACCAGCGTGGTCGGTCGACCAGTGAGCTCTTCGAGCCCGGACTCAAATCTGTCTGTCTCGCCTAGCGTCGCAGACATGAGTAGGAATTGGCAGTTCGGAAGTTCGAGCAGCGGTATCTGCCACGCCCAGCCACGTTGGGGCTCGCTGTAGAAGTGAAACTCGTCGACGATCACGATGTCGACGTTGGACTCAGCACCCTCGCGAAGTGCCATGTTGGCCAGAATCTCGGCTGTGCAACAGATAATTGGCGCGCCGGGATTCACCGAACCGTCACCGGTGATCATGCCGACCGCATCGGTGCCAAAATCACGGCACAGCGCGAAGAACTTCTCGCTGACAAGCGCTTTGATAGGTGCGGTATAGAAGCTGCGCCGGCCGCCTGCCAGGCCAGCAAAATGGGCAGCGGTCGCGACCAGAGACTTGCCCGATCCTGTAGGAGTGGCCAGAATCACATTGTTTCCCGACAGCAACTCAAGGATCGCTTCTTCTTGTGCTGGATAGGGGTCGATGCCTGTTGATTCCAGGTAATCGAAGAAGCCTTCGAGGATGCCGTCAGGGTCGTCGGTGTCGGGGAGGCGGCTGAGCAGCGGAAATTCGCTCATACGGCAACTCTCGAGAACGCAGCGGGGGAGATCATGGCAGTTTCCTCGTTGGGCGCGTCGGTATCGAAGACGCGATCCCAAAAGTTGTTGGTCACCCCTAGGTTGGACGCTGGTGCGTCGAAATGGTGGCGATGGTGGCGCGCCCGCCGTTGTTCGCCCCTGAGGGTGACGGCTGGGCGATGGTCCAAACTCCAGCGACTGATCTCGTACGTCGAGTAGCCAGCGGAGAAGGCCGCAGCGGCCGAGCGGGCAAGTGCTGTCGAGGCGATCGTGCCGAGTCGAATCGAGGCAAGCGCAGCGGCAACGGCCAGATGGCCAGCGGCGCAAGAGGTAAGCGATGTGTTAGCAGGGGCTCGATGGTGCGCCTGATGAAGCCCGCCTTGGGGGAAATAGGTCAGGCACCTTTTACTGAATGGCCCGTGCAGTACCCATCGGTGCGACGCGCATTTAATGGTCGTCCATACAGACGCCCCCGCGGCGACACCAAGTGCGAGGTGCAGGTTTGATCGGGCGGCCACGACAGACATTGTGCCGAACCAGGGCTGCAATGTCCACGCAGGCCCTACCTGTCTGTCAAGACCTGTGGTGTGGCGTAGGCCCCGCCGACTATGTGCGCCACGCCATATTCCGCTGCAGGTCGAACCGTCAAGATGGGCGGCGAACCCCGAAAGGTCCCTTCGCTTATGTCTTCGTTATCTCGCATCTCTCTGGCAACCTCGTTGCCGCATGATTGCTGTTCTCTGCATGCGGAAGCAGCGCCGCTATTGGGGGGGGGGCGACGTTGCTGGCGCCAACGACTCTGGCCCGGTCGCAAGCACCATCAACGACGAAGCGACCGAAGCGCCAGCAGAACAGACGGCACCTCCTGCCACCAGCGAGGCAACCGGCACGCTCGCTCTGAGCACCGGGGAAACATTTGAACTCAGCGTCGGCATGTGCGACACGCAGGCCAATGACCCGAACTCGCTGCTGAATGACGACTTTGTCGAAATCTCGGCGGACACCGCCGAGGGGCACTGCTTTACCGTGCTCAAGGCCAGGTCAGTCGAATCAGCACCCGCCAGGGCGCAGGTGGGCTTGAACGACGAACGTGACGAAAACGGCGTGAACCCAGCGATCAACTACGTCAGTCTGGGAGTAGACGATGATCCTTCATTGACGCCTATCGAGGTCGATGGGGTTCGCGTCTCTGGTCTGGCCTTGCTCGACGGCAAGTTCTCTTCCAACAAGGTCTTTGGTGAGACCGTGAACGCCACGTTTAACTTCGTCTGCGACTGATCAACTTCAACTCCTGAGTCTGCCGCCGGTTCGCCGACCCGCAGCAGCGCGTAGCCGTCGCCTATCGTTCGTCGAACAGCGGGACCCGCACCTCGATGCGCGCCCCCGGATCGTTGTCGCCGATCGTCAGAGATCCGCCCAATTCGCTCTGTGCAATGGTGCCCACGATCGTCATGCCGAGACCGCTGGACTGAGCCGCAGGCGCTGGTTCGTCTAAGTTTGGGAATCCGGTTCCGTCGTCGGCAACCGTCAACACGACAGCGTCGGGTTGCGTGCGCAACATGATGGTGACCGTCTTGCAGTCGGCGTGGTCGATCGCGTTCTGGATGAGTTCGCTGGCGATGAGAGCGAGTGGTGTCGTCAGGTTGTTCGGCAGAATCGCCGGGTCACAATCGATCTCGAACTGCACCGGATGCGTTGGATCGACGAGTGAATCACGGATCATTGTGGTCAGCATCTCGAGGATGGGCCCGAACTGAACCTCGTCATCGGTGCGATGCGAGAGCAACTCGTGCACCACCCCGATCGTTCGGATACGTCTCGCTGATTCGGCGAGAGCCGCCTTTGCATCGTCTGTGGCCACCCGGCGACTCTGGAGCTGGAGTAATGATGACGCCGTCTGTAGGCTGTTTTTGACGCGGTGATGGATCTCTGCAATCGTCGCATCCTTGGTCATCAACAGGCGGTCCCGCTGCCGCAACTCGGTGATATTGCGCAAAAGGACCAGGGCACCCGTGACGGCCGTCTTGGTCAACAAGGGCACACAATATGTGCTGAGGACGCGATGGCCGACTTCGATCTCGTCGGTGTAGTCCAGTCGGTTGGCGAACGCCTGCCGGACGCCGGGTGCGTCGACGCCCATGTCGCCTAGACGGTCGCCTAGGTTCACCATGCTGGCGCCGACGTGGCGAAGCACCGTCAACGCGTTGGGCGAGGCGTACTCGAGCTTGCCGGCCTTGTCGAACAGCATGATGCCATCGCCGACCCGGGGTGGGTGGTCATGGCGTCGGGTCTCGACGCCGAACGGGAAGCTGCCGGAGGCGACCATGGCAGCAAAACGGCGGAAGGTGGCGAACGCATGGATCTCGAGGTCGCCTGGCATTATCTCGATATGGGGTGCGAACTCGCGGGCGAGAACGGCCACGATTTCGCCTTCGAATCGAACGGGCACAGCGAGGGTGCGGATCCATCTGCCTTGGCGCGGCAGGAAGACACCGCCGTCCATGACCTCGCCCGACTCAAATGCGCGGGTCAACAGGGGCCGGGTGCTCATGGGCAGCACCTCGTCAACCTGGTCGACGGGGTAGATCGTGCGGGCATTCATCGGCCGTACATGTGAGATGATCCGAAAGCCATGGCCCTCGGATCGCATAATCAACACATCGGCTTGTGACAGGTCTGCCAGCATCGCGCTGGCCTGCGCCAGTCGGTGAAGATGACGCTGGAGCCCAGGTGATTGGCTCTCGCCGCTCGCCCAGATGCTGGTAGTGATCACGACTGTCCCGCATCGAGTTCAGCGAGACGAGCGGCCTGCACGTCTCTGCGGGCGACCATGAAGCGGTGCACGATAAACGCGGCCAACGCGGCGCCGACGAGCAGCAGCACATAGTTGACTGTGTCGAACCCCACAGGTTCGGTTATATCGATGCCCTTGGGTTCGGGGGCGCCTTCTTCCCATTGGAACGAAAATGACTCTTCGGTGAAGTCACCATCGATCCCGTGGGCTGCGAACGTCACCAGATACTCGCCGGGGGTGGTGATGGGCTCGACGAGCGCAATAACCAAACGTTGGTCTTCACGATTGACCTGACCCATCAACTCGTTGCCGTCAGGATCGAAGACGGCGGCAGTCTGCGGCTTCGTGAGATCGAGATCGAAGAACTGCAGCGCTATCGAGTGGATCGCTCCACCAACGGTCTCACCACGATCAGGGGAGGCTTGCCTGAGCTCGGCATGGGCCGAAGCAGCGGAAGGGAACAGGATTCCGCTGATCAGCGTCAGCATCACAGCGACCGTCAGAAGTCGCCACGATTTAGGCAGTGTGTGGTGCTTTGGGCCCGTGAGATGCACCCTGTGAGACTATCTAAAACTATGCACCCAAGAGAGCGCGACACCCGCCTGTAATCGTTCGGCGGCATAGTCTGTTGCTGTTGTTGCTGCGGGTCGCGAGTCCGACGTATAGGCGAGAGTAACATTTCGGTATGCGTGCCTATTGGCTAAATACGGCGAGCTGGTCGCGCATCGTGACGCATCGAGTTCGGCGTCCAGAGGCCATTATGGATCGGCTGTCGTCGCGCCGCCGCCTCGACGAGCGAGTCCCGATCGACGGCCAACTCGTGCTGATCACATGTAATCAGCAGACTGACCCGCGGACGGCTTTGCCTGTTGAGCGACGAGAGCTTCTGGACCGCGTCATCGAGGCTCTCTCGATTCCTGAAGTCGACGGCGTTATTGCTTCGGCTGATTTGTTGGAAGAACTCACGCTGCTGAACGTGCTCGAGAACCGTTTGGCCTTTTGCACCGCGTCGGGAGACCCGTATATAGGTGCGGTCAGTGGGCTCGGAAGCTCCGGTGGCGGCGTCGCACCGTCGACGATCGTTGCGAGCCATTTCGATGGGGCGTTCTTGTCGCAGCGATGGGGAGCTACTAGTTCGTTACGCGCTTCACAACCTTGGTGTGTGGCCGCCGATATCGCCGAACTTGGGGCCCACGAGCTGCCGACGATCCTGGATCTCTGCATTACAGGCCCGGAGGGTCGCTCTGAGTCCGACACCGAATGGTCAGACTGGATTGAACCGCTTCACGCAACGACGTCGGCGCTTGCGACCGGTGCCGGCGTGTGGCTTACCGTGCCGGCTATCACCGGGCTTGTGCACCTGGCCGAAGCGACCGGTTTCCCGGTCTTGATGCGTGACACCGACGTGCCGATTCACCCGTCGGCATGGCAAAGCTTCTTTGAGGCCGACTTACCGCTTACGATCCGAGGAATGATCCCCGGCGTAAGTGCACTGTTCCCGCTCGAAGGAAGTGTGGCGGAAGCAACTGCCACAATCGCCCGGTCGGTGCGCAACCTCGGCGCTAAGCCAGGAGCTGCCTAGAGCTCTTCTTCCGCTCGCCTTCGGCTGCTTCTGGCATTCGCCAGATCCGAGAGCATCTGAGGCCCTGTCGCCCGTCACTGGCGTTCATCTAGCTGTTTTTGGCTCGTAGTGAGGCGGTTCGGCTGCTTCTGGCATTCGCCAGATCCGAGAGCATTTGAGGCCTTGTCGCTCGTCACTGGCGTTCATCTAGCTGTTATTGGCATTCGCTGCAGGCTGGTGCTGTGGTGTGGAAGAACTAGCCGCCCACGCGGGCGCGTGCAGCAGCGCTGCGCTCGAGCAGGTGGGCTGGCACGAGTGATCGTATGCGGGCCAGCGGATCGTTGGGATCGGTTGGAGCGCCAGCGTCGCTGGCTTCGGAAGAAACCTCGGCGCCATTGGCTACAGCTTCGGCGGCCAAGCGGGCCCGTTCTTCGACCAGCTCCTTCTGCTCGAAGAAATGATCCCAGTGCTCGGGGCGAACGAGCTCGTCAGTGTCGAGTTGGCCGAGGTCGACGCCGTTGTCGAAGAATACCCAGTAGCGAATCCAGGCAAACCCGTTAATGACCTTGATCTTGCCGAGCGTGCCCTGCGGGACGCCTGGGAGATCCATCGTTGCCTTGACGACATCGTTCTTCTTGAACGGGGCGTCGGGTTCAACAGTTTTTGTAAACAAAGGCATAACGTGCAAAGACCGGAGTCGTCGAGGACAGTACCCCGATAAACCTAGCAGGGCAGCGCAGAATGGCGGTGGTGCAAACGCAGCTCGATGGGGTCCAATAGGGACTGCTGATTGGCCCGCTTGGCAAGAGGCCTGGCCATGGGACCAGTACTGTTGTCGTGTGGCTCATGCACTTGACGATTTATCCGCCGAAGCGTTGCTGTTTCTGTCCGAGCGGCATCTAGCAACGCTCTCGCTGGTCAGCGCCGACGGATCGTTACACGTCACGCCGGTTGGGTTCACGTGGGACAACGAAGCGCGGGTGGCCCGTGTCATCAGCTTCGCCCAGGCGAAGAAGGTCCGCCTCGTCGAGTCGGGAGGGCCGCTCGTTGCCGCATTGAGTCAGGTCGACGGAGGAAGGTGGTTCACCTTGCATGGCGCTGCTTCAGCTACGGCTGATCCTGCCGTGAATGCTGATGCCGAGCGTCGCTACGCCGGGCGTTACCGCCCGCCCGGTGATAGGGGGGCAGATCGCCGCACGATTGAGATAGCGGTGGACAAGATCGTTGGCCGCTGCTAGTCCGCTGCACAGCTCTACGGGCCCGGTATGGCTGGTGAAACGCCATTCCCTGACCGTTTAGTGAAAGTCTGGTCACATGTCTGAGCTTGAATATAGCGAGCGCCCATGGGGCAACTATCACGTGCTCGAAGACGCGCCGTCGCACAAAGTGAAGCGGCTCACGGTCTCACCAGGTCATCGTTTGAGTTATCAACGCCATCAGCAACGCTCCGAGCACTGGTACGTCGTGTCTGGCCAGGCCTGCGTCACGCTCGAAGACGTTGAACACATTGTCGATCAAGGGCACGCGATAGACATCCCACGTGGCTCCGCACACAGGGTCGCGAATAGAACCGATGAGCCATTGGTGTTCATCGAGGTCCAGGTGGGCGACTACTTCGGCGAAGACGACATTGAGCGCCTTGAAGACGACTACGGTCGGGGCTCGTGATCGCAGCAAACTTCGACCGCATGCAGCGGCTTCGCCGTGCGGCACAGCTGGGCCTGTCCCTATTGGCATTGGCGTTGGTGCTACTTGTTGCGGGCTGCTCCGATTCGGCTGAACCGCTTGATCGGCAGGCGGCAGCCCAATTTGACATCGCCAACAACGCGATTGCCGATCTCACCGCGGCGGGCGCCGATGATGTACCAGCAAACGAGCTTCGTGGCTCGGTGACTCGAGCCCAGGTGGCCGGCACCAGATTGCGTGTCGTCGTGTCTGCACCAGAGACCGGCATTGTCTCGGCGAAAGCCGTAGTCGACCGCTACGGCGGCACTGCGTTGTCGTATCAGGTCGGTGGAGCAGCATTCGAAGCGGCTAGCCGCGACATGAGCGCTGAGCATCTCGATCGGGCTATCAACGCCGCCAAAGTCGAGTTTGACATCGGCGACTCGGCCGCAGCTTTCGTGAGTGTTATCGAATCCGACGGCATCGCAGCATCGGGTCGCACCTTTGCACGAACGGCATTGCTGTTACTGCTGATCCCGGCTGCGCTGTTCATGTTGTCTGGTGCCTGGTCCTATATGCAGGGTCGCAGGAGTCGTTTGAAGCGCAACAACGCTTTTACCCAACGCAAGGCGGTGCTGACCGACTGGGCTTCACAACTCGACCCCGAGGTCGAGTCGCTGCGTCCGCTCGTTGCCTCCTCGTCCAACAATGCTGCACAAATAACATGGGATGAGGCGCAACAATTTGTACATTCGATCTCGACCACGCTGGCGATGGCAAGCAATATTGACGAACTCGATGCTGCCGAGAAGCACATTGGTCGCACCGCTATCAAGTTGCGTGACCTTCGACGTTCGTTGGAACAGTGATGAACCCCCGCATGACAATCAGCTCAACCGCTAACCACATGACAATCAGCTCGACTACTACCCGATGACAACGCTGGTTGTAACAGACCTAGACGGCACTGTCTGGGACAATACCTTGTCCTGTCATCGGTCAACCCTGGCAGCCATCAAGACGTTGAGAGCTCGCGATGATGTCGAGCTCATGGTTGCTACTGGGCGACGGCGCAACAGCGCCCGGAGTGCGTTTGCGGCGAATGGTTTCATGCTGCCGTCGGTGCTGCTGAACGGCGCGATCGGTTACGACTTTGCTACCGAATCCATCTTTCACCAGGTCACATTCGACACCGACGATTTACGGCAAGTATTCGACGTGCTGGCCAGCTTCGAGTTGGGACCGGTCGCGTATCTCAGCGACACCCGAGCACTTGCAGTCCACGGGGTTACGACAAGCGTAAAGCACCTGGACGGCCTTGGTGAGGACCTCGAGTGGTCCTCAGCGCCTGATATCGCGCCGCGAAATGATGTCCTGGGCATGAGCATGCTGGGCATCGACATTTCGCTGGTTGAACCAGCGCTCGCCGATCTCATTGCACTTGCAGGGGTCGAAGTGGCGGCCTATGCCGATCATCTGTATCCGCCTTACAGCTTGATGCTGGCACCGGCGAACGTGACCAAAGAGGTCGGTATCCGTGCGTATTGTGACTATGCCGGGATCGTTCCGGATCGGATCATTGCACTAGGTGACGGCGGCAATGACCTCGAGATGTTGGCGATGGCCGACGTGGCGTTGGCTGTCAAAGGCGGCGATCAGCGGGCCATTGACTTGGCTGATCACATCATCGAACGTCCCGAGCACGGTGGTTGGGCCACCGTTCTTGACTTCATCTAGGGCGCCGCTCACGCCCTAGCCAACGAGAACAACAACAGCCATTGTCCGCCGTGATATCGGCGGTGGTGATTCCGATGCCGCCGGTCAAGGTTCGGTCATCGCCTACCGAGAGGGCTTCACCGGCCAACGTGTCGAACGTTGCTCCCGGGGTCAGGTCGGCAGAGGTAACGACGCCAGGAACGACGCGCTAGGTCACGGTGGTGAGTGTCTGGTCGCCGTCGAGGCGGCCGAGCAGCTGTTGGCCGAGGCGAACGCTTCGTTGGTTGGTGCGAACACGGTGAATGGGCCAGCGTCGGGATCTGACAGCGGGCCAACCAGGTTCCGATCGGCCGTGACCCTGCCAACGTGGACAGCTCCGGTGTGCCCAATGCCAGGTCGGCGATCGTGACAACTGGCACCGCGGTGGGCTCAAGCATCGGTGTTGGCTGCCGAGACACCGAGGGGACTGGAGAGGTCGCTGAGAGCGCCGGAAGCGCCTAGGGCATCACTGATCTGATCTAGCAAGATCATGGCAAAAAATGTAACGACCTTGATGGACAGGGACACGTTTCTAACAACAACGAGTCTGTGACCAAGGTCTCGCCCCACGGGCGACTACGTTTTTCGACATGTCGAATACCGCAGAAGACGCCCAGGCACCCGAAGCTATCCATTACCCGGGAGCGGTCGCCACGCGGGAGCCAGACCGCGCTGCGGTGATTATGGCAACGTCGGGTCAGGTCCTGACCTATGCCGAGCTCGATGACATGGCCAATCGACTGTCGCAGTTGTTCCGAGCTGCAGGTCTCGAACGAGGTGACCATGTTGCTTTTTGTATGGAGAACCGGGCCGAGTTCTTGCCGATTGCCTGGGGTTGTCACTATGCAGGGCTGTGTTACACGGCGATCAGTTCGCGGCTGACGTCTGAAGAGGTCAACTACATCGTCAACGATTGCGGCGCACAGGCGTTCATAACGACGCCCTACAAGGCCGAGGCCGCTGGGGCGATCCTGGAAACGACGCCGAACGTTCGCATGCGGCTCAGCGTCGGCGGACATGTTGCAGGCCACGAGTCATTCGAAGACGCCATTGCTGCCCAACCGTCGGAGGCGTTGTCGAACCGGATGGAAACGGTTGACATGCTGTATTCGTCGGGAACGACCGGGCAACCCAAGGGAGTCAAGGTCAGCGCGCCCGACGTGCCGTTGGGCACCTCGCCAGCACTGCTCATGCTTGTCACGATGCTCTTTGGGGTTGTCGATGGTTGTAAGTACTTGTCGCCTGCGCCGCTCTATCACGCTGCACCGTTGCGATTCTGCATGAGTGTGCAACGTGTCGGCGGCACAGTCATCGTCATGGAACGGTTCGATCCCGAGCACGCATTACAGATGATCGAGCAGCATCAGGTCACCACGAGCCAGTGGGTGCCCACCATGTTTGTGCGCATGCTCAAGCTCGACGAACAAGTGCGTGCGAAGTACGACGTATCGTCGCTAGGTGTTGCGGTCCACGCAGCGGCTCCATGCCCGGTCGAGGTGAAGCACAAGATGATTGACTGGTGGGGCCCAGTGCTTCACGAGTACTACGCCGGCACCGAGGGCAACGGCTTCTGCTACGTCAACAGCGAAAACTGGCTGACCCACCCTGGCACTGTTGGCCAGCCACTTACGGGCGTGCTGCACATCATGGATGACGAAGGCAACGAGTTGCCGGTTGGTGAAGCGGGCACGATCTTCTTCAGTGACGGCGGCGAGTTTGAGTACCACAACGACGAAGAAAAGACCGCTTCTTCACGCAATGAAAAGGGCTGGTCCACCTTGGGTGATGTGGGCAAGGTCGACGAAGACGGCTTCCTCTACCTGACTGACCGTAAGGCGTACATGATCATCACCGGTGGTGTGAACGTGTATCCGCAAGAGGCCGAGAACGCGTTGACCATGCACCCCGACGTGTTCGACATCGCAGTGATCGGCGTGCCGAACGATGACTTCGGCGAAGAGGTCAAGGCCATCGTCCAACCAGTGAACATGCCGACCACCGACGAGGGCTTGGCGGCGCTTGAGCGCACCCTCATCGCGTATTGCCGTGAGCATCTCGCCGATGTCAAGTGCCCGCGCTCGGTCGACTTCCGCGAAGAACTACCTCGTCATCCGACCGGCAAGCTTTACAAGCGCCTGCTCAAGGATGAGTACTGGGCCGATGCCGGGCGCTCTATCTGACGCCAGACCGAAGCGTGGATAGGGCCAGTAGCGCGAAGGCGGTAACAGATCGTCTTCTCGTTTGTCATGGATAGGAACCATCACCCAGTCGGCGTTGACCATGGTATTTGCCAGCGAGTATCTGAATTCAGCTACCGAGAAGCTCGGCATGCCCGGTTTCACTCGACCAGAGATCGCAGCATTGGTCTCGTTGTTGGGCTGCAAAGACGACGAGGTTTCAGGATTCGGGTTTGATCCGGTGACCCACAGCAAGGGCCGCCAGGTCATGGGTGAGATCAGTGGGATAGAGCGACAGCGATGGTTCGATCGGAGCAGCCAAATGAGCTGCTGAGGGCATTGTCAACGCTGACGGCATTGTCAACCCTGACGGAGGCGAGACCATCTCGGTCCGGCCGCGGATGGGTCTGTTCGGGGCCATCGATGTTTCCAGTGAATGGCGTTGCGCCGCACGATTGGCCGAACAGGCAAGGAGCGCGGCGGAGAGGCCGGCCGGAATGACCAGTCAGGCTGAAGAGTTCCTAGGGCATGGCTCATGGCCAGAAGAACCTCGATACTCCGGCAGCGGGGCATGATGAGGTGGTGTCAATGACAGCACCAGCTGCCTCTCGCCCCGCGCTGGCTATTGCGCGACTGGTTGCACTCGTGCTCATTCTGGTTGGCGTTGGCATCACGCTTGCCATCGTGGGTACCAGCGGAACACGCGACCTGCTGACCGAGGCTGGTGAAAGCAACTGGGGCTTTGCAGCCTTCGTTGTTTTCTACGCACTGACCATTGTTCTGTTACTCCCAGGAACTCTTGGCACGCTTACCGCCGGTGCGGTGTTTGGTTTCCCGGTGGGAGCAGCGGCGGCGCTGGCCGGGGCCACGATCGGCGCAACGCTCGCCTTTCTCATCTCGCGAGCAATGGGCCGAGAAGGTGCACAATCGCTCTTCGGTGAGCGCTTGTCCAGCATCGACGAGTTCATCGGCCGCAACGACTTCAGCTCGATTCTGGTGTTGCGCCTCATGCCGATCGTTCCATTCAATTTTCTGAACTATGGATCGGGACTCACCTCGGTGCGGCCGTCTCGGTACGTGCTCGCTTCAGCCATTGGCATGGCGCCGGCCACTCTGCTGACAACGGGACTCGGCGACCAGGCCCACAACCCAACCGGGACAGCGTTCATCGTCTTGCTCGGCTTGTTCATTGCCGTGCTTGTAGGTAGCGGTTGGTACGCGAAGCGCCTGCGGGCTCGCAGTCCTGAATCGCAGACCACTGCCTGATGCTCGACGCAGCGTTTCGTGCCCGACTCGATGGGCCTCTTGGTCGAGCCGTGGTGCCGCTTGAGAGGCTCGGCATTTCGCCGAACGCCATCACGGCAGCTGGTTTCGTCGTTGGTGTCGCTGCCTGTGTAGCAATTGCGTATGGGCAATGGTGGCTGGGCTTGGTGCTGTGGCTCACGAACCGGCTTGGCGACGGTCTGGATGGCCCGCTTGCCCGCCGTCGGGGCGCCACGGATCTGGGCGGATTACTCGACATCATCGCCGACTTCGCGATCTACGGTGGGGTGTTGGTTGCCATCGGCATCGCACTTCCCGAGACCCGGGTGGCCTGCCTGGTGGTCTTCCTGACGTACTACCTGTCTGGCTCATCGTTCCTGGCATTTTCGAGCCTGGCCACCAAACGTCAGCTCGAAGGCGACGGCCGAAGCCTGCAGTTTCCCGCAGGCATCGCCGAAGGAACAGAGACGATCGCCGCTTATGTCCTCGTTCTCGCCTTCCCTGCACAGGCCGAAGTCCTGCTCTGGGTTTGGGCGGCTCTGGTAGCCATCACCGTTGTCCAACGACTCGCTATCATTACCCGCCTCCTCCGCTAACCAAGTGCCGAACCCGCAGCGTCAGACACAGAGCTTTGAGCTACCCCTCGTGTGCCAGTCACGTGGTTTAGGCGGCCTTGGTCGCCTGGTGCTGACGGTAAATATTTACCAACTGTGTTGAGGTGAGGAGCCCAGCGTTGAGCAGGGCCCTCCCCGGGGCCTGACAAAGGTGATGACCCGGTGGTGG
>MEHZ011308959.1_pt1 | contig 17657 bp, 11 predicted proteins | sample 897221 | NCBI WGS metagenome assembly MEHZ01 (sample SAMN05514161, study PRJNA337945) | marine metagenome | isolation source: marine surface water | place: Arctic Ocean | collected 2007-12-13
GGTTCCCCCCAACACACGGATCGATGTCGCTCCGCATGGCGGCCTGACCATCCTCCACCAGGAGGGTCGCGCATGAGCACAACCGACCCCCATGTCGACGTCATCACCTTCGAGGTTTTGCGTCACCGGCTCTGGGAACTGAACGACGAGATGGCCCTCATGATGGGGCGGATTTCGGGTTCTCCTTCAGTTTATGAATCCGGTGACTTCAATGTCGCGATCCTGACCTCAGACGGCCAGGGTCTCTACGCCGGGGTGTTCGTCGTCCGTCAGGCCTCCGCGCTGGATATTGTGGTTCAGAAAGTAATCGAGGTCTTCGGCGACAATATTCACGAGGGCGACGCGTTCATGACCAGCGACCCCTGGTACGGCGCCCTCCATGCGATGGACGCCGCCGTGGTCATGCCGGTTTTCCACGACGGTGTTCGGGTCGCCTGGACTGGCGTGGTTGTGCACGAACTCGATATGGGAGGCGCGCGGCCCGGCAGCTGGTGTGTGGGTGCCCGTGATGCCTATCAGGAAGTCCCGCTCATGCCACCGGTTAAGATCGTCGAAGCCGGGAAGGTCCGTCATGACGTGGAGGTGACCTTCCTGCGCAACTCCCGCACACCAGAAATGAACGCGCTCAATCTGCGCGCCAAGATCGCCTCCCAGAACATGACCGGCGACCGGCTGCGTGAAATCATCGACGAATATGGCCGGGACACCTTCCTGGCCGTGCAGCAGAAAATCCTCGACTATGTCGAACGCTCGATCCGGCAGCGAATTTCCGAACTCCCCGACGGCACCTGGTACGCCAACGCGTTCCTGGATCACGACGGCCTGGAAAATCGGATGTACCGCCTGCGTCTGGCCCTCACCAAGAGTGGCAATCACCTGACCTTCGACTTTACCGGCACCGACCCGCAGGCACCGGGCACCATCAACTGTGCCTGGGCAGGACTGGTCGGCGGCATCCTGCAGGTGGCCTTTCCGTTGCTTTGCCATGACCTGCCCTGGTCCCATGGCGCGGTGATGCGCTGTATCGATATCATTTCCGAAGAAGGCACCATCAACAACGCGCTGTTTCCTGCCGGCACGAGCATGGCCACCGTGAATGCCTGCCAATCGACCGGCAATCTGGTCTGGGAAGCGATGGCCAAGATGTATGGCTGCGGCAGCGACACGTTGCGTGAAGAAGTGATTGGGATCGGCTATGGCGGGGTCAACATGTCCGTCATCGCTGGCAAACATCAGGACGGCCGACCGTTTGTGAACATGTTCACCGATTCCGTGGGTGGCGGTGGCGCGCGGTCTTTCGGCGACGGCATCGACACGTGTGGCAATTTCATCGCCCCGGCCTATGGCATCCCCAATGTAGAGCGGATCGAAAGCCTGATCCCGATGCTTTATGTCTATCGCCGCGAACGCGAAGAAACCGCCGGCGCCGGAATCCATCGTGGTGGTGTCGGAATCGAGTACATGATGATTCCCTATGAAACCGAACACGATATGGAAGCTGTTCTGTTCTCGACCGGCTGCGCGCATATGGAAAGCAAGGGTGTGGCCGGCGGCCTGCCCGGATCGATCCAGCGCAACATCGTGCTGCACGGTGCGGGGGTGAAAGACGCGTTGGCCCGTGGCGAAATTCCCACCAGCCTTGAAACCGCGGGCGCCGAACGGATCGATATCGCAGACGCTAAAGATGTCCGCTGGCTGACCCCCGATGATGCCTGGCTTTGCCTGTGCACCGGCGGTGGTGGCTACGGCGACCCGCTGGGCCGCAATCCCGAAACCGTGGCCCGCGATGTCCGTCGCGGACTTTGCACGACCGGGGAAGCCATAAGGCTCTACGGGGTCACCCTGACCGACGACGGCGCGGTCGACGCGGCCGCAACGGAAGCGGCCCGGGCCACGGCAGTCGAAAGCCGTCGTGAACGAGGTCACGCGACAACAACGGCCAATGCAGGTTTGGATTTCGGCGGACCCGAACGGTTCCGGGTCGGGGAAATTCTGGCCGTCCGTGAAAGCGCAAGCGGGCCGGTCCTCGGCTGCCGGGTCTGTGACCATCCATTTGGCCCCGCCGCCGAAGACCCAAGGGCCCACGCCCTCGTTATCGAGCGCGAGATCGAGGAATTATCGCCGGTCAACGCCTACCGGGCCGAAAGCGACGTTGTGCTGCGTGAATTCGCCTGCCCGAACTGTGCGAGCCTTTTTTCTGCGGATTTACAGCTGCGTACCGACGACCCGCGCATGCCCGAGATGCACCTGAAACTCTAAGACTTGCCCTGTGAAACGCGTCATGGCCGGAACAAGTCCGGCCATGACACACTTTGATGATGCCTCCTCGAACGAAGGCGCGCGTTGGATGCGTTCCCTACTTGGCAGCCCGGCCGAGCAGTGCGTCCGGGGCGAACAGCATTTTATGCAGCCACTTGGCCTGTGCACCCGAGACCTTCTCGAGATGCTCGTTGTTCGAGTACAGGCTCATATGGTCAACGCCTTCGACAATCGCGAGCTCCTTGTTGGGGCACGGGATCGCGTTATAGACATCGATTTCCAAATCGGCAGAGGTGATGTTGTCACCCTTGGCGATGGCCATCATGTACGGCGTCTCATAGATGCGTTTGGCGTAAGGCATGACATCGTATTGCATCAGCAGCTCAACTGATTCGAGCGTGTTCTCATGCACATGGTTGGGCGCTTCACGTTCCTTGATGTCGTTGAAGATCGTGCAGACATGGGGGAACGGCCAGGCGCTGACCACATTGTCAGGATCCGTCGTCGACATCGCGATCATCTGACTGGGCTCGCCCTTCTGACGACGTTCGCGATCCTCCAGGATCATCTTCTGCAGAGCACCAAACTTCCGCTCACCATGGCAGCGGCGCATGGTCGGGAAACCGTCCACCACCGGCACCACTGAAAGCGCAAACTTCACCCGCGTGTCGAGCGCAGCAACGCAGACCGCGTGACCACCAGAATAAGAGATACCCCAAACACCAATTCGGTCCGTATCGACCTCATCAAGGGTCATGGCGTAGCTGATTGCGTTGCGATAATCCTCGATCTGATCCCAGGGGTTGATGTGCTGGCGCGGCAGGCCGTCGCTATCCCCAAACCGACGATAGTCGAATATCAGGCAAGCGCAGCCGATCTCCATGAAATCGTCTGCGTAATACGGCATGACGATTTCTTTCACGTAGCACCAGCCGCCGGCCATAACGACCAAAGGCGGATTTTCAACCCCGTCAGGGATGTGCAAGACGCCGCGGATCGTATCGCCACAGCTGTTAAATTCGACTTTGCGTTCCATCGATTCCTCCCAAGTTTTCTTGATTTTCACCTATATGAAATAGGTTTTTCCTGTTCACGAACGTGTCGGCAGAACCAAATTCTGTCAAGCGTTGAGCCGAAATCACCGACTCCCGGATTGGCTCAATCCACCGTCTCAGCTGCCAGTTTTTCCACCACCTGGTCACGCAGAACATTCTTTCGAATTTTCCCGGCCGCTGTGCGCGGAAAGACGTCGATGATCTCGACCCGCTCCGGGTATTTCTGTTTCGCCATCCCCGTCTCTCCGAGAAACGCGATCAATTCCTCAAAACCGAGCGTGGCGCCCTCTTTCAGCACCAAAAAGGCACAGCCGGTTTCCCCCATCCGCGGATGCGGCATCGCCACCACCGCGGCTTCGTGGATCACGGGATGTTCGTGGAGCGCGTCTTCGATTTCCCGAGGGCTGATATTTTCCCCGCCGCGAATGATCAAATCCTTCGAACGCCCGGTGATTACCACTGCACCTTCCGATGTCATCATCGCCAGATCGCCAGTGTGAAAATACCCATCTGCCTCAAACGCGTCGGCGTTGTGCTCAGCTGCGGCATAGCCGAGGCACATTTCCGGCCCGCGGGAGAGGATTTCCCCTTCAACGCCGGTGGGCGCTTCTTCGCCTGTCTCCGGGTCGATGATTTTGACCTCGTGACCGACGATATAGCCCTCCGTGGTCGCGCCGAGCTGTTCTTCGTCCCGGCTGTTAACGCCGAGGGTCACCGTTGGTGCTTCGGTCGAGCCGTAGACCCGGGAGCAGACGCATTGCGCAAAGGCTTTGTGGGCGCTGTAGATCACCTCGGGTGGCACAGGGGCCCCACCGGAGGGGAAATAGCGCAGGCTGGGAAGTGGACGCGCCTGCGTTACCGCAAAATCCGTGAGTTCCTGCAGAAACACCGTCGCCGCAATGGTGAAGGTCACGTTATGGGAATCAATCAAATCGGCCGCACCAGCTGCATCCCACTTTTCCATAAATACAGCGGGCGCATTCAGCGTGAACGGCATCTGAATGCCATAGAGATACCCGGTGATGTGAGAGACCGGGGACGGCATCAGAATGACATCGCTGGAATCGAGCGAGAGAAATTTCGAGATCGCCTGAATTTCCGTGTCGATGGTGTTGTGGCTGTGCAGTGCCCCTTTCGGCCGACCGGTCGTACCCGACGTGTACATGATCAGTTTGACCGCGTTCGGGTCTACCGCAGGGCAGCGCAGGCTCTCCGGCTCTCCTTCTGCGAGCAACGCCTCGAACGCCGTCGTCTCACCATCGGCCGTGCCACGCACGGTGATGACGTGTTCAAGATAGGGAAGCTCCGCCCGATGACGGGCGATCATGTCCGCGTAATCGAAATTCCGGAAACTGGTCGGGATGAACACGGCTTTGCTGCCCGCATCGCGCAGGATGTAGAAAACTTCTGCATCGCGGTAAATCGGGATGATCGGATTGCAGACCAGACCCAGCATCGCGCACGCGAGGTCGATCACGACTGTCTCGGGCCAGTTCGGCAGCTCGAAACTGACCACATCCCCGGATTCCAGGCCGCGTTTCTGCAACGCACTGGCCAGCGCGCGGGTCTGTCGATGGATTTCTGCAACGGTGAACTGGTGTTCGCCTTCCACCAACAGAACCTTGTCCGGGTTTTCCGCCAACACCGCGGCGAGCTGGTCAGCCAGTGTCAGATTACGCCAGATGCCGCTTGCCGTGTTCTCGGCAATCAATTCATCATTCAACCGGGTGGTCCACCCGCTCACATCCTGGCGCATGATCGCAATCTTATTCGCGGGCCAGCCGTAGACGGTTGGCAATATTGTTCTTCTGGATCGCCGACGACCCCCCGATGATCGGCATCAGCAACGCTTCACGCACATAGCGCTCCATATCGAACTCCTTGATGTAACCGTAGGCGCCCATCACCTGCTGACAGGAGAGGACGATATCCTTGGCCGTATCACTGACATAAAGCTTCGCCATCGAGGTCTCGACGGACGCCGGCTTCTTCTCATCGAGCAGCCAGGCGGCGTGATAGGTCATCAGGCGGCAGGCATGCAGCTTTGTTTTGGCGTCCACCAGCATGTGTCGCACCGACTGGTAGGCGGAAACCGGCTTGCCGAACTGCTTTCGCTCCTGGGCATATTCCCAGGCATCATCGACGGCGGCCGCCGCATTGCCGAGCGCCAGCGCGGCGACCTCGATCTTTTCGACATCAAGCCCCGGGCCGACGATCCGGCTCCAGCCGTCATTCCAACCGGCTTCCCCGCCGACGATATTTTCAGCCGGAATTTCCACATCTTCGAAGGTCACGTCGCAGGTGGATGCACCTTTCATTCCCATGGAGTTTTGCAGCTCGATGGTTACCCCCGGCGCGTCCGGTGGAATCATGACAATGGAAAGGTTCTTGTAGCGGCCGGCTTCCGGGTCACTTTTCACGACCGTATAGATGTAGTCGGCGATATTGGCGCCGGAACAAAACCGTTTCGAACCATTGATTGTCACCGTCGCGCCATTACCTTTGCGAACCGCGGTTGTACGCACACTCGCCACATCCGCACCCACATCCGGCTCGGAAATTCCGTAGGCAAAGAGCAGCTTCCCCTCGGCCAGCTTGGGCAGAAGTTCTGCCTTCTGCTCGTCGCTGCCGACCTCTTCGATGTTCATGGCCCCGTAGCAGGCACACATGATGAACGGCACTGCGACTGCCATTGAACGACGGGCCAGTTCCTCAATCACCACCATGGTCGCGGTAATGTCTCGCCCGGCCCCGCCATATTCTTCAGGCACGGTCAGCGCGTTGACGCCCAACGCGGAAAGTTGCTCGAAAATCTCGCGGGGATACTCGTTCTCCCGATCCCATTTCTGGGCGAGCTCACGAGGCATATCTTTTTCGACGAAGCGGCGCATCGTGTCGCGCAGCATGGTGACGTGTTCGGCTTCCTGGAAATGTTCCATCGTGGGGGTCCGTCTATTTGCCGGTGAACTTCGGCTTCTCCTTGTTCAGGAAGGCCTGGGTCGCGATCCGGTGGTCGTCGGTCATCTGCGACATCGCTTCGAAATTAAAGGCGGTGTCGAGCACCGCATTGGCGGTCTGCTTGAGCCCGGCATTGACCGAGGCCTTGGTCCACTTGATGGCGTTGATCGCGCCGCCGGCCAACCGCGCGGCCATGGCGTCAACAGCCCCATCCAGTTCATCGGCGGCGACCACGTGATTGATCAGGCCGATTTCGGCCGCCTTGGTGGCGCTCAGCGTGTCGCCGGTCATCAGATATTCCTTGGCGCGCGCATAACCGATCAGCTGGGGCCAGATCACCGCCCCCCCATCGCCAGCAACAAGGCCGACCAACACATGGGGATCGCCGAGCTTGGTTTCTTCGACGGCATAGATGATGTCGCAAAACAGCGCGATGGTGCAGCCCAGGCCGATGGCGTGGCCGGGAAGCCGCGCGATGATCGGTTTCTCCAGATCAAGCAGGCCATTGATCAGCCGCTTGCCCTCCCAGACCGTGACCGCGAACGCGGCGGGATCTCCATGCATGTCATTGAGCCATTGCAGGTCGCCACCGGCGCAGAAGGCATTCCCCTCGCCCGTGAGCACCACCACATCGACATCGCTGTCGGCGTTGACGTCATAGAAAATACGCGAGAGTTCTTCGTGCAACACCGCATCAACGGCGTTCAGAGTTCCGGGCCGTGACATGGTCAATGTCAGGATACGGCCGTTTCGCTCGGCCTTGATCGCTTCATAGCTGTCGTAGTTCAACGCATTCCCCTTCGCAGGCCGGTTATGGCTCTTCATGTTCGGCATGACTGCCGTATGTCACGGAGCCAACGGCGAAGGCGGGGCGAGGTCAATAGCACTAATTTCATAGATGTGAACTCTTCAGCCCAAGGCGCGCAGTTTCAGCTTCATGCTGACGAGCTCATACATATTGAGCCCGGTCATCGACGCGATTTCTTCCAGCGGCAACGACGTCTCTGACAGCAGGACATGGGCGTGACTTTGGGGGTCCCGCTTGCGGCTGTTGCGCCGTTGCACCCGGTTGGCCGCAGCAGCCTGACGGCGGCGTTCCTCGGCATCCAGACCACGCCCACGCGCTTCTTCCAATGCGGTGTCGCGACGGGCCTTATCCGCATCCAGCCAGCCATCCATCATCCGGGAAGAGCGATCCATCTCCTTGGACGGACCGGAAGACTTCCGCTTGCGCACAGGTTTTGGGCGCGCCGGTGAGGGACCGCCACTTGCAGCCTCTTCCAGATCCATGCCGCGGGCTTTCGCCATCCGTTCGGCAGCAGCCAGCGCTGCCGTACGTTCACCCTCATAGGGGCTCTCGTTCGCCAGTGTCAGCAGGTTATGAAAGCGCTTACGTTCCGCTTCGTCGAATGGTCTTGGATCTTCGATGGGAGAACCCTTGGTTTTGGTTGCTTGCATTGCTCTATCTATATCACGTCGCAGGATTGTTTGGTTATAGTGCACTGCAACATAAATTCAAACTATTAGCGCGACGACCGCGCCAGTCATACACGTGGCGATCGTTGCAGCGACGAGTGACTTCAACCAACTCGGCCTTCCGTTCGGGTGCCATGGCCACCATCCCCGCCAGCATAATCCCCACGCTACCGAAGTTCGTAAAACTACATAGCGCATAGAGAAGAATGATTCGTGAACGATCGGATAGCTCGCTGGCCGGAATCGCAGCCAGGTCGAGATAGGCGATCAGTTCATTCAGGACGATCTTGGTCCCAATCAGCCCCCCAGCCGTGGTGGCCTCGGCCCAGGGAATGCCGATCAGCCAGGCGACCGGAGCCAGTCCCCAACCCAGCACCCGTTGCAGGGTCAGCGGGGCGCCCCAGACATCGGGAACCAGCCCCAAAAACTGATTCAGCAGCGCGACAACAGCAACAAACACGATCAGCATCGCGATGATGTTGAGCAGCAGGCGCAACCCGTCCTGGGTACCCTGCACCAGCGCATCCATGGTGCCGTCATAGGTTTCGCGGTCGATCGACCCGGCCTCATCCTGTTCTGTGACCAGCGGCACATCCCCTGCGTCAGCGGCCGGAATCATCAGCCGGGCGATCACAATTGCCGCCGGCGCGCTGATTAAGGACGCAACCAGCAGATGCCCCGCGGCGTTCTCGATCACGCCGTTCAGGAATGTGGCGTAAAGAACGAGCACCGTTCCGGCGATTGTCGTCAGGCCGTAGGTCATAGTCACAAACAGATCCGCGCGACTCATGCGCGATAAATGCGGGCGAATCAGGATGGCTGCCTCGACCATCCCGACGAAAATATTGGCTGCGGCCCCCACCGCAACCGGGCCATCGATACGTAGCGTCGCGCGGAGCGCCGGGGAAAATCCGTGCACGATGCGCGGCATAATTCCCCAGTGCCACAACACGGCGGACACGGCAGACATCACCAGAACAATCGGCAGAGCGCGAAAGGCCAGCACAAAGCTGGCGCCGGGATAGCTCTCCTCAAACGGCAGGTCGCCGCCCCCGATAAACCCAAACACAAGGCTGGTTCCCGCACGGGTCGCTTCATCAAGCGCCAATACGACACCATTCACGGCCCCGATTGTCTCGCGAACCACCGGGACCGATAGAGTGATCGCCGCGAGCGCGAGCTGTATGGCGACCCCGACCACCACCAATCAGATCGACCCACGCGAGCGGTTTTCGCTCAGCGCGCATGCCAACGCGATCAGTACGATCAGTCCCAAAATCGGTTGTGCATACGCTGCCATCAAAGCCCCCGGATGATATCCCTACGGTTACAGCACCACGCGAATCGTCGTCTTCGACTGTTGATTTAGTTACAAATGCAACTAATGTCGTTCCGCAACGACGGAGCCCCGAACATGAATAGAAATTCGCCCCTGACGACCCCTGTCTATCAACGTGGGTTGGGAAACTATTTCTCGACCGAGGCGTTGCCCGGCGCACTCCCGCAGGGTCAGAATTCACCCCAACAGGTGCCTTATGGGCTTTATGCAGAGGGAATCAGTGGCGCAGCGTTCACCGTGCTGCGATCCGAATCCCGACAAACCTGGTGCTACCGCATCCTTCCCACAGCCAAAAACCCGCCCTATCAACAACTACAGAACCAATTGTTGCGGACGGCCCCCGACTTCGCAGAGCCGGTTTCTCCCAACCAGGAGCGCTGGGATCCGTTGACGATCCCTGACGCGCCCACCGACCTGATCGACGGCATCGTGACCTATGGCAGCTGCGGTGATGCCCATACCCAGACCGGAATCGCCATTCATCTCTATGCAGCCAATGCCTCGATGGTCGACCGGTTCCTGCACAACGCTGATGGTGAGTATGTGTTTGTGCCCCAACAGGGCCGCGTAATTTTGCATACAGAGTTGGGCGTTCTCGATGTGGCACCGGGCGAGATTGCCGTAATTCCGCGCGGCATCAAGTTTCGCGCCGAACTACCCGATGGACCGTCGCGGGGCTATCTTTGCGAAAATTACGGCGCGCCCCTGCGCCTCCCCGAACTCGGCCCGATCGGCACCAACGGACTGGCCAGTCCGCGGGACTTCCTAACCCCGGTCGCGGCTTTCGAGGATCGCACCGGTGCCTTCGAGTTGGTCTTCAAGTTCCGGGGCCATCTCTGGCGCACGGAAATCGACCGCTCCCCTTTGGACGTCGTTGCGTGGCACGGCACCCACGTGCCCTACAAATACGATCTCGCCAATTTCATGACCATCGGCAGCATCAGTTTCGACCATCCCGACCCGTCGATCTTTACGGTCCTGACCTCACCATCAAGCGATCCGGGAATAGCGAATTTGGATTTCGTGATCTTCCCGCCGCGCTGGCTGGTCGCCGAACACACGTTCCGCCCCCCCTGGTTCCACCGCAACGTGATGAACGAGTTCATGGGACTGATCACCGGCGTCTATGATTCCAGGGCCGACGGGTTAGCGCCGGGGGGTGCCAGCCTGCACAACTGCATGGCCGGACACGGTCCGGACGCCGCGACCTTCGAGAAAGCCTCAAAGGCAGAGTTGAAGCCCGAGAAGGTCGACAACACGCTGGCCTTCATGTTCGAGACCCGATACGTGATCGCCCCGAGCGAGTTTGCCCGGGAGACCCCGTTGCGCCAGGCCGACTATCAGGATTGCTGGGCCGGCCTCCAGGATCGCTTCGACCCCAACCGGCCCTGATCCCGGGCTATTTCTCCGGGATCACCGGCAGCAACACATGGGACGGGTGATCCGGGCCGGTGTGCAGGGTGACCTTCTTGCCATAGACGTCGAGAGGCCGGTTTGACGGCATCTCATGCTTGAACGGCCCGACGCCATACTGGACGCGGTTCGCGATCATCGGATCGCCTGGTGTCCAGCCCGGGTAGACGTAATCCCGGCCCCGCACGCTAAGTGCCAGTCGATATCCTTCGGGCAGTACGATCGATGTCGGCCAAATCTCGATATCGAGTTCATAAATCTCACCCGGCGTGAGCGGCTGAAGCTCGTCATGGGTGTGATACGGGCGATACGGCAATGTCTGGTCGGGATCGAGCTTGCGATGCGAAGCCCGCAACCAGCCAAGACCCACCGGGGTGTGAGGATCGTTGGCGCCCTTGTAGACGACCTCTTTCATATCCGGCTTAAACACGCGCAAGACTAGGAACAAATCCGCATCTTCGGTCTCTGAAGAGATGAACAGCTTTGCGGCCACGGGGCCGGTGATCTCGGTTTCCGTCTCCACCGGCGGCGCCAGGAAGGTCGCCCCGTCACCCATTGCCTCATAGGTAAACGCCGTCGCTTCGGTCATCGGAGCGTCAGACAGGGTCTTGCCTGCGGGATCGAGATACATCTCCGTCCATTCGGTGCGCGGAATCGGCCAGGCGTCTTCGGCCCGTTCGACGAAGACCTCGTCGGGATGCCGGACCAGCAACTGCACTTTTGGCCGTTCGCCCCAGCCGTTGTCTTCGCCTTTCAGGAAATGCCCCAGGAAACGCCGCTGCAAGTCCATGCCGTAATCGGTGTAGTAGTGGGTGAAATGCTCGAGCCCGTGCATTTCGAGCCATTTCTGCTCGCTCGCCGCGTTGACATAGCCCTCCGTGTTGCCGCGTGGGTGCAACCCAACGCCGCCCCAGTTGCCCGAAGACAGCAACGGCACGTTGATCTTGGAATAGTCCGGCATCCGGGCCTTCCAATAATCATCGATCAGGGGATGGTTGAGGATATCGCGGCCGAAATCGGTGCGATTGTCCGCCAGCTCTTCCTCGGACAGGGTTTCAGGCCCTGAAATCCACTCGCCATTGAGCCGGCTTTTCTCGCCATAGGCGCCCTTGCCGTGCTGACGCGGGACCACGGCGCTGTTGTACCAGATCGACGGGAACCGACAGGCGATGCCACCATGATGGCCGAGATCGCGGTAGTAATCCGCCGCCCCTTCCCAGACACACATCGCCGCGAGGTGCTTGGGCTGCAAGGAGGCCACCTGCCACTGGTTCATGCCGTAATAGGAGATACCGCTGGTCCCGACCTTGCCGTTCGACCAGGCCTGAGTACCGGCCCAGTTGATGCAGTCGTGATAGTCCTGCGCTTCACGCGCAGACCACACATCGAGAAAACCTTCCGAACGCCCGGCGCCACGGGAATCTACCCGCATGCAGATATAGCCATCGGGCACCCATTTCTCCGGGTCGACCAATTCCCAGTTCTGGTAGCGGTTCGACGAACCGACCAGGCAGTCGGGATAATCGTCGAGCATCTGCTGCCACTGATAGGAATAGCCATCTTCCCAGGCAAGCCATTTGCAATACGGCCCGTAGCTGATGATCACCGGATACTGGCCGTCATCATCAGGGCGATAGATATCGGCGCGCAGCACGATCCCGTCATCCATTGTGAGGGGCACATCCCAGTCGATGCGCATGCCGTCATTGACCTTCGAGGTCATCTGGCTGTCGCCAGGTGTCTGTGTTTTACCCATGTTCCGCTCCCCGAAATTCTGTGTGTTGTTTCGCCCTAGCTTCGCTTCCGGCCACCACCCTTGGGAGGAATAACAGGTAAGAGAAGATGGGACGGGTGATTTGGTCCGCAATGGATCGTCACGTTACCGCCGTAGACGCGCGCGTCCCGGCCATCGTGAATAAACGGCCCGACGCCGGTGAATTCGTTCTTCATGTTCGAAAGTTTTCCGCCCGAGCCGCCGGGATAGACATAGTCAGTCCCGCGAACGGTCAATCCCAGCCGGTAGCCTGGCGGCACCACGATCGATGTGGGCCAGACTTCAATATCCAGCTCATAGACCTGGCCCGGCTTGAGGAGCTGTTCCTCGTCATGGCTGTGATAAGGCTTGTGGCGGCGGGATTTCTTCGCATCGAGCTTGCGGTGAGAGGCCCGCAGCCAGCCTTGCGCCACCGGCGTGTGCGGATCGAGCGCACCCTTGAAGGTGACTTCCTTGAGGTCCGGCGCAAACAGGCGCACCACCAAAAACAGATCCGCATCCTTTGTCTCAGACGACACGAACAACTTCGCCGCCAGCGGGCCGGTGAGCTCCACCGCGGTTTCCCGCGCGGGAGTCAGGAACGTGACACCATCCCCTAGCCCGGCATAAATGCTCTTTTGCTTCTTGGCAGGGGCCTTGGTCGCCAACGCGCCCGTGCCAGGTTCCAGGAAGGCCTTGGTCCACTTGGTTCGTTTAAGCGGCCATTCTTTTTCGGTTCGGGGTACGAAGACTTCGCCGGGATGGCGGATATTAAGCAGCACCTTGGGCTGCTTCTTCCAGCCGGTGTCTTCCCCTTTCAGGAAATGACCAAAGAACCGCTTCTGTAGATCAAGGCCGTAATCGGTATAGAACTCGGTCCAATGCTCGCGACCATGCATCTCGAGCCATTTGTGTTGGCTCGCCGCATTCACAAATCCGTCGATATTGCCGCGCGGATGTAGTCCCTGCCCGCCCCAGTTGCCGGCCGAGAGAAACGGCACATCGACCTTCGACCAATCGGCCGACCGACCGCGATACCAGTCATCGTCGAGCGTGCGGGTCCGCAATTCCCTGGGCAAATCTTCGCGGTTCTTCTTGAGTTGCGCCCGCGTAAAGGTCGGCGGGCCGCAAACGAGATCTCCATGCACCACCGAGCGCGGGCCGTTCTTACCCAGGCCGTGCTGAACGGATTCAACCTGCTTATCGTACCAGTTGGTCACGAAGGTCGAGAGGATACCGCCGTGATAATTGGAATCCCGGTAGTAGTCTCCGGCCCCTTCCCAGACGCACATCGCGGCCAGACGGGGCGGCTTCAGGCGGGCCACATGCCACTGATTGATGGCGTAATAGGAAATCCCGTTCAGACCGACTTTTCCAGTCGACCAGGGCTGGACGCCGGCCCATTCGATGCAGTTGCAGAAATCCTGGGTCTCGCGCGGGGAACGTACATCGACAACGCCCGGTGATCGACCGGACCCGCGCGAATCCACCCGGATCACCACATAGCCATCCGGCACCCATTTTTCCGGGTCGACCACTTCCCAATTGGCATATTTGTTGGTTGTGCCCTGGGCCACTTCGGGGAAGTTGTCGATCATAATGTCCCAGGCGGTCTCGTACCCTTCCTGAAACGACAAGCCCTTGGCATAAGGGCCATGGCTCATGATGACCGGATACTGACCTTTTCCTTTCGGGCGGAAAACATCTGCACGCAGGACGTTGCCGTCATCCATCTCGATCGGCACGTCCCACTCGATACGCATGCCATCACGAACCTCACTGCGATACTGACTGTCCTTCGCCATGGCCCCTGCTCCCCGCTTACTTGGCGGGAATAATCGGCAACACCACGTAACCGGCATGGTCTCGACCGAGATGCACGGTCACGTTGTTGTCGAACACTTCGGGAGGGCGGTCCGTCTCGTCGTCATGGAGGAACGGCCCGACACCGGTGAAGGTGTTCTTCATGTTCGACAGGCCTGCATTCGGCTCGCCGGGATAGACATAGTCACAGCCCCGGATCGACAGCCCGAACCGATAGCCCTTCGGCACCACGATGCCCGTGCCATGAATCTCGATATCGAGTTCATACACCTCACCCGGCGTGAGCGGCTGCACCTCATCATGGGTGTGCTGGGGTGCATATTCCTCGGACTTGGCTTCATCGAGTTTGCGATGGGAAGCCCGCAGCCAGCCAGACCCAACCGGCGTGTGCGGATCGAGCGCACCCCGGAACGTGACTTCCTTCATATCCGACTGGAACACCCGTAGGACCACGAACATGTCCGCATCCTTTGTATCCGAAGAAACATTCAGTTTGACGGCCATGGGACCGCAGATTTCGGTGTCTTCGGCAGCTGGGTTCGACAGGAAGGTCAGCCCGTCGCCCATCGCTGAATAGGTGATCGCTGCGCTCTCGCTGGCCGGATTGTTAGACAAAACCTGCCCGACAGGCTCAAAATGGAACTTGGTCCATTGGGTGCGCGCCAGGGGCCAGTCTTCCTCGGCCCGCGGCACGAATTTTTCCCCCGGATGACGAACATTCAGGGATACCCGCGGCTGATCCTTCCAGCCAGAATCATCGCCCTTAAGATAACAATCGAAGAATCGCATCTGCAGGTCGTTCCCATAATCGGTGTAGTAGAGCGACCAGTGCTCCAGACCATGCACTTCGAGGTATTTGTCTTTCGAGCCGGAATGCATAAAGCCGTTGAAGTTGCCGCGCGGATGCAACGGCGCACCGCCCCAGTTGCCACAACTGAGAACTGGCACTTCGATCTTGGAATAGTCGACCGCGCGATCCGCATAAAACTCATCATCGAGCGGATGGGCGCGCATCGTCTCGTGCAGATCGAAGCGGCTGGCCCCCAATTCGTTATCGGACATTGTCTCCGGTCCGGCGGACCATTCGCCATTGGCCCGCGAGCGGTAGCCCCGGTCACCATAGCCATGCTGAAGCTGCTTGATCTGCATGTCATACCAATGACGTGCGAAAGACGAATAGATCCCGCCGTGATAGCTGCCTTCGCGATAGTAATCCGTGGAACCTTCCCACGGGCAAATCGCAGCGAGATGCGGCGGCTGCATCGCGGCGACCTGCCACTGGTTAATCGCGTAATAGGAGATGCCGCTCAGGCCGACCTTGCCGTTCGACCAGGGCTGAACACCACCCCATTCGATGCAATCGTAGAAATCCTTGGTCTCACGGGAGTTGAAATGCTCGAGATAGCCCGGTGAGCGCCCGGCACCACGGGAATCCACCCGCACCATCACATAGCCTTTCGGCACCCATTTCTCCGGGTCGGCCACTTCCCAGGCCTGATGGATATTGGTCGAACCCGCAGGCACATCGGGATGGTTCGCACACATCAAATCCCAGCAGGTTTGGTAAATCTCCTCGAAGTGGAGGTCCTTGCCATAGGGTCCATGGGACATGATGACCGGGTACTGGCCATCGTCATCCGGTCGATAGACGTTGGCTCGCAAAATCAGGCCATCATCCATTTCGATCGGCACATCCCAGTCAACCCGCATACCCTCGCGGACTTCCGTCTTAAATAGCGGATCGCCGGTATATTTGATGTCGTCCATGGTCTCTTCTCCCCTATTGCGGCTTTGTACCAGCCTTTTGTCAGGAACTTTTGCGCCGCCCGGATATCCCGGTCGGCCGTTTACACGCGCACGGCTATTTCATTCCGCTCTATTTGGCCGGGATGATCGGCAGCAGCACATAACCCGCATTGTCGCCGCCCAGATGCACCGTCACGTTATTATCGAAGACTTCCGGCGGACGGTTGTCCGAGTCGTCATGCAGGAACGGGCCAACACCGGTAAAGGTGTTCTTCATGTTGGACAGACCCGCGTTCGTCTCGCCGGGATAAACATAGTCGCACCCCTTGATTGACAGCGCGAAGCGGTGCCCCTTTGGCACCACGATCCCGCTGGAATGGATTTCAACTTCGACTTCGTAGACGTCGCCCGGCGTGAGTTCCTGCACTTCATCATTGCTGTGGAACGGCGCGGCAGCCGTCGACCGGTCCGGATCGAGTTTGCGGTGGGATGCGCGCAGCCAGCCCGACGCGACCGGCGTGTGCGGATCGAGCGCCCCGCGGAACGTGACTTCCTTCATGTCCGACTGGAACACCCGCAGGATCACGAACAAGTCCGCATCCTTCGTGTCGGAAGAGACATTCAGCTTCACCGCCATCGGGCCGCAAATCTCAAAGTCTTCTTCAACCGGGCTGGACAGGAAGGTCACGCCATCGCCCATCGCGGCATAGGTAATCTCACCCGTATTCGCGGTCGGTCCGTCGGCCAGAATCTGGCCTTCCGGCTCAAAATGGAACTTCGTCCATTCGGTGCGCGGGATCGGCCAGTTCTCCTCGCTGCGCGGCACGAACTTCTCACCGGGGTGGCGCACGAGAAGCTGCACGCGCGGGTCGTCCGGCCAGGCCGATTCGTCGCCCCGCAGAAAACGCTCGAAAAACCGCATCTGCAGATCGTTGCCGTAGTTGGTGTAGTAGAGCGACCAATGCTCCAGGCCGTGGACCTCCAGCCATTTGTCTTTCGAGGATACTTGCGTGAAGCCATTGAAGTTCCCGCGCGGATGCAGCGGCGCACCGCCCCAGTTGGCGCAGCTCAGCACCGGCACCTCGATCTTCGACAGATCCGCTGTCAGCGTCGCGTACCAGTCATCATCAAGCGGATGAGAAATATAACTCTGGTAGAGATCGTAACGGTTGGCGGCCAGTTCCTCGTCCGACAGCGTCACGGGACCCGCAGAGAGTTCACCATTGGCGCGCGAGGCCCAGCCACGATCACCATAGCCGTGTTGAATCTTCAATATCTGCATGTCGTACCAGTGGCGCGCAAAGGAGTCGTAGATGCCCCCCTGATAGGCGAGCTCACGGTAGAAATCGTTGAAGCCTTCCCAGGGGCAAATTGCTGCCAGGTGCTTGGGCTGCAACGCCGCGACCTGCCACTGGTTGACCGCATAATAGGAAATACCCGACAAACCAACCTTGCCATTTGACCAGGACTGAACGCCGGCCCACTCGATGCACGCAGCGAAATCCTGCGTCTCGCGCGGGCTCCAGTGCTCCAGATAACCCGGTGAGCGCCCCGCGCCGCGGGAATCCACACGAATGATGACAAAGCCTTTCGGCACCCATTTTTCAGGGTCACAGACCTCCCAGCTCTGATGGATGTTCGTCGATCCCGCTGGCACGTCGGGATGGTTCTCGCACATCAGGTCCCAACAGGTTTTGTAGATCTCCTCGAAGTGGAGATCCTTCCCGTACGGGCCATGGGACATGACGACAGGATAGGCTCCGTCATCATTGGGACGATAGACATTGGCGCGCAAAACAAGACCGTCATCCATCTCGATCGGCACATCCCAGTC
>MEHZ011545824.1_pt1 | contig 17638 bp, 9 predicted proteins | sample 897221 | NCBI WGS metagenome assembly MEHZ01 (sample SAMN05514161, study PRJNA337945) | marine metagenome | isolation source: marine surface water | place: Arctic Ocean | collected 2007-12-13
ATGCGAGAGCTACAGGAAAAGCTACTTTTGAGGATAAGCTTAAGAAAGGTATTTTTAGGAAAGAAGGGGTAAGGTCTATAGAGTCAAATCGAGAATCAATGAGGGGTAAAAAAGATAACCTGCAAGGTCAACTTTCCGTATATTCATCAGAAGATAACTCTGGCAGATCTTCGGAAGTTGCCCTCGAACTTGCTCAGCACGAAAAAGAACTGAATTTCGAGAGGGGTAACGGCACTTTATTTGCCGACTCTCTGGCTGTTAAAATTGCCGAAGCTAATGTGCAGATGGAAAGATTTGGTGAAACTTTAGCTAATACAGCCTTTGACTCCGTAAAAGATGGATTCAAGGGAATGCTTAAGGATATGGGTGACAGCAGTAAAAGTGTCGGTGACACAATACTTAACTTCTTTGGCGGAATTGCAGGTAAAATCCACGACGCTTTAGTGGAAAGGGCGGCAGCTCAAATTACTTCTGGTATTTTTGAAATGACAGGCATGTCTGGAGCTGGCGGAATGTACAAAGGAGGCATGGTTTCTCGATACGCAGCTGGAGGTTCGACTAGGTCAGTGCCAGCAATGTTAACGGCGGGAGAGGTGGTAGTAAGGAAGAAGGTTGTCGACCGCTTAGGTAAAGGCTCTCTTGATAAAATCAACCAATCAGGATCTCTTGAAGATTTGTACGACAAGCCAAATCAAGATAATTTCGAAATGTTTAACAGTGGAGGTGTGGTTGCTCCTTCGATAATGAGGCTTAAAGACGGAGGCTCCATGGACAACTACTTAGCCAAAAGAAATAAAGGTACCGACAGAGTTTCTCAGAACGAAAGAACTACCGTTGACGGAGAAATTATTAACAGTTTCACGAATACTCTCGCTAAGTTTATGGGTGGCATGGTCAAAATGAATTTTGGCGGCGATGTTTTAGGCGGGCTGCAAAGCAGTAAAAACGATACTGCTGGAGAAAAAATCGCCAAAGGCGGAGGCTATCTAGCTGGATCTTCATTAGCGGCATACGAAGACAGAGAAGAGGAAGAATATCAAGGCCCAACAGCCCCTAAAGCTCCTCAAAAACTCAACACTAATTCTACACTAGACATTGACCCAACGAGCAGAATGATGAGTGCTAGATATAGATCTCAAGATCAATATTCTAAAGATTATGGCAAATACTTATTGGATAAATATCAATACGATACAGACCAAAAAAATGCTGAAGTTAAGGGCAGAGCTTCGATGCTACAAGCGATAGGTGGATCTGCAGCTCTCGCTGGAGGAATGGCTCTTGGAAATAAAATGTTCAACAAGAAGGGGCCCGACATGAGCGATACCCTTACTGAAAAAGACATGAACAAAAAAGCTAGAAATCACAAAGACTACACTGTTAATGGAGTCACCATTAATGGCAATTACAACAATCCAGATGCGGGTAGAACAAATTATTTCAATGGAGGTCAAGTTCAGTCTTCAAATGTAAACTCTATTCATATGAATAAAGGAGGTCACGTTTATTCTTCAGTAAACAGTCCTACCGTAAACAAAATGAGCAGTGGGGGAAAAGTTTTTGGGCCTAACGGTATTGATAAAGTTGGGCCAGTAATGCTTGATCGTGGAGAATATGTAATTAAAGCTGCAAGTGTGAATAAAGTTGAAAAACAATACCCTGGATTCTTTGATCAATTAAACTCCATGAAAATGAATCAAGGTGGACCTGTAGACTCAGCTCCAAATATAACTAACAACAAATCTGAAAACAATACATCTAGCGAATCCTCCAGCAATGTTACTATTAATATTAATGTTTCATCCTCTGGAGAGACTTCTGTGGACGGAGGAGCTCCAGATCAACAAGCCATGGCTTCTAGAATTAAGGATGTTGTGGTTGGAGTAATATCCCAAGAGAAAAGAGTAGGAGGAATGCTTCGTGGCAACTAAAAATGCAATACAAAACTATGAGCAGCAATTTTATCTTTCTGGTATATTACTGTCTGGAGTTACTAGTTTAAACGGAGGTTACTCAATAGAAGAAAACCCTATTAATATTATAGGTAAAGGTCACACATACCCAGTAACTCAGGGCCCATTGGTTGGTAATTTTGAAATATCAAAATACTACATAGGTCAAGAGCCTCTACTTTACTATACTGGAGACTCTCCAATTAGCGGAAGTATTAACTTCGTGAATGCTTCCTTAGGTAAAGGTCAGAGTTTTGGCTTCAATAGTGGGTACTTAACTGAATATAGTTTGTCTGCAGGTATAGGTAGAATACCTGAATCTACAGCCTCAATAGTTGTATATGGTGATATCGGCTCTGGAATTAATGCATCTGGCTCTCAACCGCACCCTAAGATTGAAATTCCCAACCAAGGATCTATATCACTAAATGCTAGCGGCTATCAAACCAATAGAATTACGGACTTCTCTTACTCAATGAGAATAGATAGATCCCCCGTATACAAAATAGGATCACCCTTTCCCGTTCAAGTTGATCGAGCCTTCCCTATTTCACAAGAAGCTACATTTAGTTTGGAAGTTCATGACTTTGAGATTAATAAAATTCAAGAGTATTTAATTTCTCCTAAACAACAAAATTTAATTTTCGACCTCCAAAACCCGATCAACTCAACCTCCATCGAAACTTTCTCAATGAATAAAGCTAGACTACTAAGTCAATCAATTACTTCTAGGAGTGACGATGTATTGACTGTTAGTTTGCGTTATATTTCTTACATTAATAAAAAATGACTTTCTTGCCATATGAAGATGTACCCTTATATCTTGCCGTCAATGGTCATACGGGGGAATATATATTCGCCGAAAGTGCTCAGTTATCCGTCAGTCAAGCTCTAAGTGCTAACAGGCATATGGATGACCAAGTATTGCAGATCTGCGAATACGGACTTGGTGCCTCAATGAATTATGCACCAATTAATTTCGCTGCTAATGTCGACTTTCCTGTTGTATTAGGGCCAATAGATGGCCCACCTAAACCTCTAGCTACATCAATAAACAAAATACCTTCAGGAACAAAAATAACTTTTCCAAATGAGAAGCATTTGTTTTTTTCTAATGACGTGTTCCCGAATGGTCAAGAATACATAGTCTCTCTAAAAGCCCACAGTGGTGGATGGAATTTATCTTCAGATGAATCTCAAAGCGGTTACTTTGAGCCCATATTCGACTACTCAACCCAAGCTCCAGTTGAAGGTTCTCTTTCTGTTAATTTTTATGTCAATACCGGAAACCTAAATAGCTTTTTCAACATTACAGGGCTATCAAATCCATCCCAGTATCCCCCGATTGATGAAGAGAAAATTACTGGCCACCTAGGAGACTTTAGATTCTCTGACGCTTATTTAACTGACTTCAACTTCTCTCTATCTCCCAATTCTATTTCTCAAGCATCAGCCTCTTTTAAGGTTTATGGGGAGCTGATTCATGATTCATCCGCAACCACAGCTTATTTCTCTTCCTCACTATATCAACAGCAATCAGTACCTCACGGCAAGTATAGTCAAATCTTAGGATCCCAAGACGCTGGCATGAATCATCCTATATCATTTAGCTATGCAATATCTGTCGACAGGAAGCCTAGATATTCAACTCCCACTGGATCCAGCTTTGAAAGTCAGGGTTTAGTTCCGGATAGAGTCTCTAAATCTTCCACAAAAATTACAATGTCCATGCAGGGAGAAAATTTAGATCCTAACATATTAATCAATGGCTTTGACGGAAAGAGGGCAAATCTTACAGCGGTAGTCAAAGATTTATCTTATGCAGGCTTTGAGGATAACTCTAACGGAACTTTACATACTTTTAATTGCAGCGGAGTGATAGACTCTCAATCTTTGTCTGTAGGTTCAGCGGGATACCTAAACGGCTCCGTATCAGTAAGTCAACTTTTAAGATAATGGACATCAAAAACACGAACTCTTTTGGAATAAACTTATCTCCATCCTTCGGAGCTTCCGCTTCTTTTTCCTCCGTTTCTGAATATGTTAATTACGGAGATAGTCATAGCCAGAGAATGCTAAAAGGTATAAACGGTTTGTCAATGTCTTTAGATTTGAGCTTCAATGAACTAACTGATCCTGAATCTCAAGACCTAGTGAGCTTTCTGCAGAGCCAATTCCACTATCAAGAGCAAGCTTACTCTAATGATGGAAGCTTTAGCAATAAACGACTAATTCCCTTTGCATACCAACCATTTTTTCCGTACAAAGAAAATCAATTTAATTGCTTAGAGTTCTCACATGATCAATCTTACTTTAATATTAACAATATATCAGCCAAGCTTGTAGCTATTGCCCCAAGCATACTTAATAGCATTGAGTCTGCAGTGGATCATAACCCAATTATTGACGGCACAATCAATGCCACAATTAATGCAAACTCTTCCGTGTCTAACAACGGAGTACTTTTGCCATCCAACTCGTTTATCTACCAATCGGGCAATTACTCTCATGCAAAGATCACTTCTGACTTTAATGTAACTAATGGCAATACCTCAGTCTTGTCTGCTGACGCTCCATTTAGGTTCAATGCTGGCAATGTATCGTGCAACCAAACAGCTATCAGGAATTCAATTTATATCAACAACCCAAATGACTGCTCTTATTATCCATATGCTCCTATTGTGGCTGGAGGAAATTTAAGTTGTAGAATGTTTGACTTTAGGCCTAGCATTTCAGTTTCATTACAAAACTCCCCTAAGTACAAACAGAGCACAGCTTCTGATATTTATAAGAAATTTAATAAATATGGATTCAATCCTAATTTAAATAATTTAAGATTGAGCTTTAAGGGTAGATCCGACCAAGAAGCTAAGCGAATTCTATTATTTCTTGAAAGTCATTTAGGATACAAAAAATTTGGATTCCACCTTTCCAAAGATTATGTCGGGTCTAATTCAGATATAATAAATACATCCCCACACAGAAAAGGTATGTCATTTTTTTACTGCCCTGAATGGCAACATACATTTACCTATAAAGATAATCATAATATATCTGCCTCTTTCGTGGAATGTATTGATTATTAATTTATAATATATCATGGAGAAATCTATACATAATGAAATAATGGAGCTTGAGCCTTCGACCGTAGTTATTTTATACGAGTTGGTTCTCAAGGGTCATGCAGCAAGTTATTATTTTCATTCTGGGGAAAACGGCTACACTAATGAGATCGTCTTTCAAGGTAATAATTATTACTACATACCAATTAAAACGGATGGTTTTGATTTTACTGATTCAAAGCTACCTCGACCTACATTGACAGTAGATAATACTGATTCTTTTTTCAGCTTGAAAACTAGATTCTTCAAAGACTTCATTGGTTTTACTTTTAAAAGAACCAGAACTTTTGTTAAGTTTCTAGCTGATGTGAACTTCCCGAGTAATGTGAACCCTTTTGGAACGCCTACAGAAGTTTCATTTCCAGTAGAGCAGTATGTAATCAATAAAAAGAATGCAGAGAATCAAAACTTAATTCAATTCGAACTAGTATCTCCTCTAGAAAAAGAGTCGGCATTCATTCCAAATAGAAAAATAGTATACAATACATGTCAATGGAAATATCGCAGTAATATAGGTTGCGGATATAATGGGCTACCTGTCACTGATATCAAGGGCAATTTTATAAACTTCACTCCAGCTGGCCCAACCCAAACCTTTGATCCATCCACAACTTATAATTCAGGAAATTACGTTATGCTCGACTCGCCGCCAAACTCTTCTGACCCAGATAGAGTTTATGTGTGTGTTCAAAATGGCACTCTAGGGAAAAATCCAGCCACAGACAAGTCTTCTTGGATTGCGGACGATTGCCCTAAAAACATTTCTGGATGCCGATGCCGCTTTCAGGGAGTAGAAAGCACGAATGGATTACCTTTTGGAGGATTTCCTGGGACTTGGGAATACTAAACCTATAAAAGAATGCTTTCGGTATTCTCTTGTAGATAATAAGTTCGAGAAATTTGGAATATTTAAATTCTTAAATCACCAGTACGACTATGAGTTTAAACCATTCAAAAACTTAAACACCAAGAATAAGGAAGTGTTTGCGATTGATAATTCTGATTTTTATTCAGATTATTTTAGTGGCGATATTATTTCCATATTCCACACCCACACAACCGATAGCTCTGAATTAAGCTCTATAGATGTAGAAATATCTGAATCGCTAGGGCTTCCTTCTTATGTTATATCATCTGTGTCAAAATCTCAAAACATATACTACCCCAAAAGTTACAAACCAAGAGGTCTTTATGGGCGTGTATTTATTCCTTTCTTTCAAGACTGTATTTCTTTCGTAAAAGACTTCTATCAACTACATCTTAATATAACCTTTAATGGTATATCTAACTGGGCAAGAGAAAAACAAAATTCTAATTTAAAATTAATTAATCAAATTAAGAGTTATTTTAATGAAATTGATATTAAAAATATAACTTATGGTGATTTAATTGTATTCAACCCCTCTATTAGCCCCTTTATGCATCTTGCCGTATTCAATAAAGACAATAGATACTCTCACCACCCAATGGGCTTAGTTCCCAAGGATGAATTATTTACTGAAGAATCACTTAATAAAGTGTATAAAGTATATAGGTATAAGGATTTATGAAAAGATTTATTTTGCATGGGGAAATGGCTTCGAATTTTTGTCAAGAAATTGATCTTGATGTAAAGACAATTCGAGAAGCTATTAACGGGCTATCATCTAACTTCCCCAACTTTAGGAAATTTTTTATAAATAAATCGCTCAAAGGAGTACAGTATTTATTCGCTGACGAGAATAAAAACACGATGGAGCAATACTGTTTAGATATACCTTTGGTAGAAAATTCATACAATATAGTTCCATCGATGGAAGGCTCCGCATTGGCTGCTCCCTTTGTAGGTAATTTCGCCTTGGGTTATTTAATGCAGAAATTCATGAACGACATGTCTCCAGAAGACGACGGAACTCCAGAGTACGAAATTATAAAAACCAATTCTTTTATATATAGCAATAATGAAAATAGGGTCGAGCAAGGCACTCCAGTTCCGGTAATATACGGTCAGCTTAGGGTTGGCTCAAAAGTTATACATTCTAGCATTCATAACTATGATTATGACTATGATAAAGCTGAAATTTTTGCTGGAAATCCAACGCCAACAAGAATATCTAAAATGGCTGCGGATTATACTTTTATAAATTCAAAAGAAATAGTTGACTACCGAAGTGAATCTTCTGGCGAAGCTTTTAGCAACTACAAAGACTCAAGACAAGACCCATCAAAAAGAAACAGTATCGAGGTTGGCGGTAACGGTGAAAAAAATCACAGTTTACTAGGAGAAAATGAACCCATCAATGCTGGTTATGTAAATGATGGATCAAGTTCTAACGAACATGTTCAATTTGGACCCTCAGAAAACAAAGCGGTTTATGCTTCGGCTAATGCCTCTTGGTGGGACTTTCCCCAATATAACACTCAGCCCAGACCTTTCGTCTACCCTAAACTTGGCAGTATTGACCAAGACATGCGTCCGAAATCAAGCAACGATCTTTCGGTAGAACTTCTATCGAAAGACGGAATGGCTCCAAGCGCAGCTCAAAAAACTCTAGCTTGGCGTAACGCAGGCTCTCCGATGAAAGTTGGCTCGCGCGGAGATTATCAAAAATTGGAATCTATCGGTATTTACAAATCTCTAGAAGTATTATCAGAAGGTCCCATAGCTGGTCTGGCGGGGCATATAACGGGTTCAGTCGTAGACAATGGTTCGGTCTATTTTCCATACCTTGCTACCGATCCAGCTCCAGCTCCTAACTCAATCTCTATAGAGTCAATCAAATATAATTCATTCTCTAATTCATTAACTTCTCTAGCTAACAATGCGAATGTAGGCATATTAAGTGCAGGAAGCTATTACAATAATTACAACGGTAAGATTACTGGTGACGGCTCTGTAGTTAATGGTCTATCAATAAATGCAAGCAAGCCCAGCAATTTAAAGTCCGCCAAAATTCAAGATATTCGTTTCAAGGGTCCAGATGATGCGAGCTCTATAGTTTACTTTCAAGGCAATGTTGCCACACCTAGTGCTCCTAGATATGTTTCTAGCAATGGGTTATTTTTAATGAATTCTGGCGACGGATCGATTTCCGCAAATACCAACAACTTAAATGCAATAAATAAAAACTTGCCCGCAAAATATTTAAATTCCGAGGCTACAGATAACGGAACTTTTCCAGTGTTTTCTCTATCTAGCTTAGACGCCGATTCAGAATTACTGAATGAAGATTTTAGGGTTGGATCGAATTATGGCAATGCTCAGCTTAATTACTCAATTAGTCCAGAATCGAGCATGTGCCAAATTAATACCACATTAAAGAAAACTTCCGCTGGCGAAAGAAAAAGTCAAGCTATCAGTCTAGATTTGGGAGTAAAATTTAAAGAGTCTTCTTTGTTTGATTCTCAATTTGAAAATGTTTTTAATGATTTTAAAAGCTATACTGCAGACTCAAACCTGCCTTGGGATTCTAGCATTTCAATTTCAGAGATGGCAAGAATTTATTACGATCAAAACGGAGGTGGCGATTTAGTTGATGGGGCTGGAAACATTAAGAATACAACAATAAGCATTGTAATTGGAACTTATAACGACAGATTCAGAAGTGGGTTTAATACATTTAATGTTACCCGAAATATCTTAGCCTCTATTTCTTTGACTAATTATCTAAATTTAGGAAATGTTACTAGAATATTGTCAGGCTTGCGCGGATCTGCTAGCGGATTTACTCCTTCATACACTTCGCTAGACATTTCTCCACCAAACGGAAACTACTTTCAAGCTTTGTGCGATGGGTCTACTGTATCTTTAGATTACCTACTTAGGTCTGCCGCCTTCGCTAATAATGTATTCAATAGTTTTAACGCGGCCATGGGTGGTAATTTATCTTTCTGTACTCTTCCTAGCTTTCAGGGGCGCGGGGGAGGTAAGTACATTAAGTTTGGGGTAGGCTCTGGCTCTAATGTTACTCAAGGTTCAATGGCGGGCTCTTTACCTATTCATACTGTTCAGAAAAATAGAGATAACTTTGATTCGGTTTTAATTGTAGACTCTGGAGCCGTAGACGCTGATGATAGCCTTAGCCCTAAAGGTAAGTATCATCCAATGATTTATCCTAGGGTGACTGTTTTTATATTACGGAAAACCGTGTCTTCAGGATTTACTCAATTTAATTTTTTGCCTACTTCCATAGATGCCGTAGCGGAGGTTTCTGCCAGCGGAACGGTAAGTAACTTACACTTACTTAAAGTTCCAGATAATCCTGTTTATCATGGCGGCTGGACTCCAATATTACCCCACTCTAATAAAAAAGCTCCATTCCTGTTGAGTAACTCGGAGCTTTCTTATGAAGATCTTGGAGTTTTTTGTGTGATTGATAGTAGCGACAGCTCTACGGATTGCAAAATGTATATCAAAAATGGATCTGTATCATTAAGTAACTCGAGAAGGGACTCGTTTCAGGGTGAAACTTCGTGGGCTAACCATATAACTCTTAATGGAATTAGCACGACATCTTCAACCGCTGCGGGGATTTTTTCAGAATCTTTAGATGTAAACTCATGGAACAATTCGGCCAGACAAATTACCAAAGATTTTACGATAGATGAAGTTCCTGCAAGCTTTGAAACCCCTACAACTGCAGCTATTATAAGAGCAAATATAGAAAGTATTGACATTTCAAATGTAGCAAACTTCAAGAAGAACACTCTAACCAACTCCTTGCTCGGGGCTAATAGCATGAACTTTATATGCACTGGTAGGCCTACATCGATTACTTTACAAAGTGCTGGAGCTGGATATGTAGGCAAAAACGGCAATGTTAATGGCTCTTCCATCACTCAAGGAATCTACCCACAAACTTTCACTGTGTCAAGGGTTAATATTCTTAATGATCTATCGTTAAATAAAGGTTACAAACATAACTCTGAATTCTATATTCATGGCATCAGCTCGTCAAAGAACGGCACAGTTAATATTTCTCCTATATTTTACTCTTTTAAATGTAAAGTTAAAGTTGATAAGTATGGATCAATTAGTGATTTTGAAATAATTGATGGCGGCTTTGGCTTTAGAGGAAACTCTTCTACTTCTGACTTGCTCTTGTCTACTAATAGCCACCTGCTTTCCTACCAATCAGCCGTAGCTAATTCTTTCATTCCCGCCGTTGATCCTACTAGAAATTTCGACCCAGATAATAATTTTGCGAAGCAAGATTTAATTTTGACGGTAGATGCCGCCCATTTAGTTCAAGGTAAAATATCTAAATTTTATGTATCACAAATTGGTCTAGGTTTTAATTATCAACAAATATGCGAAGACCCTTTTGCTTCGGTGGCGTTCAGGTATCCAGTATTTAATGTGATCATTCAAGGCAACTCTTTAACCTCCCTATCTATAGACAATACCGCCCCCGCACTGGGTTACGGGATTGAAGATTCTGATATAACTTTAGAATTTTCTAGACCGACGAACAGAGCTCCAGCTCCACCCCTCAATGCCATCGATCCGAATGCGTGGGCTAGGTCTATATTTTTAAATGATGTGCCTATTAGGGATAAAAATGACAGATTTAACTATTCGAAGTTTCACTATGACATAAGGGTCGGGCATTTCAAAAACGGTAATGCAGACACTCATATTCCGTCAGCTATGCTAGCCAGTTCAGCTCAACCAATGTTAATGTCGGACGAATTCAAACTTCCATCTTTCACAAAAATGGTAAACTTTGTATTATACGGGCCTAGGAACCAAGGAGAAAAAGACTACTACTATGCTCATACTATAAAAAACCCTGAAGTTTCATGTGTTTCTCTTTCTTTTAAAATTGAAAAGCTTCATTATACATACGAAGGCGATGAAAGCTCTTTGTATGTAAACTTACTTCCGCTCATAGCGGTAGGGTTAGGCATAATGGCTGGAGTTGCCATAAAGAATCAGCTAGTTGAGTCTGTTGCGGTGCCAGATAAACTTAACATGAAAAGTTTCGGTCAAGGCATGACCGCACCTATCCTTCCTTGTGGAGCTCCAACAGGAGTTCCCACTAGAGATGCATTGAAGGGGGAAGTAGTGACTTTAGTTCCAGCCAATGATATTGTAAAAGCGGCCAAAATGGCAGCTTTTTATGCTAGCATAGCGGGTATAGCTGGCGGTCTAGTTGCAGGAATGTTGGCTAAGTTTTTAATTAATTGCTCTGCGGCTCCATGGCTATGCTTCAAGGTCGGCGAGTTAGTTAAAAACAGTGGAGAAATTTGGCCAGCAAAAGTTGATTTCGCTATTGAATATGGCGTCGAAGGCGAGGTCTTGAAAAAAGATGTCGTATCATTTAGAGGTTGCGCAACTAATCCGTACGTAAAAGATATACTTATAGATAACCTTCCTGCGGCAGAAGGCTCTGCGAACAATTTTAAAAATAGAATATTAAAAGTATACAGACTTACTCGAGAGCTGGATCCTGTTACTGGAGGCATTGTGGAAGCTCGTTATCAAATTGAATCTTCCTTAATGTCTGTTACGGAGCACGTCGCTGGTTTTTTCAACTACAATAATACTGCATTAATAGGCACTCGAATTAACTCAAAAGATCATCCAGAGATACCTAAGAAAGAATATTTGATCAAGGGTAGATTGCTCAAAATTCCTAGCAATTACGACCCAACTAATGGCACTTATGTAGGAAATTGGGACGGTACTTTTTCTGCGGACTTACAATGGACTAGTAATCCAGCTTGGATAATTTATGATCTACTGACTAATGAAAGGTACGGTATGGCTAAATATGGATTAAAAGATTCAGATATTGACATATGGTCTTTTTATACCTTTTCTGAATTTTGCGATGAAAGGGTAGATGTTATTATTGACGGTCAAGCTCGCTCTGAAAGGAGGCATATGTGCAATCTATATTTAGACTCAGAAAAACAAGCTTATGACTATATCAGGGAGCTTATTAAAATCTACAACTGCACAATTAATTTTAGTGCTGGAAAATTATACATAACCATCGACTCATCTATATCAAATTCCAATGGATCTGTTATGATATTCACCAACTCGAACGTTAGCGATGAGGGGTTTTCTTACTCCAGTACTCCAGAAACTCATAGAGTTACATCCGCCACCGTAGATTATGTTGACGAAAGAGATAACTACATGCAAAAAAGTGAACACGTGGAAGATTCAATCGGAATTAGGGAGCATGGATATTCTCATGTAAAAATTGCTGGAATAGGAATAACCAGAAGGGGCGAAGCTCACAGGTTGGCTTGGCACAAGATTTTAACACGCCAACTAGAGCAAGAAATCATTCAATTCAAAACCGGACTTCAGGGATCTTACTTAAGGATTGGAGACGTGATTGATGTTATTGATAATAATAAAATATCAAATCATTCAGGCGGAAGAATCGCCAAGGTGGTAAATGCAAACACAATAGAGATAGATGTACCATCTTCAGCATTAGTTAATGTTAATGAAATTTTAATTCAAGTGCCCGTGCTGTCTGACGATGATGTGGATACTTCTAATTCTAGTGAAACCATAAGCCGAAGAGAGCCTCAGTATTTGAGCTATACAATATCAGCAAGAAGCAATTTTTCTGTAACCTTCAGCACTAACTTAGATACAGATATAAAGCAGGGCTACGCATGGATCATTAAAGAAAACACATCAGACAAAATCGCTCCCAAAAAATACAGAATAAAAGAAGCTAAAGAATCTTCACCTATGAACTTTGAGTTTACTGCTACTGAATATTTAGAAAATAAGTATGAAAGTATAGATAAAAGTACTTCTTCTAGAGATGGAATTTACATTGAAGAGAGGGAGTATTATGGGCACGACATAATAGTATAATGCAACCTACAGGATATTTAAATTTTAGCTGGGCAAACATTCAAAATGTTGATGGGTACCTCTTTAAATCTTACAAGAATAACTCTTTCTTTTCAACCTTTGATACATTCACTAATGAATATCAGGTAAGCGGTCTTATCGAGGGCGACTCAATCAAGGGAACGGTTTATCCTTATAAAAATGACAATATATATATCACTGGCATCTCTATACCTGAGCAATATATTCCTGTTGTAGACTTTAATACTCAAGGTAAAACTTTTAAATTTTCTAACTTTCAGGTCGACCAAGTTCCTGTTAATTATGTTTCTACCAATAGTGGCTACTATGCTTCTGGCCAATATCGCGAAGGAGTGGCCAATTTATCGTTTGATATAATTAACCCAAGAGACGACTCAGTATTACACAGTTTTAATGCAGAACCTTTTTTCTCAAGCCTTACTAATAAAATATTAGTTGACGGCATAGTTGTAAAAGAAGAGCTTGCCGAATCTCCGCATATTCAAATATTAAATAGCTACGAATCTAGAAACTTCACATCTCAATTAACAATCCAAGACTTTTACGGTACTGAAGTTACTGGTAACTTTGTTTTTTCCAATGAATCAATTAAGATTGAAGAGGTAACTATTTCCTCCAGCCCTACGGTCGATTCTTTTGTTGACATTTCAATAGTGCCAAGCTATTCCTCGCCTGCCACTGGGGTAGAGTGCTTAATTTATGGCAACGGTGGAACTTCAGATGTTATTGTTAGCGGAATGTTTGATTCGACTAATAATTTTTCAATTAATTTTCCTATTGACACCACCGGATTCTTAAGTTTGACGGCTTACGACTGGTTCGGTTCGGGTGTTACATTTGAATACGCTGATGCATTATATTACAGCTCCGCTGAATATCTAGATCTTCAGTTAAACAAAATTGAAAACCCTGAACTACATGTTGACTATAACTCAGGCCTACTTAGTTATTCTTCAGACATCAAGAATAACTCCACCTCTGGTAGTTATTTTTCATTTTCAATAGACTCGAATCAAGCAAGCTCTATGAATTCTTATTCTTATTCTACAGGGCTATCCAATGATTTATCCAGCGGTAAATATTTTGATTTCTTCGGAAACAGAACGGGTGATCATGTAGATTTTTTTGTTAATTTAAATCTTTATAGAAGTGGCTCGCATATCCTAGAAGATTCCGTGCAGCTTTCAGGCTTGATTGACTATCCGAAATTTACTCATTATGATTATAATTTTGACTACGGTCAAGGGGTTACTGAAATTACAATCAACTCTGTACCTGATTACAGCTTTGATGGTGTAGATTTATTAGTAAGCGGGCACGAGCAAACCAGCTATACCTCTATTAATTCCCTACCATATAGCAATAACGAATTGATTTCTAATATTGGATTTCGTCTTGTAGACTCTAACGATCATAATATAATTTTCGATTCCATTGAGGTATTCGCTTCAGGCCATAGCCCTGAAATAACAATTGAAGCGGCGCAATTCAATAATCCTGACGGATTTCAAACCATATTAATATCCAATAACGGCATACCTCAAGAAGTTTTTAGCTCTTATGAAGTTTATCAAAAAAAGACGCTCAAGCCAATAGACGGCACGATAAGCTCTACTCACTCAGGAATATTAGAATTCAACGACTATCAGGATCATTTTTTGAATAATTTATATGCTCAAGGAATGCATCAAATATCAGCCCCTAGCTCTGTCTCTCGGAATCATAATTATGAATCCACAGGGCTTCACTTAACAGGCAGCTCATCCCCACAATTAATTTCACTTACAGGTCACTACCAAAGTGGAACTCATTACTCGTATAGAGTGGTTCCAGTCAATGGTTACCTATCCGGAAATGCCTCAAGCCCGATCACTCTTGAATTTCCACTCAATGAAATAACCCATGCTATAGACAGTTCCCTAAATCAAGCTGAGTCTAATATTGTTTCATTAAATGAGCAAACCGTAAACACTCACTCAAGTCAATCTATTTCTGGAACTAAAACTTTTCTGAGCGATATAATTATTACTGGCTCAGAATTAAACATTAGTACCAACGAGCCATCTCAACTAAACCATGTTGCTACAAAAAACTATGTAGACTCAAGCTTAAAATCAATACGCGATACTTATAGTGAATTAAACGAGGACACATCATTAATAACGGGAAACAACCTGTACCTAACAAACATACTATTCTCGGGCGACATTACGATAGATGGGGCTCTTGATCAATACAGTGAGGCATCTTTTTATTATCCAATTGAATGTACTGGATTAAAGTTTGAATTTGAGGGTCAAGGGTCTTATTATAAGTTATGAACCTAGAAGAACAAAAAGAATTTATCTCAAGCTTGTTAAACTATAAAGAAAGCATTGATTCAAAAGAAGCCTTGTTTACTATGAACAACTTTGAGTCAGAGCTAAAAGAAACGGTAAGCAAGGAGCTCTTCGGCATGCCATTCGATAAAGAATTTAAATTAGATGTTGACGATTTATTTGAAATGGCAGAAGAGGAAGGGTTGGAGCCTATAGATTATATTGAATATATATTTTCTATGTTCGCTAATATAAAAAATGTTGAACACAATGGTCAGTCAATTGACTTCTCTAAGTCTCTAGATGTGTTAGAGCAAGCTAAAAAGAACTTCTTTGATAATAAAAGCAAAGAAAATATAAAAAATTTTTAATTGTAGACTTAATACTTTATTTCATTGGTGTAATAAGCATTAATGAATATATTATTAACTGCAACTCTAAATAGGAGTTTGTTTACGAATGGGCTAAATCAGAATATAATTTTCTTTTCTGAGATGCTCAAGGACATGGGTTACAATGTCTCAATTTGTGTAAATCATGATGTAGAAGAATCGCTTAATCCGCCATTAGGCATTCTAATAATGGAAGAGCATGAGTTAGATGAATATAAATTCGATTATATATTACAGTCTGGATTTCTTTTAAAAGAAGAGTCAGTCTTGAATGCTAAAAGGAAAAATTCTAGATGCAAAAATATACATATACATTACGGAAATAGATTACTAACTGATATTGAAATGTCAGTACTTGATGATAAGACATCATTAAGTCCGCTTAGAGTTGATGAGTCTTGGGTTTCGCCTCACTACTCTTTTTCTATTCCATATTTACAAACCTACTACAACACTCAAAAAGTTTTTGTATGTCCTTATATTTGGACACCTAAATACATGGACGAGTCTTTGCGCTATGTGCCAAATTCGCCCCAAAATATAGGGGTAATGGAGCCTAATTTAAATATAACTAAAAACTGTTTGATGCCTATTTTTTTAATTGAAAAAGTTTTCAAAGAAGAGCCTGACCTTATTGAAGCTTTGCAAGTTTACTGCTCAAGCGGTCTTAGGGATAAACTTTACTTTAAAAGCTTAATGTCCAAACTAAGCATAATCCTCAAAGGTAAAGCTTTCTTTGGCAATAGAGTTCCCATGCACGAAGCATTTTCGAGATCAAATGTTTTAGTGTCTCATCAGCTTTTAAACGGATTAAATTATACATACATGGAGGCCTTGTACCTTGATATTCCCTTGATACATAACTCTGAATACATAAGAGAAGCTGGATACTACTACCCTGAATACGATTTAAATATTGGAGCTGAAAAGTTAAAAGAAGCCCTGAAATTCCATAAAGAAAACTTAAGCGATTATAAAGTTCAAGCTCAAAAAGTTATTCAACGATTTTCTCCATTTAATGAAAATGTTAGAAATCAATACCGCTCCCTGTTAGCATGAAGATAGGAATAACTTTAGATCTTTCGACCAACTTCTGGTCTAATGGATTAAATCAAAACGTAAAGTTCTTATATGATTTGTTTAGGAGGTTGGGTCATGAAGTTTATTATGTAACAAACTCCAAACCTTACTCAAAACTCTCGTTTAATCATAAGTATATGTATCTGAACGATGTTGTCAATGATCAATCAGAAGTTTTTGATATAATTATTCTCGCCGGCTTTGACATTCACATTAAGTTCCTAGAGTCCTTCAAGCTTAGGAATTCAAAACTTAAAATAATTACGCTTCAATTAGGAAATAAATTAATGTTTGACTTGCGTAACGCGACACATCCCCCAGAGGGCGACAGCTTTGAATTCAACCCAGTCTCAATGGGTGAATTGATTTCATCTATTTGGATTTCTCCTCATCATGCTTTTGGGGCAGAGTATGTCAAGGTTGCATATGGTAATGAGAATATAAAAATCGCGCCGTATGTTTGGGACCCGTTCTTCATTCAGGATAAAATCGCAACACTGCAAGATAAGGGCTTGAGTCCATTTTTCAATCCAGAGCTAGTTAATAAAGTGCAAATTTTTGAATCTAATACATTGATTAATAAAAACTTCTTAATTCCATTCTGCATAGCTGAAAAAGCAGATAAACTATTTCCCGAAATGTTGAGTGGAGTGAATGTTTTTTGTTGCAGTAGATTAAGGGGCACTCCCCACTTTGAAAGTTTTATGTCTAGGTTTGATATAGTTAAGCGAAAAGACTTTACCTTTTTTAATAATCGCTGGTGTACGCTAGATGCATTATCTAAATTTGGCGGAGTTATTGTTTCTCATCAATATGATAATGACTTGAACTATGCTCACTATGAAGCTTTATACATGGGAGTTCCGCTGGTCCATAACTCTGAAACTTTAATGGATGAAGGTTATTACTATCCAGATTTCAA
>MEHZ011468333.1_pt1 | contig 17615 bp, 16 predicted proteins | sample 897221 | NCBI WGS metagenome assembly MEHZ01 (sample SAMN05514161, study PRJNA337945) | marine metagenome | isolation source: marine surface water | place: Arctic Ocean | collected 2007-12-13
CCTTCGGCAACCTTTGACTCCGATACTTCGCTCATGACATCCCCTTTGCGGCTTCTTCGAGGGCCTTCGCTGCCTTGAACATCCGTGCTTCTTCAAGCATCGGAGCCAGAATCTGCACGCCGACGGGCAGCCCGTCGTCGCCGACACCAAACGGCACCGACATGGCGGGGTGCCCTGCCAGGTTCGATGGGATCGTGCACACATCGCACATGTAGAGGGCCATGGGGTCGCTCTTCGCCCCGATTTCGAACGCGGTAGACGGCGATGTCGGCGATAGCAGTAGATCAAAGCCCTCGTACGCCGTCGCAAACTCGTTCGCGATAAGTGTGCGAACCCGCTGGGCCTTGCCGTAGTAGGCGTCGTAGTAGCCCGAGGATAAGGCGTAGGTGCCCAGCATGATCCGGCGCTTGACCTCGTCTCCGAACCCGGCCGAACGGGTGGCAACGTTCATCGCCGCCACGTTCTGACCCTCGACTCGTTGGCCATAACGAACGCCGTCGAATCGTGCAAGGTTGCTCGACGCTTCGGCGGGGGCGATCAGGTAGTACGCAGCCAGGCCGTAGATCGTCGCCGGGATGCTGACACGTTCGACGGTCGCTCCCGCCGCAGTCAGCGCTTCGGCCGCCTGATTGGTGCGTGCGATGACGTCGTTATCGATTCCCTCGCCCATCAGTTCATCGATCAGGCCAATGCGCATTCCTTTGACGCCATCGTTCAACGTTGGGAGCGTGGGTATGGGCGGCGTAGGAATCGAGGTGGCGTCCATGGGGTCATGGCCACTGATCACGTCGAAGCACAACGCAGCGTCAGTGACATTTTGGGCGAACGGACCAATTTGGTCAAGTGAACTGGCGAACGCAATGAGCCCATAACGAGACACGGCGCCGTAACTCGGCTTGACACCGACGACACCACACAGCGCAGCTGGCTGGCGGATAGAGCCACCGGTGTCGCTGCCCAGTGATAACGGCACGAAATCGGCAGCGACAGCAGCAGCAGAACCACCGCTGGACCCACCGGGCACGCGGGTTGTGTCATGAGGGTTTCGGGTTGGCCCGAATGCCGAGTTCTCGGTCGATGACCCCATCGCGAACTCGTCCAGGTTCGTCTTACCCACGATCACTGCGCCTGCGGCTTCGAGCCGACCAATGACGGTTGCGTCGTAGGGCGGGCGCCACCCGTCCAAGATCTTGGAGCTACACGTTGTCGGCTCGCCCCGGGTGCACATGTTGTCTTTGATGGCGACAGGCACGCCTGCGAGAGGACCGGGGTCGCCGCCGTTGGCCACCGTCTCGTCGACAGCCTTCGCCTGGGCCTGAGCCCGCTGCTTGGTCAGGTGCAGAAATGCATGGATCTCGTCGTCACGTTCCTTGATAGCGCCAAACGAGGCCTCCACAACAGCCGAGGCGCTCTGGTCACCAGAGCGGATTGATGCAGCCAGTTCGTGTGCACTGCTCACGGCGCCTCGCCCAGGGCTGGAGGAACGCGGAATCTGCCATCTTCGGTGTCGGGGGCCTGGGCCAGGACTTCGTCGCGGTCGAGCGACAGCACGATGACGTCGGGGCGCATCACATTGCTCAGCGGATACGGCTGTGCCATTGGTGGCACATCGCTGAGATCGAGCGAATTCAGTTCCGCTGCGGTCTCAAGAACAACACATAGCTGTTCGGTAAACGTGTCGAGCTCGTTGTCGTCGAGCCGCAACCGGGCTAGTGAAGCAACATGCGCAACTTCGTCACGCGATATCTCGCCACTCATGAGGTCATCCTGCAGTCATGCACAGCTGTCGATGTTATCCGCCTGAGCCGCGGCCGGGCTAGCGATAGCCGCTTCGACGCCGATGGGCCCGTCATCAGATCGGGCTGCGTCCGCCAATCCTGACAGCCCACGGTTAGCGTGGGGCACGTGAGCACCCACCCGTTCCTTTCGCCCGCGTGGATCGAGAAGGCGCGAACGATTCATGACGAGTACAAGGATCGTGTCGACGAACCGACCGAGTCGCTTCGTATGAACGTGACCGTCACGACCGCTCCCTTTAGTGATGACGCTGTGCTCGGCCATATCGACACAACGAGTGGTTCGACCGTACCGGACCACGGCCACGTCAGCGATCCCGACGTCTCGGTCACGATTCCTTATGGCATCGCCCGACAGTTACTTGTCGATCCTCAGCCCGAGAATGTGATGATCGCATTCATGAGCGGCGAGATCGAGGTCCAAGGCGACATCACCTTGATGATGTCGCTACAAGACATCGAAGCAACACCTGAGCAGCAAGCCTTAGCTCAAGAAATCGTTGGCCGGCTCACCGCCATCACCGAGTAACACGTTTTTCTGACCCCAGAGGTTGAACTATTCAACCCCTGGGGTCAGAAAAACCTCTTTTGGTGTCGAATCACGATTCCTCGGGCTCTGTCAGCCCTCGTCTTCGGCTTCGTCCTCGTCGACCGGGTCGTTCAGGATGATGGTGACTTCGGCGCCGACATCGACGACGGCACCGATTGGCGGCACCGAGCCAATGACCTCTTCTCCTGGGGTACCCGTCGTGTCAATGAAGATCAGTCCTAGTGCCTTGATCACATCGATGGCTTCGTCCAGTTGCAGGCCGATGATGTCGGGCATCTCGACGGGCTCGGGGCCAGCGCTGACAATCAACGTTACGGCCGAGTCAGCCGGCACAACCTGACCGGCTGGCGGAATCGACGCAAGTACGGTGCCAACAACAGCCTCTGGATCGAATGTGGGTTCCTCGACAGCTTGCAGTCGCAAGCCAACAAGCAGGCTGGTTGCATCACCAATCGTGAGCCCGACAACCTGGCCGGGCACGATGCGATCGTCTGGCCCAGCGGAGATACGTAGGTCCACTCCCTCGCCGGTCGGCTTCTGTGCCGTCGGCTCATCCAAACCAATGACAAGCCCAGCAGCGAGTCCTTCGCTGCTCTCTTGAGACAATCGGCCGAGCACGAGTCCAACCGTTCCTAAGCGAGACTCGGCCTGCTCAACAGTCAAACCAATTATGTCACTTGGAATCTCGATCATCTGGTTGCCCAGAGAAACAGTGACGGTCAAACCTAGTGCTGGGTCAACCTCGTCGCCTGGGCTGGGTTCCTGGGAGAGCACGGAACCAACAACGGTGCCATCGACGCGTGCTTCAAGCCGGGTGATGTCCCAGTCACGCTCGCCGAGTCGGTCACCTAGATCGTCGTATTGCATGCCGATCACGTCTGGAGCGAACGCCAACTCCGCCGAATCGTTCAGGACAAGAAAGTACGTGCCAGCAGCGACCACACCAGCGATGAGTATGCCAAGCGCAACGAGCGGCCACCATGGCAGGCGATCTTCGGCATCATCTTCGAGTTCTTCGTACGCCACTCGCGTGCTGCGTCCGGTCGACGCTGGTTCCGGCACATCGAGTTCTGTTCCGATATCGGCGCCTGGAATTTCGGCGAACACCGGATCTGCTTGTTCGAGATTCTCGAGGACTCCCAGCGGTGGGGCTACCGGATTCGCACGGGGCTCATCAGGACCAGGCTCATCAGGACCAGGCTCATCAGGACCAGGCTCATCAGGACCAGGCTCATCGCCGGCGAAATCTGTCACATCGACGACATCGTCGAGCGCAGCAACGTCGAACCCGTCAGGCATGTCTTGACTCGCCACCGGGTGCTCTGATGCTGGGGTGTGTCCATCAACGAGGCCCCGTTGAATAGCACCGGCAACGCGATTCGCCGATCCGGCTCGCTCCCCGACCTCATCATTGACAGCTTTGGATTCGTCAGCGGCGGCGACCGGTGAGATTGGAATCACGCCACCAGCGACCAGTAGCGAAGCCTCGGCCAGACTGGTTCCGTTGCCAATCCCCACCAACGGCATTGACTGTGGACGGGGCATCGATTCTGCAGCGGCTAACAGCGCAATGGCGAGTTCGTCAGCCTCGGGCCGCTGTGTTGGATCAACCCGGCCGCACCGCTCTAACGGTGGCAACAGGTCACCCAACGCCCCATCCAGGTTGGCAGCTGCTTCGGCACGTTCCATCAAGGTGCCAACAACGGTCTCGGCGACATGCGGAGCGATTCCGCTCACTGCCTCGCTCACAACGAGTGCCAGCGAATACAGATCACTGGACTCGCCGACGGGCCGACCACGCGCCTGCTCCGGCGATGCATACCGGACGTTTTCTAGAGCTCGCGACGCCTGGGACACTGGCGAATCCGCGAGCACCTTGGCCAGGCCATAATCGCTGACCCGAACCTGCTGGTCCGAAGTGAACAGCACATTACGGGGTGTCAGATTGCGATGGATAGCGCCCTGTTCGTGCCCGTAATTGATCGCTCGAGCGCACTCGAGCGTCATCACCAATGCTTGGCTCGCAGCCAAACGATGGCCCTCTTCGAGGAGTGCAGCCAGGCTTCCGCCCTCACATAACTCGGACACGATGTAGGGGCCGCCATGCACGCCCCAGTCGTAAATCTCAACGATGTTTGGGTGGTTCAGCACCGATGCCTGTTCGGCGGCCTCGAGTAGCCGTTCGACGAAGCGGTCATCGTCAGCCAGGGCAGCATCGAACACCTTGAGTGCTACCCACCGGTCTTCCAGATGGTCGAACGCCGAAAACACTGCAGAAATCACACCTACTCCAACGAGCTCTTCGATCCGATAACGATCGTCAAAGACCCGGTCGACCATCTCGGTCAGCGCAGTGGGATTCATGGCGCAATGATCGTACTTCGCCGTATCGCCGCCCGAGTGGCGCTAGCCGTTGCTTCCCCAATCTGTGACGACGGCCATACCGACAGAGTGCGGCTAAACCGGGCACAGATGCTGTGGGCGGCGTACGATTCAGGCGGTGGACTTGCCTTTAGCCAGAACGCGCCGACTGATAATCGTTTCGATGTTGGCCGCCGCGGCCGCTCTCTTTGCCGTCGCTGTGGTCTTGTATCAAAGCAACCCGCGAAGCACCGACCTTCCCGTCGCTATCCAGGCGGTCGGCCCTGAACCAGGTTCAAATGTGCTGAGCCAAACTGATGTGTTCGTCGACCTGGCGGTTGGGTATACGGCTGACATCGACATCAATGGCATCAAGATTCCCGAAGCAGAACTGTTTCGGGTCGAGGGGCTCAACCAGCTGAGCTATGAGCCAGGCGAAGGCAAGACCGTCCCCCGCCTTCGCCCCGACCAGAACTGTGTTCGGGTGTTCTACTGGCTGATCGCACAAGGTCCCGAGGGCGCGACGCCGTACACCTGGTGCTTCGACGCCAGCTAACAGGCTCTCTTGAGGCACGCAGCACGTACAGGTGTCAAGTCGGTAGCTGTCCCGTATCGAGCAGAACAAGGAAGATCGTTTCGTCGATCACAGGCACATCGAGTTCTTCGGCCTTGGTGATCTTGGATGCACCAGGTGAGTCGCCAAGTACCAGCGCAAGGGTCTTCTTTGAGACGCTGCCTGGTGACTTTCCGCCACGGGATGTAATGGCCTCTTTCGCACCGTCGCGGCTGAAGTTCTCGAGCGAGCCCGACACTACGACCGTGAGACCTTCGAGAGTCTGGGGCACATCGGCGACTTCGGGGCCCGCAAAATCAACCCCAGAGGCTCGCAACCGTTCAACGATCGCCTGGTTCGTTTCGTTCGCGAAATAGGCCGACACACTCTCGGCGATTATTGGGCCAACGCCATCGACCGCCCCCAGCATCTCGACGTCAGCTTCGAGTACGCGGTCGAGATGACCAAAGGATTTGGCGAGCAGCTTTGAGCCGTTGTCACCCAAGTGTCGAACGTTGAGACCAACAAGTAGCGGGCCGAGGCCACGGCCTTTCGAGGCTGCGATCGATGCCTGCATCTTGCGCACCGAAGTTTCACCAAAACCTTCGATCTCGCGCACCCGAGCGAAATCGAGTTCATAGATTCCGGCGATATCGCTGAGCAGGCCGAGCTCGGTGAAGAGCCGGACGGTGCGTTCACCAAAACCTTCGATGTCCATTGCCGAGCGTCCGGCGAAGTGTTCGATCCAACCATCGCGTTGGCGAGGGCATGACGGGTGCAGGCAATAGTGGGCGGCGTCGCCGTCGGCTCTCGTCAGCCGATGATGGTTTGAACAGTCGCAGTGCGTTGGGAACTGCCACGGTTGCAAACCCTTGGGCCGTTCCGAGAGAACGGGCCCGACCACTTCTGGGATCACATCGCCGGCCTTGCGCACCCACACAGTGTCTCCCGGCCGCACATCCTTGACCGCCACCTGATCCTCGTTATGCAGCGTCGCCATCTGGACGGTGGAGCCACCAACGAAGACTGGGTCAAGCACCGCGAACGGCGTGGCCTTTCCTTTGCCACCGATTGACACCGCGATATCGAGCAGCTTTGTGGACTTCTCTTCAGGCGCGAACTTGAACGCGATCGCCCACCGCGGATGATGGCTTGTAACGCCAAGGTCACGTTGGCGGGCGAGCGAATCGATCTTGGCTACAGCGCCATCGGTCTCGTAGTCAAACTGGAGACGGCGGTTCTCTGCTGCGGCGAAATATCGCTTTACGGCGTCGGCATCGCCGACGACCATGACCTGATCATTTACCGGAAAACCAAGCTCTGCCAGAAAGTCGAACGTGTCGCTGTGGTGGGTAAATACAGGCCCGCCTTCGATCTGTCCTAGCTGATAGGCGAACCACTTCAGGTTCCGCGACGCGGTGACAGCCGGGTCTTTCTGTCGTAGTGAACCAGCGGCGGTGTTCCGTGGGTTCGCGTACAGCGCTTGGCCCGAGGCTTGGCGGGCCGCGTTCAGGGTGGCGAAGTCACTGACCGCCATGAACACCTCGCCGCGCACCTCGAGTAGAGCAGGGGCCCCCGCAGGCAAGGTCTTTGGTACATCGCTGATTGTCACAACATTGGCGGTCACATCTTCGCCAACGGTGCCGTTGCCTCTGGTCGCTGCTCGTACCAAAAGGCCACCCTCGTAGCGAGCCGAGATGGCGAGGCCGTCAAACTTCAGCTCACACACAAATGGGCCGAGCTCTGCGTCCTCGCCAATAGTGCGCGAAAGCCGAGTGTGCCACTGGTCGAATTCATCGGTACTGAAGGCCTTGTCGAGCGACATCATCGGCACATCGTGCTGAACCGGAGCGAAGGTCGCCCCAGCCCCGACCGTCTTGGTTGGCGAGTCGGTGGCTGCAAGATCCAGATAATCGACTTCGAGCGCTGCGAGCTCACGAACGAGCACGTCGAAATCGCCATCGCTGATCTCTGGTGAGTCGAGAGCGAAATACCGCTCGTTGTGGTGCCTTAGCAACGCTCGCAACTCTTCGACTCGCTTCACGGCCTCATCACTCACCTTGCGTACTGTAGGTCTGTCGTCGGTGTCTCGACGGCGAAACCGGTGGCGTGCGCCGCGAACCTTGGCAAGCTGTAAGCGATGCGAACACGAGCGGTTTGGGCACTACGTGCCCTTTGGTTCCTGCTGCCTCTTACTGTCGGGCAAGCTGGCAGCGATGCCATTGCCTCGGCCGATCATGCTGTGCCATTCGTCATGACGGCTGGCCTATGGATTCTGTGGGCTGCAGGCATGGTGGCCACGATGGTTCCAGTTCCCGTCACGCTCACCGCGATACGTGTGCTCGCCGCGGGGACAATCCCGTTGGCGACATGGGCACTCGTCGATACCGACGCTGCGGCCATTTCGATACTGGCTATTGGTCATGCAGCTGTGTTGGGTCTCGTGGCACTCAATTCGTTGGTCGGCGACCGGTTCGTCGATGGCAGCAGTTACGGCGACGAGCGCCGCATGCTTCTGCGTCCGCCTTCTCAGATCGGCTACGCACTAGCTCCGGTAGTGACGGCATTGATGGTCACCGGGGCTGCTGCCGGGCCTCTTTTGCTTGCGAACAAGCAGTGGATCCTTGGCGTCATCGCTATGGCGCTTGGTGCCGGTGCGCTTGCTGTCGGCCTACGGGCGCTGAATCAGATGAGCCAGCGTTGGGTCATCTTCGTGCCAACCGGCATGGTCATCCACGACCTGACGATGATGACTGAACCCGTGTTGTTTCGCCGAACAGCTATCGAACGGCTGGGAGCTGCGATCGCTGGGAGCCCGGCCCGCGACTTGTCGAATACAGCAGCAGGCCTGCTGCTTGAGTGCGAGCTCACGGACCCGGCACCACTTGGACTTCGCGATGGAGGCGGCCGCTCCGGCGCCACCCTGACCGATGTGCGGCGATTCCTGTTCTGCCCAAGCCGCCCTGGCGATCTGCTCGACGAAGCCGAGCGCCGCAATATCCCAACTGACTAAACCGAATGCGCACGCCAAACTGCCCGGGACCGTAAACCCGGCAGCTCTAGAGCAGCATTTCGGCGAGGTACGAGCTGAAATGCGAACTACCCGGACATCAACCAGCCTTGAGGGACCGTAAACCCGGCAGCTCTAGAGCAGCATTTCGGCGAGGTACGAGCTGAAATGCGAACTACCCGGGCTACCTGATGGTTAGCGGGCTACCCCGCCGCCGACGACAACGTCGCCGTCGTACAACACCACAGTCTGACCGGGGGCAACCCGTTGCTGAGGCGCGTCCCAGTGCACGATGTTCCCGTCTACATGTGCTGGACGGGTCGATCCGTGGGCGCTGGTCTGGGCGACTAGGCCCTGCGAAACAGGTTCGCCCGCCCACTCCATAGCGTCGAGTTCTACCGAAGCAGAGAGCAGGTCCTGACGGGTACCGATCGTGACTCGCTGCGCGCCTACATCAATGTTGTTGACATATTGCGCTGGTGAACCGCCTGCTAGGCCCAGGCCCTTGCGCTGCCCGATTGTTACGAGCTGAATCGAATCGACCTGGCCGACCTGGTTGCCGTCGGTGTCGACAACCTGTGCCGGTGTATGTATCAGCCGATCACCTAGGAACTCGTCACGGCTTGTTGTGCTGCTGATAAAGCAGACATCCTGGCTGTCTGGCTTGTTGGCGACACGCATGCCCATATCGGCGGCCATTTGACGCACGACCGACTTCTCGAGCCCGCCGACCGGGAACTCGACCCGCGCAAGATCTGCGGGCGGGATCATGTGCAACACATAACTCTGATCCTTGGCGATGTCGACCGCTCGGGCGATACGACGTGTGCCGTCGCCGACGGTCACGATCTGCGCATGGTGGCCGGTTACGACGGCGTCGAACCCAAGAGCGTCGGCACGCTCGAGCAACCGAGCGAACTTGATCGAACGATTACATTCGATACATGGGTTCGGAGTGCGACCAGCGTCATGCTCAGCCACGTACGGAGCGATCACATCGCGTTCGAAATCGTCGCCGAAATTGAAGACATGATGATCTACACCAATGGCATCAGCAGCTCGACGAGCATCGAGCACATCGCTGACCGAGCAGCAGCCCTTATCGGACGGCCCGCCCCAGAGCTTCATCGTGACGCCGACGACCTCGTGACCAGCATCGAGCATCATGGCGGCGGCGACCGATGAGTCCACACCGCCAGACATTGCGACCATTACCTGCATTTCAGGACCTCAGGCAGACATAGCGCGCAACGTCTGCACGCACTCGGGGATGATGGAAAGAGCTCGGTCGATATCGGCGTCGGTGGTGCCAAATCCAAGAGACATACGCAGCGAGCCAGCTGCCAGCTCACGGGGGTAGCCCATGGCCGCCAGCACATGGCTGGGATCTTGGGCGCCGCTTGCACACGAGGATGCTGCTGATGCGTAGATCCCGACCCGTTCGAGCTTGAACAGAAGTGCTTCGCTCTCGATGCCAGGGAAGCAGACATGAGCGCTGCCTGCAACCTTTTCGACTGCAGCATCATCGACTTGACGGGCTGATTCGATCGTGTCGGGTAGTAGCTGCATGATGCCCCGGACCAACCGGTCGCGCAGCGCCCCAACATTTTCGACGACCTGGGCTCGTTCAGTGGCCATCATCTGAGCAGCCACGCCGAATGCGGCGATGCCTGCCACGTTGTGGGTCCCGCTTCGAAGCTCGAACTCTTGGCCGCCACCAAGAATCTGAGCCTTGATATGAGCGTGTGAGCGAACAATCAGCACACCCACGCCCTTTGGCCCGCCAAACTTGTGCCCGCTCAGGCTGATCAGGTCCGCTGGTGCTGCAAGTTCGGCAACATCAAGCCACGGGAAGGCTTGCACCGCATCGGTGTGCAGCAGCGCCTTAGGAGCATGTTCGTCAAGCACGGCTCGGATCTCATCGAGTCGTTGCACGACACCGGTCTCGTTGTTAGCCAGCATCACCGAAACGATCGCCAGGTCCTCATTAGCGATCGAGCGCAGCTGATCGATGTCGAGTTGACCGGCACTGTCAACACCAAGAACGGTGCCGCCGAGATGTTCGACAGGGTGCAACACCGCATGGTGCTCGACCGCTGAACATGCCACATGGCCGCCATTTGTTGCGTGAGCGCCGTAGATAGCCAAATTGTCTGATTCGGTGCCACTGCCGCAGAAGATGACCTCGGACGGTTCGGCTCCAACAGCGTCCGCGACTTGATCGCGAGCGTCGTCGACGATCCGGCGCCCGACACGGGCACGATGGTGAGCGCCTGTTGGATTGCCGTAGCCATCCTGGGCGGCTTGCACCATGGCTTGCAAGGCCTCGGGCCGCATCGGCGTGCTGGCAGCCCAGTCCAGATAGGTCTCTTCAGACTCGGTGCGTGCGTTCATGTCCCTGTCAGGCTATCTGTCGATGCTCATAAGGGACTAGGTCGCGTGCAGCAGATAGGTTTGAGTCGGTGCTCGAGCGTTTTGGCTACAAGAATCTGGTGGCCGCGGTCTACATCGCAGCGCTGTTCATGCAAATTATGGATGGCACAATCATCAATGTCGCTCTGCCAACACTGGCCGAAGAGTTCGACGTCGATGCCACGGCGATGGACTGGACTGTGCTCTCGTTCACAATCGCGCTTGCGGTTATGACTGCGTCGGCTGGTTGGTTTGGGCAACGCCTTGGTCTACGACGAGCGTTCATGGTTGCACTCGGCGGTTTCATCGTCACCTCGCTGCTTTGTGGTGTCGCTCAGTCGCTAAACCAGCTGGTCGCAGCGCGTGCGCTGCAGGGGGCCGCAGCCGGCCTGATCACCCCGATCGGCTCGGCGCTCCTTTTCAATGCCTTCCCCATCGAAGAACGATCCATAGCGTCGCGCAAGGTCATCACCGTTGCAGTGATCGCACCAGCGCTTGGGCCGATTGTCGGCGGTGCCATTCTCGAATTTGTGTCATGGCGATGGATCTTCTTTGTGAATCTGCCCATTGGCGCCGTGGCCTTGCTGTTGGCCTGGATGTGGATCCAGGACGATGAGGCCCGGCAGCAAACCAGCTTCGATACGTCAGGCTTCTTCCTGTTGGCCGGCGGTTTAGGCCTGACGCTCTACGGGCTCTCACGCGGTGGCCAACGAGGGTGGACCGCTACCCCAATCATGGTCAGTCTGGGCATCGGCCTTGTGATGCTCGCCATGCTCATCGTCGTCGAATTACGGAAACGAGAGCCCCTCCTTCATCTGCGACTGCTCACCGAACGCAACTTCCGTTGGTACAACCTGGTCTCGCTGCCGGTCTATGCCGGTTTCATCAGCCTGATCTATTTGCTGCCACTGTTCTTGCAGAAAGAGGGGGACTACTCGCCGCTACAGGTCGGCCTGGCGCTGTTCCCACAACCTCTTGGCGTGTTGGTGACCAGCCAACTTGTTGGTCGTTTCCTGTACAAACGAATCGGGCCGCGCCGGCTCATGTTGGTGGGTGCAACGATTGCGTTTGCGGTAGGTGTTGCTACGGCGCAAATCGATACGGGTGTCGATCTGTGGTGGATTCGAGCGCTGATGTTCGTTCGAGGTCTCGCTATGGGCTTGTTCTTCGTTCCGATCCAGTCGGCGGTCTATGCCCGAACCGAGCGCCCAGCCATGGGTCAGGCCACCGCTATCTATGGAACAACTCGACAGATCGCCCCGGCCTTGGGTGTCGCCATTGCCTCGACGGTGTTGGCCAACAGCATCGCCGGAAGCACCATCACTGCCGAGCGTGTCAGCGGTTATCAAACAGCAATGTTGGCGAGCGCTCTAATGTTCGCTGTCGCTGGGCTGCTTGCTCTTCGGCTGCGTGACGCCGACGCCGCCGCAACCATGGCGCCCTGACCGACGTGACGCTGGCCAGGCAACCATCGGACCCCCAGCCCTCGGACCCCCAACCCTTGGACCCCCGACCCTCGGACCCGCAGCTCTATGCCCGTTCGTTCGCCGACGTCTACCAGGATTGGTATGACGATCTCGACGACCCAGCGGTCATGGTGCAGGCATTTCGTCGCCGGTGCGCAAAGGGTGCGTGCATCGTCGAACTGGGCAGCGGCACCGGTCGGCTGGCTTCTCCGCTGCATGATGCGGGGTTCAATGTCATTGCGTTGGACGCATCGCGCGAGATGCTCAGGTTGGCTGCAGCGGGCCCAAGACCTATCGCAGGCGACATGGCCGCTATGCCGCTTGCCTCCGACAGCGCTGATGCAGTTCTCATTGCGTACAACACGCTGTTGAACCTGGACAGCCATGAACAACAGCAGCGGTGTTTTGCCGAGATGGCGCGAGTCGTCCGCCCTGGCGGAGTGGCTGCCATCGAATCCTTCATTGCCACGACCGACCAGGCAACACCATTTGGTGTCACTATCCGACGACACCCGGCGGACCCCGATGCTCGTGTGGCGATCATTACTGGGCCAGACCCAGATGAGCCAGATGTCATCGTGGGGAGCCACGTCGAGTTAGGTTCGCCAATTGTGTGTCGGCCGTGGCGGCTTCTTTATCAGTCCCCGTGCGATCTCGATACGAGCGCTACCACCGCTGGCATGGTGCTCGTCGAGCGACACAGCGATTGGGCAGGCACCCCATTTGAAGAGTCCGGGTATCGCCACGTGAGTTGGTACGAGCGAACCTGAAGCTGGGGTTTCGCAGGGCTCACACGGCAGCGATCACCCGCATCGGCCTGCGGCCCTGTAGTGAGAGTGCCCGCATCGGATAAGGACTGTCACACACTGTTCTGAACCGGTGCTGACGCCAATGCACACCAAGTTCTTAGGCGGCCATGCCGCTGGTCTGTGACCTTCGGTGGCACCGGTTCGAGCCCCTCGGCGAAGGACACGGGTTCCACCGCTACTGCCCGTCCCTGACCCCTGGGACCCAACATGTCGTCCGCAGTGGGATTCCTCTCGGGCACCTAAAGCCTGCAGATGCCAGCCTGGTCGTCGTCGAGAACAGCTAGGCCAACGCGGATCGACATTTGGGCTATCTCGCGATGAATGTCGGCATCGACGGCCTGGTCCGGCTCGGCTACCACCTGGTTGCTGTGCAAAAGCGGTAGGGGAAACGCTGGCTGACTGCGGCCTTTGAGCCGGGCCGCGTGTAGTACTTCACCAGGTCCAAGGTTGCACTGCGCAGTCTGGAATCGCTCGCCTGTCGGCGCCACCGCCGCTCGTCCGGTTCGAGCTACCAGCGGGCCGCTCGAACGGCGAAACCATGGTGACAGCCAGGCGTTCTACCCAGGCCTTTGTTCAGGGAAAAACGGCGACTTTCAGGACGAGTGGAAGTTCGTCGATGACCATGGACGCCTCGTGATCGACTATGCCGTACGGCGGGTTATCGAGCCGAGAGCACCTACGCTTATCTGGTGACACGGTTCTTAAGGGGCAGGAAGGTTAGCGATGGTCGCCGGTCATCGCGTCGACCCGGCATCGCGGTCGAAGTCGTGATTGACGCTCCGGTCGCATTCGTGTGGTCCGATGTGCAAGACATCGCCACCCATGTCGACTGGATGCAAGATGCCGAAGAGATTCGCTTCTTGACAAACCATCGCCGCGGCGTGGGTACTCGCTTCGAATGTGAGACCGTCGTGGGGCCTTTCCGGATGACCGATGTCATGGAGATAACCAACTGGAACCATGCCCAAGCCATGGGTGTCCACCATCAGGGCATCGTCTCTGGAACTGGCGAGTTCCGATTGCGAGCGAGCGGCTCGAAGACGGTTTTCTCGTGGGTTGAGCAGCTCACGTTTCCCTGGTATTTCGCTGGATCGCTTGGCGCCATGGCAGCACGGCCAATCCTCAAGTCTCTTTGGAAGGGCAACCTGCGACGTCTTAAGGCCCGCATCGAATCGGCGTATGCCACAGAGCGATATCCCAATTGGGGTATGCAGTGACCCTGATTGCGCACGAAGGTGGCTGGGACGAAATCCTGATGGTGGCCGGCCCATTGCTGGTGTTCGCTTGTGTCTTGTTTCTCGCGAACCGCCGGGCCGACGCCAAGCTGGCTCAAGCCACGGCCAACGAACCCGATCCCGTCGACGTCGGCTAGTCGATCAGCAAGCTGAAGAGCCGGAATAACGGGAACACAAGAAACCGCCCGGACCGCAGACCCCGCAACTCGAAAACAGGGTTTGGGCGAAGAACGAGCCCAAAGCCGGACTAACGGGAACACAAGAAACCGCCCGGACCGCAGACCCCGCAACTCGAAAACAGGGTTTGGGCGAGGAACGAGCCCAAACCCGGACTACGCCTACTCGGTTACCCATTCGACGTCGGCACCGAGGGAGCGTAGGTTCTCGACGAAATTAGGGTGGGCTCGTCGCACCGGTGAGGCATTGCGAATGATCGACTCGCCGTCGATGGTTGCGCCGACCATGAACAGGGCGATCGTGACGCGAATGATGTACGGCGCATCGACGACAGCGGGGCGCAGGTCGTCGCGACCGAAAACGATGATCCGATGTGGGTCACACACGGTGACCTGAGCACCGAATTTGGCTAGCTCAGGCACCCAACCGAAAGCGCCTTCGTAGACCTTGTTCCAGAACAACATGTCGCCGTCAGCAACAGTGGCAAGTGCGACCACCGGCGGAATCAGATCAACGGGGAAGTACGGCCACGGAGCGCCTTCAACTTTTTGCATCAGGTGCGAGGTGCGAGGCTGTTCGACGCGAAGCCGGTCCGTGGTTGACACGCGAGACCCCGTTGCGGTCCGCTCAACTTCGACCCCGAACTTCTCCAAGGTGCGGTCCATCAGTGGAAAATGGTGCTGCACCGAGTGTTCGACACTTACGTCGCCGCCGGTCATGGCACCAATCGCCAAGAACGTGAAGATCTCGTGATGATCGTCGCTGACGTGTACGTCGGCGCCTGTCAGCGCTGACACACCTTCGACCGTAAGAACCGACGTGCCGATGCCATCGATCTTTGCACCCATTTCAATGAGCACCGCGCACAGGTCTTGCACGTGGGGTTCACTGGCGGCATTGACCAGGGTCGAGGTGCCGTTGGCTAATGCTGCACACATAACGAAGTGTTCAGTCGTAGTGACCGAGGCGTAGTCGAGCCAGTGTTCGTTCGCCGAGAAGCCCCCGGGCAATCGGATCTCGCGCCGGTCTCCCCATTCGATTGCTGCACCAAAGCCTTCGAGGATGTCGAGGTGCGGGTCGACCTCTCGCGCTCCAAGTGAGCAGCCCGTAGCGTCGTCGGTCACATTAAGCGTGCCGACTCGTGCAAGCAACGGTCCAAAGAGCATGACGGAACTGCGCATGCCTGGTGGCAACGAGTCGATCACGGTCCGCGAGTTCAGATCAGCGCCACCATGGTTGATCGCTATGGTCTTGGCGCCGCGATCCCATTCAACCTGTGACCCCAACGTTTCGAAGAAGTCAACGATCTTGTTTACATCGGTGATGTCCGGCACGTTGCGCACCATCATCGTCTCGTCGGTCAGCAATGTTGCACACAACATCGGCAACACGGCGTTCTTGTTGCCCGACGGAGTGATGGAACCTGACAGTGACTTTCCGCCTCGTACCAGCAGACTCTCGCTCATGACAGAGCCTCGGCTTTCTCGGGTCGGTTCACCGACCAAGCATAGAACTCGCGGCAGGGTCGGCGGCGGCGTAAGGGACCGTTCCCTAATGGTTACCTTCAGGCCCGAATACTCGCCGGTAGGATCGCAGTGAACGTTATGGCACGTGTGGTCAATCAACACCTGGTCGACCAGGAAGTCCTTCAACAGCTCCAGACCCCGCGGGTCGACTGGCTCGTTGAAGAGACCCCTGCGGCTGGGGGCTTCGGTTTCTCCGACGGCCCATTCACCCAGTGGCACCGCACGATCGACGTCGACGAACGGTCTTCGGTCGACGACGATGGGCTTTATAGCGTCACGGAGACGATCGACTACACGCTCGCACTGCCTATCTGGAGGCTTGCAGCATCGCCGCTGATCAGCTGGCAGCTGCGTCGCCCACAACGTGTCGATGCACCTTTTTGGGCGCCGCCGGAACGTTTTGACACCAAAGGCGCTCAGTCGTTCGCGCTACTGATCTTTGCCGCTCTTGCTGCGGCGTACCTGGGCACATTGTTGTCGCAGACGATCACGTTCGTAGCCGAAGAGTTCGACAAGGGGACGTCGACACAAGGGTGGGTCACCAGCATGACCAGAGGCGGCGCGTTGTTGGCGCTCATCGTTGTCCGCGAGGCCGACCGCGTCGGCCGGCGTCGCATGCTCCTGCTTGCCGGAACGTTATCGACCTTGTTCGCTGTCGTTGCCGCCGTGTCTCCCAACATTTGGTTCTTCGGCGGCACCCAGACGCTCTCGCGTGGCTTCGCAACCGGGTTCGGCATTCTGATCGGTGTCATCGCAGCCGAAGAATCACCTGCCGGGTCACGGGCCTGGATTACCTCGGTGCTCACCCTGTTCGCTGGCCTGGGTTCCGGAATGGTTTTGTGGTTGCTGCCACTCGCTGGGACTGGGCCGGGGGCTTGGAGGCTCATATTCCTGGCTGCCGTCCTTATCTTCCCGGTGCTGTTTGGTTTGTCGAGACGTCTCGAAGAGTCACGGCGATTCCAGGCTCACCTCGAACGTAAGGACACGCCCGCTGCGATCACCTCGACCATGAAGCGGCGCTTCGTCATGTTGGCAACTGTTGGTGTCGCTCTCTCTATGTTCTCGGCGCCAGCGTCGAACTTTCAGAACGAGTACCTGCGCGAAACAAGGGGCTTCTCGGCAACTCGAATCAGCTTGTACTCAGCCCTCGTGAATACGCCAATCGGGATCGGTGTCGCTATCGCCGGCCCTCAGGCAGACCGCCGGGGTCGACGACTGGTTGGCATTATCGGGATCATCGGGGGCATTGGTTTCGCTGTTGTGCGTTTCGGGTTCGGTGGCCCCATCATGTGGATCTCCTGGTCCCTTGGCACCATTGTGGGAGCGGCAACGATCCCTGCACTTGGCGTCTACGGCCCCGAACTCTTCCCGACCTCACGACGAGGGCTAGCAAACGGTCTGCTCACCGTTGTCGCTGTGGTCGGAAGTGTCATCGGCCTGGTGTTTGTCGGGCACGTCACCGAAAATTGGAATTGGAGCTTCGCCCAAGCCTTCGCTGTGCTAGCGATCGTGCCATTGTTGGCCGTCTTCGTCGTCGCTGGTTACCCCGAGACATCGCGACGTGAGCTCGAAGAACTCAACCCGCAGGACGGGTAGCCGGCGGAGTCCGCCTTTCAGCTCATACTTCGCCGAAACGCTGCTCTAAAGCGCTCACGCCCGCGATCCCGCAGGCTTTTACAGCATGCCGGAGTCCGCCTTTCAGCTCATAGCTGGCCGAAAC
>MEHZ011306741.1_pt1 | contig 17588 bp, 10 predicted proteins | sample 897221 | NCBI WGS metagenome assembly MEHZ01 (sample SAMN05514161, study PRJNA337945) | marine metagenome | isolation source: marine surface water | place: Arctic Ocean | collected 2007-12-13
GATCGAGTAGTCGAGATTTGCGATAGGGACGGACCGCTGGGCCGTCCGCCTCTGCCCGTAAGAACAAGGGCGCCTTAAACTCCGCCTCCTTCAGATAGCTGCACTTAAACCGCACACCTTCCAACCGCGGACGGCCCAGCGGTCCGTCCCTACCTCAAACAGGCGAATCGAAGTAAGAAAAATCACCAATCGTGCCCGCCGATCAGAGGTAGGGCGGTCTCGCCGAGACCGCCGCTCCATGAGTCCCAACAACCCCATTGGTGGCGCGCTCGGCGAGCACGCCCCACCCGTCACGAAGTTATAAGGCTCGGCCTCACCCGATTCGTAAGGTCAGAATACAACGCGACGACGGGCGATTATTCCGGCAGCGCAAACGCCACGTAGGTGTCGCCGCTTTTGGTGCCTAGTTTACCGCCTCCCGCGGCGATGACGACGTATTGGCGTCCGTCGACCGAGTAGGTAGCGGGGGTAGCGTAGCCTGCAGCGGGGAGTTTGTGGCGCCAAATCTCTTTACCGGTGGTTCGGTCAAACACGCGGAAATACTCGTCGAGGCTGGCGGCAATAAAAAGCACGCCACCTGCCGTGATGACAGGACCACCGTAGTTTTCCGTGCCGGTCGGTGCGTGTCCGGCCTCCGTTAGCTCTGCAAACTCACCCAGCGTTACGGTCCACAAAAAGTCGCCCGTATTCAGATCGATCGCATTCAGAGTGCCCCACGGAGGAGTCAGCGCCGGATACCCATCAGGATCATGGAAGCGATTGTATCCGGTATGCGTATACAGGGGTGCGGGACGTTCCAAGTTGCCTTGGTCATTCACATACGTGGTCCACGTCGGAGCGGGCGCCAACGCGGCGTGATCCGGAGCGGCTTCGACGTCAGGCGCGGGCTGCTCGTCGTCTTCCAGCAGCCAGTCGACCACGGCCCGGCGTTGTTTGGGTTGCAGGAATCCCCAGGGCGGCATCATGCCGCGGCCTTTTTCGATGACCTCAGTGGTCTCGTCACGAGTCATCCGTTGCGACAAATCCACCAGCGAAGCGATGTTCGCCGCCGGATTTCCGGCGCGATCCAGGCCATGACAGCCCACACAATTTTGCATGTAAACCTGTTCGCCGGGTGAGGCTGATAGGCTGGCCGGAACCATCGTGAGAATCCACGCCATTTCGTTAGCGTTCACATACAAGACTCCAGACGGATCAACCGCCGCCCCACCCCATTCACCGCCACCATCAAATCCCGGTAGAACAATCGCGCCTTGGGTGGTCGGCGGAGCGAACGGAAGATGCGGGCTCAACCGCGAATACCGTTCCATCACTGCCCTATGCGCCTCCGGCGTCCGTTGCGTGATCATATCGGGCGTGAACATTTGCCGCGCAAACGGCTTGGGCTTGAGCGGCAACGGTTGAGTTAACGCAGTCACCTCGCCGGCCAAATCGGAACTCGGCACGGGCACCTCTTCGATGGGGAACAAGGGCTCACCCGTCTCCCGATCGAACAAGAAAATATGTCCCGACTTCGTGCTTTGGGCGACCGCGTCGATCTCCACGCCATCATGAGTCACGGTGCACAGCGTGGGCGGAGCCGGCAGGTCACGATCCCAAAGGTCATGTTTCACCAATTGGTAGTGCCAGACGAGTTCGCCGGTGTCGGCATTCAGCGCGAGAAGGCAATTCGCGTAAAGGTTGTCGCCCACCCGGTCACCACCCCAAAAATCAAACGACGCCGAACCCGTCGGACAGAAAATCAATCCACGTTCCTCATCCACGGTCATGCCTGCCCATACATTGGCTCCACCCATATATTTCCACGCATCTTCAGGCCAGGTTTCGTATCCGGGAGAACCCGGCCGCGGGATCGTGTGAAACACCCACTCGAGTTTGCCGGAGCGCACACTGTAAGCGCGGATCGGTCCCGGTGCGGCCGGCGACGGACCTTCGCCCAACCGCATACCCATGATGATGAGATCGCGGTAAACCACCCCGGGCGTGTTGGCTTGCACGGCGAAGCCGGTGGCATCGACTCCCATGTCCCGCGCCAAATCCACATATCCCGCCTCGCCGAAACTCGTGATCAACTCGCCGGTATCGGCATCAACAGCCTGCAACCACTTGCCGGCGCCGATCAGAATACGACGATCATCACCCTCCTGCCACCAAGCGATGCCCCGATTCACCCCCGTGGGCTCCTTGGTTTCGTAACGCCAGATCTCCTCCCCTGTCACCGCATCTACGGCCGCCAGATTGAGGCTTGGCGTCGTGGCATACATGACGCCGTCGATCACGAGCGGGTTGCACTGGATCTGAGTCCGGTCTCCGCGCGTGTCTCCCGCCTGCCAAATCCAAGCCACTTCGAGATCACCCGCGTTCTCGACCGTGATTTGATTGAGGGTCGAGTAGTGACTGGCCGACTTGTCACCGAGGTAGCTCGCCCAATTCACATCGGCAGCCACCAAACCTCGAACCGGAAAAATAACAATCGCGGCCATCATGCTAGGGATGGCGAATCGGGGTAATAAACGCATCATCATGGGTGAGACGAAACCTCCCTGGCGCCAAGCCGGAACCGGTTCACCGTTCACTATCAGTTCTATTCCGCTATCGACGCCGGTAGGCATCCAAGGTTGGTTCTAGGATTGATCCGATCATGAGATACCCTGCCGCCACTTCCGCCGTATCACTATTCAGCCTATTCTTCGCCGCGTGCGCTCCGGTTAGCAAACAACCGTCGGTCGAGAAACCTCCCGAAGCTCCCACGGGTTCGTCCTACATTTCCATCGCGAAAACACCGTCCGAGGCGATTGCCGCCATGGAGCTTCAACCCGGTTACGCGCTCGAGACCATCGTAGCGGAGCCCTTCATCGCGGAACCCGTGGTCGCAGTCTTCGATGGCAATGGCCGCATGTATGTCGCCGAAATGCGGACTTATATGCTGGATATCGAGGGCTCGAGTAAGTTTGAGAAAACCAGCCGCGTTTCCCGCCACGAGGACACCAACGGAGATGGCCAGTTCGATAAGCACACCGTTTTCGCCGACAATCTCCTGCTGCCCCGTATTGTCCTGCCTCTGAAGGATACGGTCGTAATCGGCGAAACCAATACGCTCGACCTCTACGAATACCGTGACATCGACGGCGACGGCGTCTCCGACGAACGCACGCTTTGGTATGAAGGTGGACCGCGCGGCGGCAATTTGGAGCACCAACCCAGCGGACTGATTTGGGCGATGGATAATTGGCTCTACGCGACCTACAACGACTTCCGGCTGCGCTACACCCCAACCGGCGTCATCCGCGAAGAGATCCCCGCCAATAGAGGGCAATGGGGTATCACGCAGGACAACTCTGGCCGCGTCTGGAACGTAAACGCCGGACTCGAAGTCGGCCCGGTTAATTTCCAAACGCACACGCTTTACGGTCACTACGAATTCGAGGGTGAACAGGCCGATGGCTACAAAGTCGTTTGGCCCATCGACAACATTCCCGACACCCAAGGTGGGATTGGCCAGCTCCGAGAGGATAATACCCTCAAGCACTTCACCGCGACCTGCGGTCCCGATATTTTCCGCGGTGACCGACTACCGGAAGACATTCGCGGCGACCTGATTTTCGCCGAACCCGTTGGTCGTCTCATTCGTCGCACGAAAGTCACCGAAAAAGACGGAGTCACTCAGCTCACCAATGCGTATGACCAAAACGAATTTATTCGCTCCGCCGATCCGCTCTTTCGTCCCATTAATCACGTCACCGCTCCCGACGGCACCCTCTACATCGTCGATATGTATCGGGGCATCATTCAGGAGGGCAACTGGACCCGCGAAGGCAGTTACCTGCGCGAACAAATTCTCGCACACGATTTGGAAAAAGAAACCGGACTCGGCCGCATTTACCGGCTGACTCATGAAGATTTTGAACCCGGCCCGCAGCCGCGTATGCTGGACGAAACACCCGCTCAATGGGTCGCACACCTCACGCACCCCAATGGTTGGTGGCGCGATACAGCGCAAAAACTTCTCGTCCTCGAACAGGATCACTCGGTCGTCCCAGCATTGCTCAATTTAGTCGCCACCGGACCAACCACCGAATCACGCCTTCACGCCCTCTGGACCCTCGAGGGACTCGGGACGATGAATGAAAATCTCATCAAAACCGCCCTCGCCGACCTCGATCTCGAAGTGGTCAAAGCCGGACTGCGCCTCGCCGAACCGTATCTGGCGACATCGACCGACCTGCAATCCGTCGCCGCAAACTTGCTCCAACACGAGAACCCACGCGTCATTTTACAGGCGATGGTTTCGCTCAAACAAGGCCATGCGCCTGAAGCCCAAGCCCTCTCCGCCGCTGTCGCCGAACACACCGAATTCTCCAGCATCTACACCGCCAATGAACAGGCCTGGGCCAGCGATCAGGAAGACCCTTACCTCATGCCTCTACTCGGGGCCGACGGACTCAAATCGTTCCGGCGCGGCCAAAAATTCTACAATTCCCTTTGCTTCGCTTGTCACGGTAGCGACGGCCAGGGCGCGCCGTTCGACGAGACCCGCACCATTGCGCCCGCGCTCGCCCACTCTCCTCGCGTATTAGGCAACAAACAGGCTGCCATCAATATCCTCCTTCACGGTCTCCAGGGTGATATCAACGGCGTGGACTATGCCGCGCCGATGGTGCCGATGGCTTCCTACTCCAATGCCGAACTCGCCAACGTGCTGACGTATGTCCGCAACAGTTTCGGCAACCGCAGCGCTGTCGTCACTGCCGACGAAATTGCTGCCGCCCGATCCGATCGATCTGACCGCACCGCGTTTTGGACCCTGCCGGAGCTCACCCAAATCGAATCCAGTCTCGCCGTTCCCTCCACCCCATTCAAACGACGGGCCGAATGGGTCATTGACGGAAACTACAATGCTGAACTTCTCCCGCTCGCGATCGATGATGATATCGAAACGCTCTACGCCACCTCCTCCAGCTTCCCCTTTCCCGGTCAATGGCTCACCCTTGAGCTCCCCGCCGCCAGCACCATTCGAAGCTTGGTCATGAGTGCCGGTGATAACGTCAAAGACTTCCCGCCTTTCTATGCCGTCCAAATCTCCGCTGATGGTCAAAATTGGAGCGACCCCGTCTCGGAAGGCGCGGGCGAACCTCACCTGCAGATCCACTTCAATCATCCGGTTAAAACCCGTTTCCTCCGCTTCACCATCGTCGACCGTAAGGGTTGGGCGAAGTGGAACATCCATGACCTGCAACTCTTCGGTGAAGAGGGCTAGTCCTGTTTTACGATAGTTCCTGATTTAATGACGTCCCGTCACGCTTAACCATGCCACAGCCAACTGCACGCCAACGCTTCTTTACGACGCTCACTCAAGCGATCGCCGACGACGCGTTCGAAAAACTCACGCTAGGCAAATATCGCGGAACGGATGCCACCCTCAAGAAATTGATGATTCGGCCAGTCACCCTAAAAACCGGGCAACATTTTTGTTTCGTTTGGCGGCACGCTACTCGCGACATCACCAAGAACCTCTCGCCCACCGCTGCGCTCGCGGAACTCGAACGCAGTATCGGTCCAAAATTCCGAGATGCCCATCTGTTCACCACCGAACATACGGCCCAACTCGAAACCCATGATGACGGTTCAATCAAAGTGAGGATCAAAGCGGTCAAGCGTGCCTCTGCTCCGCAACCGGTTGAGCACAATCGAGCCAAACACCGGCTCATCGATCCAACCGCCGGTTGGCTGCAAGACCTAGGAGTGACCAATGAGCAGGGGCAACCTCGCGCCGGCTTCGCTCCCAAGTTTCGTCAGATTCAAAATTTCGCTGAAATCCTGCAAAGCTTACTCACCGAAGCGGGTCTCGCCGATAGATCAAACTCTACCGAAGATTCGGCAAGTCCGCTGCGGCTGGCTGACATGGGCAGCGGCAAAGGATACCTCACGTTTGCAACCGCTGCATTGCTGGGGAATTCCGCCCAAGTGACTGGCATCGAACGTCGTCTCGATTTAGTGGATACGTGCAATACCATTGCCCAAAAACACCAGCTCCCCCAACTCGATTTCAAAGTCGGCGACATCAAGAGCACCGCCGGGGCATTAGGTTCGCTCGACGTCTTGATCGCACTGCACGCCTGTGACACTGCGACGGATGATGCGTTATTGGCTGGTATCGAAGCCGGAGCGTCCCTCTTGGTGGTGGCCCCGTGTTGCCAAAAAGAGCTACGCCCTCAACTGACTCCTCCCCCCGTGCTGGCTCCGGCATTGCGGCACGGAATCTTTCAGGAGCGGCAAGCCGAGTTCGTCACTGATGCGCTGAGGGCATTGCTGCTCGAAGCGGTGGGCTTCACCACCAAGGTATTCGAATTCGTCTCGACCGAACACACGGCCAAAAACCTCATTATCGCCGCAACCCGACCGGCCGGCTCGAAGGCCAAAACTTCCGCTGCTGGCGTAAAGAAAGTCCAAGATTTCGCCAAGTTCTACGGCATCAAGACCCACACGCTCGCCCGGCAATTAGAGATCGAGTTGGCGTAGCCCGTGGGAGAATTCAAATCGATGAATTGGGAGAACTTGGATTGGGCGATATTGGATCGTCTGCGTGAAGGTTTTTTGTCCGGGTCTGCCGCCAATGGGCCTTACTGGAAATCACTCGATGACCTGGCTCACTATGATTTTACTTATGCGGAGCGGATCGGGTGGAAGTGGGACCACGTTTTACGAGAACTGAGTCGGCGTGGTTGGACACCGACGGATGGGCCTCTGCTGGATTGGGGTTGTGGATCAGGGGTAGCGCATCGTCGCGTAATCGACACGTGGCCGAATTGCACCAAAAGCGTCCGCGTTTTCGACCATTCAACCTTGGCTGAGGTCTACGCGACTCAACGACTACAGGAAAGTCTTCCCGATCTTGAAATCCGTAGTTGGGATCGATCCGAATCGATTGCGACGCTGACTATCAGTCATGTTCTCAATGAATTGGATAAGGACTCGGCGGAGAACCTCATGAACACCGTCCAGTCGGCATCGACTGTCATCTGGATCGAACCTGGCACCTCGGATGTCGCGGGTAAATTGGTGCAGTGGCGGGAAAAGCTCCGCGATTCATTCCGAGTTGTTTTTCCGTGTCCGCATCAAGGTGCCTGTGGACTGCAGACGCCCGACAATGCTCACAATTGGTGTCACCACTTCGCCTCACCACCCGCGGGGGTTTTTGCGGATTCGAATTGGGTCAAATTTGGGCAGCGCGCTGGAATCGATCTACGAAGCCTCCCTTACAGCGCGCTCGTGCTGGTGAAGCTAGATCGCTCGACCGACAGCGCCCTCACTTCTGATTCCGAGTTAAGCGGACGCATTATCGGTCGGCCCAAGGTTTCGAAACCCTATACCCGTTTCCTAGGCTGCGACGCGACCCAAGTTCAGCGTTTGGAAATGCCCAAAAAGATCGACGCCCGCTTGGCCAAGAAACTGGACCGGCCCACGTCACCCCGGTTGTTCCATTGGCAACACGCCGAGGGTAAAGTCACTCGAATCAAGCCGATCCTCGATAACGACGAGTGATGCCAATCGCTTTCGCCACGGAACGGGGACGTTACCGTTCCGCTCGACTCGCCCAACAGCAGGCCGAACTCGGCTTGGCCGGTATCGAACAGGATATCGTAATCGATATAGGCAATGCAGCCTCCCAAATCGATACCGCCAAAAAACGCGTCGCGGCAACTGATGAATCCTATCAGCTCGCGGTGCAGAACCTGGATGCTGAATTGAAGAAACTCCGCGCCGGCACCGGAAACACGTTCTTCGTGCTCACCCAGCAAGAGGTGCTCGCCAATACCAAGATCTCGGCCGATCGCGCCCAAACCGACCTCCAACGGGCACTGGCGGAATACGATCACCAGATGGGAATCACCTTGGATCGCCACGGTATCACGATCGAAGGCGATTCTGAAATGACCTACTGAGCCTCAACGGACCGGACAGAGCCGGTCCCTCCCACCGGACAAAATAAGCCAGAACAGCACATGATACGTTCGGTGCGACCAAACTCGGGGAGGGATGACCTCTGTGTCGTCCGCAGTAGGTGAGATACATCCACCCACCTCAACGGACTGGACAGAGCCGGTGCCTACCTTGGCTACAAACTGCTCGATCTTACCCACAAATCCGAGCAGGCCAATTTTCCGCTTTCGTTTTCCCGCAGCCTTTGCCAAACCTTCTCCCATGGGACAACAATCCAATAAGATCCAAAAACGTAAACGCCGTGAGGCCTATTTGAAGCGGAAGAAAGAAGCCGCACCTAAAGATAAGAAATAAGCGGGTGCCCTCCAGTTCCCCAAATCACTTTCAGCCGTCATCTTATCATGGCGGTTTTTTAGTGCCTCCTTGCTAGTCTCTCACGAAATCCGCGCCCTATGCACCCCCGGAATATTGGCCTGATATCCCTGTTCACCCTGCTATTTACGGCGTGCGGCGGCCCAACCTCTCCGTTGGATGAGATCATCAAGGCGACTTCCGACCGGGAGTATAACCGCTGGTGGTCAAATATTCGTCCCTCCCTCGGATCGAAGATCGAACGCCGTTTTCTCGACGCGATCCAGACGCTGAAGTTGGAAACGAGCATCGTGACTCCCGGTCAGAACGCAGCCGAACGGCGGAAGAAACTAAACGCACTACTCAACGGATCTTCCGTCCGAGAGGTGATCGTTTACGGCGAATTCGTCCAAACGCATCGCCTGATGCTCGAAAACTACCTCGATGCCCAGATGCTTGATCTGAATCGAGATCAACTCGACAACGTGCGCCCCGGCTCGGATTTGAGCATTTCTCACTCAATTGAAGGCCAGATTCGCCACCTCACCGCGCGGCTCGCGGCCAGAAAAGCGGATTTTGACGAAATCTCGGCTCAAATGCAGGCGCTTATACCGTCTATTGACCTAGATCCTTGGTTAAATCGACCGCACAATCGGAATGATCTGCCATTCGACCTCGTGCAGGCGCGTTTTCGACACCCGAAGGAGCTTTCGAAGGTTTTTGCTGAAAACGTTACCAACGAGTAAAGACGGCAAGATTTCCCTCAAATCCATTGAAGGTTGATCGGAAGGTCGTTCCCTGTGCGAAGAAAACACCCGCTACAGTGGTAAGAACTGCTCAATCGTGCTCCGAAAACAGCTGAACTGTTCAGTCATATACTAAAAATTACTTCTCGAGGTCCACCAAAACGGGCCCTCTGCTGCCAAATTGTGGATCCGCGGCTTTTGTGGTTCCTCCCCTGACCTTACAGCCCCCTTTTGAAATCTTACAGCTGGACAGATCGCTCTGCTGCTCTGTCTACAATACACAGTGTGTCCGTATTTTTGTCTGCCTCACCTCGAAGCGGATCTCTTTTGAGAATTAAGTCACAATTCACCAGCACCAAACCCAAACTACTATGACCTACAGGATAAAACATACCCTCGCCGGGCTGTTAATTACAACAGCACTCGGCTTTTCGCAGGCTCCCGGAGGAACCGGCAATGCGGACGACGAAGAAGTCTTCGAACTCAGTCCATTCACCGTTGAAGATGTCCAAGATGGCGGTTACGCCGCTACCTCAACCCTCGCGGGTTCCCGGATTCGTTCGGATATTCGCGATCTTGGTTCATCGATCTCCATCACTACTAAAGACTTCTTAACTGATACAGGTGCAACCGACGGTGAGTCGCTGCTTTCCTTGATCGGTAATGTGGAAGTTGGCGGTGTGCTTGGTAACTTCTCGGACGCCAATGGTAACAATACCAATGGTGCTCGGAATAATCCTCAAAGTGCCCAACGCGTTCGCGGACTCAGTTCAGCGTCCACCACCCGGGATTACTTCCAAACCCAAATCCCGTTTGATTCCTACAACACATCCCGTGTTGAGGTGAATCGTGGTCCGAACTCCATTCTGTTCGGTCTCGGTTCCCCTGGAGGTATCATCAACAACACCACGAACGTCGCTCGTATCGGGCAACGCTTTGGTGAGGTCGGATTCCGCATCAGCCATCGGGGCGGCCACCGTGCTACCTTCGACTTCAATGAAACCGTCATTGAGGATCGTCTCGCGATTCGGGTGAACTACTTGAACGAAGAAGTCATCTTCAAGCAAAAGCCTGCCTTTGAGAACGACGAACGTTACTTCGTCAATTTCGACCTGACTCTCCGCAAGGACAATAAGGACAGCTGGTTCGGCAAGACTTCAATCAAGGGGTCGTTTGAATCAGGTGAAATCGAGCGTAACCCGCCCGACACCGTTCCACCTAACGACGGCTACTCCAGCTGGTTTAATGGTATCGGTGGTCAGGACGCTTTAAATACCATTTTGTCCGTTCCCGGCCAAGACATCAACAACATCAGTGCCGCCGGTCTTACCCCGGAATGGGTGCTCGGCGCCATCAGCGCCGGATTGATCTCCGTCCCAGACGGAATGACTGCCGCTGAATTCGCTGATGCGCGTGGCAATTTTGTTCCTAAGACCCAATACGATCGATTCACTCGAACAGGTAGAAATGATACCGCATCATTGACCCCGATCTTCCTCTTTCCGTCGATCAACTTCAACAGCGCTGCTGCTGGCACTGAGCCAGGATGGAATGATCCTGCTTTGGCCCGCATTCAAGGCATCATGGGTCGCTGGCGTCCTAACGGGACACCAACCCAAGATTTACGCTGGTCCAACGACGCCAACGGCGGTCCTGGTTATACGGTGAAATCGATTACTAACCGTGATATTTTCGACTATCATAACAACCTGTTTCAAGGTAATACCAACCGCGTCTTGACCAATTTTGACGTCTCCCAGTTCTACCTCGAGCAAGGATTCTTCGATGGCAAAATGGGCTTGGAGCTCGCTTGGAATCGCCAAACCCGCGATCAGGAACGCTTCAACGCATTCTCTTCGGGTAACAGCAAGCAGATCAGTATCGATATCAGCACTTGGCAGGCGCCCGGTGACACCGATCGTGATAATATCGGTGACAGCTTCGCCAACGAGAATGTCGGCCGTCCGGTCGTCCGTTGGAATGATAACACCACTACCATCGATCAAACCGAGCAAGACACCCTCCGGGCCACACTCTTCGGTCAACTCGACTTCGAAGACATCAACGATGGTTGGTTTGGTAAGATGATGGGCACGCACACCCTCACCGGTCTTTACGAAGATCGTGAGAATAATAGCCAATCACGCTCAACCCGTGGATCTTGGTGGGCTGACACAGGTCTCTACCCGGGCTCCGGCGCCATCTCCAATGGTGATAACAATAACTTCCGTCGAATCGTTAAGAGCCAAGTCTACCTTGGACCAGACGCTCGGGGATTATCCGGTCCTGATCAAATTCGTTTGGACCTAGATGGTGGTATCCAAACCCGCTTCCCCGCCATCGGGGACAAGTATGGCATCTGGTATTTCAATAACACCGGCAGCGTCGATCGTGAAGAAACCAACGAATGGCGGATCATCGAGAACGTTTCGAATCTAAACATCAGCAAAACCACCCTCGAGTCGCAGGCCTTCAGTCTTCAAAGTAAGATGTTCGGTGGCAATCTCGTAGGTATGTATGCTGTGCGTGAGGATGAACTCTCCACCTGGCGCGGCCTGCAACAAGATGCCCCCAGCGGTCCTTCCGGTTCTTTGGCCCAGCGTCTGAATGATGACGGCTTCAACGAGACGGACGGTAACTTCAATCCTGCGCTGCAGAATTTGGAAGCCACTCCGTTCGCCGTCGATAAAGACGAAACGACTACTTGGAGTGTCGTCGGGCACTATCCTGAAAACTGGCTTGGTGAACTGCCATGGGATCTGAATCTCAGTGGTCACTACTACGAGGCCGAGAGCTTCCAGCCCGCCGGTGGACAGGTGAACATCCTCAATGAACCGTTGGCCAGCCCATTGGGCACCACCAAAGAGTGGGGTGTTTCGGTCGAGATCGGTAATCGCCTCGCGATTCGTTACAACAACTTCGAAACGGTCAATGCCAACTCCCGCACCAACCTCGGTGGTCAGCTAGGTCAAATCGTTGGACGGATGGACTTCTACCTCAACCGTATCGTTGACTCGGAAGACAGCGGATTGTCCCTCTTCCCGGATGCCGACGACGCCCTGCTCACCACGACTACGACTCCCAGCAACCGCCAACGTTTGTCTGGAACCGATGCCGACTTGATCGGGGTCAACTCCTACGACGAATACTATGCGAAGCTTCTGCAAATCCTCCCTCCTCGGGTGCAATCCATCTACAACTACCGCATCGTTAGAGCCGGTGGGTTGATCGAAGAATTCAACGATCAACTGGATGGTTCCTTGCAATCCACGCGTGACTTCGTCGCAACCGGTCAGGAACTCGATATTGTGGGTAAGATCACGAAGAACCTCAGCCTCTCGCTCAATGTAGCCCAGCAAGAGACCGTGACTTCGAATACCGGTCCTATCGCAATCCCGCTCGCTAATGAAATCGTCGGACGCATCCGTGATCTGGGACTTTACGATATTCGTGACAGCCCATACCAAGTGGAGTCCGGTGCAATCGGTGCATCTCGCTACGAATCCGTTCTGCGCGTCCTGCGTGCCCAAAAGGCTCTCGATGGAACCGCTACTCCTGAGCAACGCGAATGGCGCACCAACCTGACAGCTCGTTACGACTTCCTCGAGGGTCGGCTGAACGGTCTGTCTATCGGTGGTTCCCTCCGTTACCAATCCGCGGTTGCTGCTGGTTACCCAACGATCCTTGACGAATTCGGCGCTGCCATCCCTGACATCGCCAATCCTCGTCTGGGACCGAACGAAATGAATGGCGACATGTTCTTCCGCTACCGTCGCCAACTCAGCGACAAGCTCGAATGGTCCATTCAGTTGAACGCCCGTAACCTCTACCGCAAGAATGGCAGCAATGACATTCCGGTGACCATCAATCCAGATGGTAACGTGGCTTACATCCGTATCCCGAATGAACGTCAGTTCTTCGTTTCGAATACGTTCAAATTCTAAGCACTTAACTTAGTTCCAAACTCTTCAGAGCCCGCTCGTTTCGAGCGGGCTCTTTTTTGTGCTCATTTCGCGATAGTTATAAACCCTCCCCGGAGGGACCGACTTACGTGTCGTCCGCAGTGTAATTCAGTCACGCAAACGATTCTCTCCCTGAGCTGGACGATAAAACCTACCGACCTCTCCGATGTTGCCGGGGTCGCTTTATCCGCCCCCGGCATCCTACCTCCAAGCCGAGTCAACAATCCGTAATTTACCGGCAACTCCACCACGGACCGGACAGAGCCGGTCCCTCCCGGAGGGACGACCTCCGTGTCGTCCGCAGTCAATTTGTTCATACAAACGACTCTCCGCCCATGGACTGGGCAATAACCTCTCCGTGTCGCCGAGGATGTCCCCGGTATCCTGCCTCACTGCGCACCCAACCAAGCCACGCCACTACTTCGAGTTCACCTAAACCCTAAGGGAATGAATCTTCACCCTTGGAGCGCCCCCTTTTACGGCCTAGAAGTTTTACGTGCGAAGTCTCACCATCAAAATCAGCTGCCTGCTCCTGCCTTGGCTTGGACCGCACCTGACGGCGGATGACGAAATAATCAGCGAGGGCCAATCTTTGGCCGCGACTCATTGTGTCGCCTGTCACCAGATCCCTGCCCCTGCTGAGCTCACCCAGGAGAGCTGGGAGTTTTGTCTGACCTACATGGGCTACTTTCTTGGTATCGATGAGGCATCAGACCACGCCCAATTCGGGGCGGCCGAACAATCAATCCTAGAAGCGAGAAAAGACTTCATCAGCACCGCGGGCTTACTTCCACCAGCATCCCAAATCTCGGATGCCGATTGGAGCAAACTCAGGAGCTACTATATCGAGAACGCTCCCATCGAACCTCTCCCGCAAATCGAGCATCCCGCCGCCATCGAGGAAGCCGCTCTCTTCCGCACAAAATTAACCCGTTACGAACAACCGCAAGCTCTGACCTCAATGGTGCTCATTGATGAAGACCGTCGCCAACTCCTGGTGCACGATGGATTGACCGAAAAACTCACCATCCTTGACCGCGACGGAGACTTGATTGGTCAACACGGCGCTCCCGGAGTCGTTTTGGTGGAGAGTGAAATCGTGGAAAACGAAATCTACCTCCTGAGCATTGGTGACCTGTTTGCCTCCCGCATCGGCGAAGGCTACGGCGAACTCCAGCGCGCCCGGGTGGTCGGTGGATTATTTTATGGTCTGGAGATCCTGCTCACCGGCCTTCATCGCCCGGCTGACTTTGTGCGGCACGACTTAAACGGCGACGGGGTTTCAGATGTTTTGCTGAGCGACTTCGGTGACTACACGGGGAATCTGTCCCTTTATCTCGGGGAACGTGGTGGAAAAACGTTCGCCCGTGAACCCATTAAGCTACTCGAAATCCCCGGGATCGTGCAAAGCCAGATCCATGATTTCACCGGAGACGGCCGACCTGATATTACTGTATTGGCGAGCCACGCCCGGGAAGGTCTGAGCATTCTGGTAAACGAAGGTGACGGCACTTTCACTTCTCATCAAATCACCACTGAATCTGCCAGTTTCGGATACACCGGGCTGGAACTCCGAGACTTTAACGGCGACGGGCTCATGGACATCCTAACGCTCAACGGAGACAACGGTGATTCCGACCCCTACAATACTCTCAAGCGAAATCACGGTATTCGCATTTATCTCAATCGCGGCAACCTTGAGTTCGAACTCTCCTATTTCTACCCCATGCACGGTGTGTTCGGCGCCGAAATCGAAGATTTTGATCAGGACGGCGATTACGATATCGCCGCGATCGCATTCCATCCTGATTTCGGCGCATCTCTCACCGAAAACTTCGTCTACCTGGAGCAGGAAGCCCCCCTCACGTTTACCCCGCGCCGACATTCAGCGACGGACACGGGACGCTGGATGACGATCGATAGTGGTGATATTGATGGCGACGGGGACAAGGACCTCGTGTTGGGCGCCGGCTATTCACCAGTCGGACTTCGCTTCAAATACGAAGAGCTTCTGCAAAAAATGATGCGAGAGGGTCCGGCCCTACTCATCTTGGAGAATCAACGACCACCGTTCTCCTCTAAACTCTGACACGGTTAGATTTTCTTCTTCCCGAATTCCGCTTATTCTTTGCTAATCACCGTCACCTATGAAGCGAACCGTCCTCCCTGAATGAAAATCTACTTTATGGGTATTTGTGGCACCGCTATGGGTAATGCCGCGCTTCTGGCTAAGGCCGGCGGACACGAAATCGTGGGCGCGGACTTGGGCATCTATCCGCCCATGAGCGATGTTCTGGCGCAGGCCGGGATCGCTATTCACGAAGGTTACGACGCCGACCGACTGGTCGAAATTGCGCCTGATCTCGTGGTCATCGGTAATGCGATGAGTCGCGGCAATCCCGAGGTGGAGTGGTTACTCGAGACCCGCCTGTTCCGATTCACTTCGATGCCTGCTTTACTAGCCGAAACTTGCCTCGCCGGCCGTAAGAATATCGTGGTCGCCGGCACTCATGGTAAGACCACCACGACCTCCCTCGCCGCTTTTATTCTCCGCGAGAACAACGTGAATCCCGGGTTCCTTATTGGCGGCGTGCCATTTGATCCTCCCGTCGGCCAGCACTTGGGTGATCTACCTGATCCGTTCGTCATTGAGGGTGACGAATACGACAGCGCCTTCTTCGACAAACGTTCGAAGTTCATCCACTACGCCCCCCATATCGCGATCCTCAACAATCTCGAGTTTGACCACGCCGATATCTTTCGCGACCTCGCGGATATTCAACGCTCATTCCGTCACCTCACGCGCATCGTCCCCCGCAACGGATTCATCCTCCTCAACGGCGACGACCCCAACCTGTCCGAATTCGCCGACTGTGCTTGGACCCGGGTGATCACGGTTGGAACGGAACCAACGAACGATCTCCAGGTCGTCGATTTCGACGAATCCCCTGATGGCGTGAGTTTTACGCTGAAATGGCGGGGTGAAATCTGGGGACAAGTAAACTGGACTGCGCCGGGACTCTTCAACGCGCGTAACGCCGCGATGGCTGCACTCGCTGCGGGACTCTCGATTGACCCGGAAAATCCGACTCGCCTCTCGCTAGCCCCCTTTAGTCGATTCCGCGGAGTCAAACGTCGGCAGGAAATCAAACTCGATCAGGATGGCCTGACTGTCTTCGAAGACTTCGGGCATCATCCCAGTGCTTTGGCGGCCACACTGACTTCGCTTCGAGCCCGCTACCCTTTCTCTAACCTGACTGCCATATTCGAGCCCAGAAGCAACACCGCGCGAACTCGCATCCACCAAGCGGGTTTCATCGAAGCCTTCGCTCTGGCCGATCGCGTGTATCTCGGAGCCATTTCTCGAACGGACCATCCTTCCCCTGGAGAGCGGCTCGATCTACCTAAAATCATCCAAACTCTAGGATCCCAAAACGTTCCCGCTGCCACCGCGGATTCAAATCTCGAACTCCTGGAAACCATACTCGACAGTCATCCGGTATCCCCGAATCACCAAGTTATGGTATTTTTCACCAATGGCTCCTTCGACGGAATCATCGAAAAATTCGTGGCAGTATCGACGAGATAGGTCCGAGTCGTCGGTATGTCCCGAATTGAGGACGCGCCGACGGGGTCAGGGCGTGGAAAAGTTCAACGAAGTCCGCATAGCGGAACGCAGTTAACTTATCACGACCTGCCCCGGTCCTGGAGGCGGTCTTAAGACACGTTCCGGCGCTTGATGAATCCCGCGAATCCGAAGATTCCCAGGAGTATCAATCCGACCAACCCGATCTGTCCGGGTAGTCCCTTGCTGTTCAGCGCCCAGATACTGGCGAGAGTCGCCATGGTGAGAGCGAATGCCATCAATCCATTCCACAACCAGCGTGCACCGCCCTTGGGCATATACTCACCCAAGGCCCCTTTGCTGTTCATCAGCAAAAAGAAGGTGAAGTAGGCAATCGGACCCAGCGTAATCGCCGTGACGGACGCCGGGATAGCTAACGCCGCTCGCGATGCCCCCGTCCATATCACCGGAGCAAAGATGCCCAGAATCAGCGGCATACTGGCTCCAATCAGAAACACCTTTCGATCGTTGAATTTCCGGAAGAGCGCCCCGAGGGCCGCCGCATTCATGAGACCCATCATAATGATGGTTGAAACTGCCATGGCGAAGACTCCCACACCGAAGATCAAATTGGCGCCCGTCTTACCCAAAAGGGGTTGGAGGGTGCGAGCCAGTTGACCCGCATCGCGCGCAGAGAGCATAGCGGCGAGGCGCCGATCACTATCCGGCAGAGCCGCGCGAACCATCGTCTTGGCCTCGGCCGTATCGGCGGCTTGGAAGGCGTCCGAGCCCTGAATGGACAAGAACTTGTCAGCCGACGCGTTGTAAGAGCCGACCATGTTCGCGATGATCGCGCCATCCTTGCCGATCACATCATCGGTCCGGTTGTAGAACTGATTCCCGGCGGCGATGACCAAACAGGTCGTGGCGATGACAAACGGCACAAAGAGTCCGAGAGAGAGATCGAAGATCGCCAATCCGCGATGGCGGCGGCCCCAGCCCCGACGCAACAGCGTGAAGGGC
>MEHZ011647177.1_pt1 | contig 17553 bp, 11 predicted proteins | sample 897221 | NCBI WGS metagenome assembly MEHZ01 (sample SAMN05514161, study PRJNA337945) | marine metagenome | isolation source: marine surface water | place: Arctic Ocean | collected 2007-12-13
CGGCGATTTATGAAAAAGGTAGGGTTGGAGATGTGAACGCTCGAATCTATTTTCTGAATGGGTTCAACAGTGTCGATTTTCCGAGTGAATTTTCAGCAATGCTAAAATAATTCAAGCAACTTAACCTGCTGCTAGGAGTCTGTCGGAGTTTGCCAAAGGTCTGCCCTAGATTCGGCGACCAGACTGTGGAACCGGCGGTGGATCGTGGCGGTGATTTTCCGGAACCATCTCTCCATTGGCGAGATTTGATGATCGTTAGCGACCATGGACCTCGATTTTGGACCGCCCGCTTCGTTCGTCGCATTTCTCACTACAGCGTTTAGATCCAGATGGCGTTTCCACGTGGATTGAGATGCACGCCGTCGCGACGGTGGTAGTGACCGGTTAGTCTTGGTCCGGTCCGGAGGCCCAAGCGGGTGGCAAGTTTTGGAAGGAAGTCACTTTTTCAAAGGACGACCTCCAAAATGTATGAATCAGGATGAGGTAGAGAGCAGCGATCTTCTTTTTCATTTCCGAATGAGAAGCTTCCACGACTCGAGTGTTTGGCTCGCCATTCCCAATCAGAAAAGCTGGTTTGAAGGTGATCTAAAGGTGCCGGTGGCTGATCGCGCTCAGACGGAAGAATTGGTGAGTCAGTTGAGGAGCTCTTTTTTGATCGTGGAGGAACTGGATTTGAATACTCGGACCTGGACCAAGGAGTGAGTTTTTAGAGGTAGGGTTCGTCCAATAGAACCGGAAGAAAATCGGATAAGAGATTTTCAAATTACTCGGGTCAAACGACGAAAGTTGACGAAAAAGGGAATTCCTTTCAGCTCTGAAAATTACCATTGCGGCAGTAGTCTGTTGGTGGCGTTTTTAAGTTGACGCTCATTAGGCATCCTCTAAAAAAATAGAACCATGAATAAATCTAAGACCTGCTTTGCAGCGCTGATTTCCTCGACTCTCATCGCCGGTTCAGCCTCCGCTGACCTCTTAATTTACGAGCCATTCGACTACGAAGCGACCACTGAACTCAACAACGATAAATGGTTTGGTGATGGCGATCAGGCCGGCGGCCTCGGTCTTGGGGCTTGGCAGCAGCTCAGTAACGGAAGTACGACATTTGTGAATGAAGGCGACGTCGCCGATGAAGGCGTCGAATTTACCGATAGCCTAGGCAACGTCCTGCCTGTCGGTGGCTTTGCCTACGAACGCAGGAACCGGGTGGGGCAAGTTGCGGTAAACAGCCCGATTGACCCCAGCGCGACGACGGCGCTGACCGCCGACAATTCGACGATGTGGATGACCTTCCTCTTTCAGGACTTTGGTTTTAGCGGCCCGGACTTCGGGATCGGGTTGCACTCCGAAAAAATGATTGGCAATGATAATCAAGACCTCGATAAAGCGGGTCACGGTGTCGGGTTTTCGATCGTCTCCACCGGAGGTCAGGATCGCAACATTGGGACCGCTGTCTATAATAACGCAGCCAATACGACCCTCGTCTCCGAGGCCACCGCCACGTTCAACGGCCCTGAAGCGAGCGAAGTATTTCTCCTCGCGATGAAAGTAAACTGGAATCCATCCGGCACGCCGGACGAGATCTTCGTTTTCATCATCGACGACATCACGACCGAGCCGGACGAGGCAGATGCGCTCGCGATGGACGATACCTTCGACTTTGATCTGGCGACCCAGCAGTCCTTGGACGTCCTCAATTTCAGTGATACCCAGGTTGGTTACGTGGACGAGATCCGCATTGGAACCACCTTTGGCGACGTGACAAACGGTGCCCCTCCGGCAGCAGGGCTAGCCATTACCGATATCACCTACATCGGCACCGAGGAGTCGAGCGAAGTGGCCCTCACCTGGAATTCCAAAAGCAGAGCGGTCTACATCGTCAAATACTCGACCAACCTCGTCGACTGGGACACGGATCTTGAAGATGGCATTACCGGCGATGACGGAAGCTCGACAACAAGAACCTTCGACCTGACAGAGTTCGGCCTGGAAAACGAAACCAAGTTATTTTTCCGGGTGGAAGAAGAGTAAAATCCCAAAGAAAGAAAATCCCTACGGAAGAGCCCAACAGTAGAAGAATATCCACGGAAATTGCCATGAAGCCACCTATCAAGACCACCACCATCCTCGCCGCTCTCGTCGGCCTCAGCCGTGTCCTTCATCTATGAGCCGTTCGACGACGCTCCGACAAATCCCGTAAACAACGGCGCTCGATTGGGTGACGGCAACCAAGCTGGCGGGCTCGGCCTCGGCACTTGGAGCCATGCCAATACGAATACCAATGATATCGACGTCCGCGACGGCGGCCTGACGTTTACCGATGGCGGTAGCAACGTTCTGCCTGTTGTCGGCAATGCAATGGAACGCGTGGGCCGAGTGGGTCAGGCCGCCGTTAGCAGTCCGATTGACAGTATCACGACGACTGGGCTGACTGCCGACAACACCACGATCTGGATGACTTTCCTCTACCAGGACCTTGGTTTCAGTGGCCCGGACTTCGGAATCGGGCTGCACTCCGAGTCGATGATTGGCAATGACGCCCAATCCTTCGCGTCGGCGGGCTACGGCGTCGGATTCGGGATCAATTCTACTGCGGGTGCGGCTCGAAACATTGGAACCATCGTCTATAACAACTCTGCGGATTACACCACCGTAAGCGAAGGCGCCGCCACCTTTGACTGTCCCGGCGCGAGCGACGTTCACCTCCTTGAGTGGGCGAGTGAGCCGATAAGATTGACATCTGCCTGAAGGGCAACAGCTCTACCGTTTACGTCATACCACTTCACGTGGGCATTGATGCCGAGTTTGATCGTGTCGTAGAATTTGGTAGGTTCTCTTTTTTTGTCATTCATAACGGTTGTTAGGTTTTCCGCCACTGCCAGAGCAACTCGGGGTTGAGGCGGATACACCTTGCCGGGACGGTATTCGCACCTTGTTATATTCCCTTTAGCGGGGCATTCTTAGTCGTGTTCTTACGCCTCCATACGCTCCTAATGGCATCCTTCTTGATCGTAAGCTGCGGCAAAAAAGAAGTCGCGAAAAAGCCCGATCCCTTGACGATCCCGGTGCCGGGGATTGAGGCTGGCGCAGTCAGCTCAGTTGCCCTTGCGGAGCGAGGCAACTCAGGCAACTCCGATCACCTGTTTGAAAAAGTCAGCGCAGAGGATTCAGGAATCGACTTTGTCCACCGCTGGGAGCCGCGCGATAAGGGCGAACGCGATCTGATCACCACCTCATTCGCGGGTGGCGGCGTCGCTCTCGGTGACATCGACAACGACGGGCTTCCGGAAATTTTCCTCACCCGCCCGGACGGCAAATCACAGCTGTATCGAAATCTGGGAGGGTTCAAGTTCGAAGACATTACCGAGGCAACGGGAATCGCGACCGAGCTCTCGGGACACTGGTCGATCAGCGCGACATTCGTCGATATCCAGGGCGATGGTTTGCTCGACCTCTATGTCTGCGGCTACCGCTCGGCCAACCGCCTGTTCGTCAACACTGGCACGGGCGAATTCAAAGAGCGGGCGGATGAATTCGGTCTCGGCTTCTCTGGAGCGAGTATCATGATGAGCTTCGCCGACTACGATCGCGATGGCGACCTCGATGCGCACCTGATCACCAACCGTCTCATCGGCGAGCCGAGGCCGCAGAAGATCGATTTCAAGTTGCTTCCGAGTGGCGAAGTGATCACGCCAGAGGCCTACCGGGATGAGATTGGAGCCCTGCTCAAACCGGACGGGACGCTCGAACAGTATGAAGCGGGCCAACGGGACCGGCTCTACCGCAATGACCAAGGATCCGAACCAGGCACCCGCAAGTTTGTCGAAACGGCGGAAAGCGCTGGGTTGATCGGCCACTGGCAAGGGCTTTCGGCCACCTGGTGGGACTACGATTCGGACGGCTGGATCGATCTCTATGTTGCCAACGATTTTTTCGGCCCCGACCACCTCTACCGAAACAATCAGGACGGGACCTTCACCGACTCAATCGCCGAGGCCGTGCCAAACACACCATGGTTCTCGATGGGCAGTGACGCTGGCGACTTGAATGGCGACGGCAAACTCGACTTCATCGCCGCCGACATGGCCGCCAGCACACATTATAAACAGAAGGTCAACATGGGCGACATGAACAAGGATGGCTGGTTCCTCGAATCCGGCACGCCGCGCCAATACATGCGCAATGCGGTCTACCTCAACACCGGCACTCCACGCTTCCTCGAGGTTGGTCAAATGGCGGGACTCTCGAGCACCGACTGGACCTGGGCCGTGAGGATAGCCGATTTCGACTGCGACGCGCGCAACGACGTCTTCTTCTCCAACGGCATGACGCGCGATTTTTTCAACGCTGACCTCCGGGCCGAAGTCCGTGAGATCAACGAGCGCACCGGCGAAAATCCCTGGGGCAATTACCAGCCCCTGAAGGAGCGCAATCGCGTGTTCCAAAACCGCGGACAAATGGACTTTGCCGATGTCTCGAAAACTTGGGGGCTGGAAGAGGAGACGGCCAGCTTCGGCTCCGCAGTCGGTGATCTGGATGGCGACGGCGACCTCGATTTGGTCACGAACAATTTCGAGGACGCCGCCGGCATCTACCGCAACAGCTCCGCGACTGGCAACGTTGTCAAAGTTGTGCTGCAGGGAGCGGGTGCAAACAGACAGGCGATCGGGGCCGAGCTGCGCGCGAAAACAGACACGGGCGAGTTGGTGCGCGTGCTGCAACCGGTGCGTGGATATATGGGGAGCGATCCCGCCGAAGTCGTTTTCGGGCTCGGTGAAGCGAGTTTGGTAGAATCGCTCCTGATCCGCTGGCCGTCGGGTTCGGAGCAGACCGTCTCCGATCTCGAAGCTGGACGACGCTACCTGATTGCAGAAAAATCCGATCCACCAGCAGCAGACGATCCTCCATCCATTCCGATGTTCGGTGCGATACCGACCCCGGCGCGCCATCTCGAAAGGCCTTTCAACGACTTCGCTTTGCAACCGCTCTTGCCGAACAAGCTCTCCCAGCTCGGGCCGGCCATGGCCTGGGGTGACTTCGATGGCAACGGTGCGATCGACTTCTTCCTCGGCGGCGGAGCTGGCAGCGCGGCGCAACTTTGGATCCAACCCTCCGAACGCAACCTGAACAAGGTGCAGGCAGAGGTGTTCGCCCCGAGCGCCGAGAGCGAAGACATTGATGCTGCGCTTTTCGACGCCGACGCCGACGGCGATCTCGACCTCTACGTGGTGAGCGGCGGCGTCGAAGCAGCTCCGGGCGCCGCAGCCTTCCAAGACCGGCTCTATTTGAATAGCGGCGGCATATTTGCAGTAGCAGAGGGCAGTTTGCCCGACATGCGCTTCAGCGGCGGTTGCGTGGCGACGGGTGATGTGGACGGCGACGGCGACCTCGATCTATTCGTCGGCGCGCGCTTAGTCCCAGGGCAATATCCGAAGTCCGAACGCAGCCGCCTATTGCTCAACGACAGTTCGGGAAAGTTCATCGATGCTGGTGCAGAGCTCAAACTCGGCATGGTCACCGACGCCCTGTGGTCAGATGCCGATGGCGATGGTGACCTCGATCTGCTGGTGACCACCGAATACGGTGCGGTAAAATTTCTTCGCAACGATGGCGGCACGCTGGTCGACGCTACCGCGGCGGCGGGGCTCACGGCACGTCTCGGCTGGTGGAACTGCATCGCAGCTGCGGATGTCGATGGAGATGGAGATACCGACTACGCGGTCGGAAACTTCGGTCACAACACCAAGTATCATCCAACGCCAGAGCACCCGCAGGTAATCTACTATGGGGTTTTCGAGGAGGGTGGGCGCGCCAACATCATCGAGGCCCACGCCGGGGCGGATGGTGCCTTTATTCCCAATCGTGGCCGGAGTTGTTCCAGCAATGCGATGCCGTTCATCGCTTCCAAATTCGGCAAATACCACGACTTCGCGATTGCAGAACTCAGCGAAATCTACAGCGAGCCAAAGCTCGAGCATGCTCTCCGGCTCGAGGCCAACGAGCTCGCCAGCGGTCTCCTCCTCAACGACGGGCAGGCAAAGTTCACTTTCCTGCCACTGCCGCGCCTCGCACAGGTCGCGCCCTGTTTTGGGCTCGCATTCCTCGATGCCGATGCCGATGGCAAAGCTGATCTCTACGTCTCACAGAATTTCTACGGCCCGCAGCGTGAGACCGGGCGTATGTCGGGTGGTTTGGGTGCCCTGCTGCTAGGTAATGGCGATGGGACATTCCGTGAAGTCTGGCCGGAGCAGAGCGGGATTGCGGTCCCGGGAGATGCCCGGGGAGCCGCTGTCATCGACCTGGACGCCGACGGCTGGCAGGATCTCGCTATCTCACAAAACAACGGTATTTTGGAGGTCTTCCTAAATCTCGGCGGGAAAGAATAGTATCTACTCTCCTTTTTCATTGCACCCGAATCCACGTTTTAATCTGGACTCTTTTACGTAAGAAAAGTAACGCACACCTTTCTTTTTAAGAACCCCAGCAAGGGAAGATCTAAGGATGATTTAAACCTACAGCATTGGCTGGGGACTACTAGAGCATGTTGGTGGGCCACCACTTTTCTCCCCTACTCGACTCTCCCAACACTGGCTTTCCTTTTACTGCTAGGAATTTACTTTTGGCGGGAGGGCTTTGAAGCCGCCTTTGGACCGGAGCGGAGGGGGGCGAAAGGGGGTTACTTAGGCTTCGCATTTGAGCGTAGCCGGTCCCGGCGGGCGGGGTTCAGGTGTTGAGCTTGGACCATCAGCTATCGCGGCGCTGGTCCCACCGTCCCGCCCTCGATGAACTCGGCCTTGGTATATGTCTGGCGGCGATCGTCGTTGCCGCGGCTCACGTTGGCGGCCCATCGTACGATGCGGCGCACCACGGGGGCACTGTCCCAGTGGATGTGAGCGATGGACGGTTTGCACCAGGAGAAGTGCGGGTCTCCATCGGTGCAGACCAGCGAGACGTCCTCCGGCACCCGGAGGCCACGATGCAGCAGGAATTGCTGCGCCGCGAAAAACAACGAGACCTCTTCGATGATCAGCGCCGTGGGCGGGGTGGCTCTGAACAGGGAATCGAGAATCCGGTGGAAGCCTTCGGAGCTCTCCTCCCAGTCTGGAAGATTGTAGGGGTGGCTGGTCTGGATGCCGTGGGCTTCGAGTTCCTCGAGGAAGGCTCGCTCGCTGCGTCCCGGCGTCGGCAGCCTCCGCTCTTGGCGGGCCAGCAGGATAATACGACGATGGCCAAAGCCGAGGAGTTGACGTGTGGCGGCGGCAAAGGCGGGCAATTTGTCCGGCTTTGTGCCCGCAATAGGCAGACCTTGCAGGCGCCCAAATAAGGCGAAGGACGGCACCGCTTGCGCCGAGAACCACTCCAATACCTCCTGCGATCCGCCTGAGACCACCCAGGCGTAGGCCTCGGTCTGATTCACCAAGCGCGCGACTCTGCGTGGGTTCATGTCGAGATCGAGCAGGTTCCTGGGGGCAAAGTTTGCATTGTGCCCCGCCTTGTTGAGGAGGTTGAGCAGCTCGACTTTATATCCATATCCATCGGAGGTTTCATCGTATTCCAGAATCACGATCCGCAACGCGGACGTGGCGGGGCTCTTCGGCAGCACGATCTTGCGCCGCCGTCCCTTCCCCTGGGCAACCAGCAGTCCCTCCTTCTCGAGCAGATCCAGAGCCGCGGTGATGATTCTGCGGTCGGTTCCCAACTCCGTCGCCAACAGGGGTGTCCCAGGCATTTCTCCACTCCACGTTCCCCGCAAGAGTTCCCCACGCAGGTGTGCCGCGATCTGCTCGGAAGGGGAGCGAATGGTGAATTCGGGCATGGAGTCAACGTGTGCAGATTTGTACAGGTGTCAATGGAGAAAACTCTCGCGGGAAATGTGAGAAATGCGAGTGTCACCCCTATATTCGCCTCCTAAGGCACTGAACCTTCACAACAACCCATTCATATGAAAAAACTAATCCTCACAGTCTCCACTCTATTCGCCAGCGTCGCGATTTCCCAAGCCGCCCTCGTCGGGTTTTGGAATTTCGATGATGGCACTGCCAATGACAGTTCTGGCAACGGCAACAATGGAATTTTCCAGAACGGCGCAGCGGCATCAGCCAATGTTCCTGCCGGCGGCGGAGCGATGTCGCTCGCGGTTGGCGGTGGTAATCAACACGTCCTGATTCCAGACAGCTCCAGCCTTGACGTTTTGGGTGCGATCACAATCACCGCTTGGGTCCAACGCCCGGCGACTGGTTGGGGGGCAATCCTCGCCAAGGGCCCGAGTGCTGGCAGCGGCGGGAACTTCCCAGGTAACTACGAGCTGCGCTTGGGCAATGGCAACGGCACTATGAGTCTTCTCTGGGAGGACGCGCCAAACACCGCTCCCACTATCACCGACACTGCTGCGGCTCCGGCCGACGCATGGACCCACATCGCGATCAGCGCAACCACTAACGGGGCGTATTCATTCTACATCAACGGTGCCGCGACGGGAAGCGGCACGACGCCAGCGAGCTTTCTCACAAGCCAGAACGACAGCTCACTCTTCCTCGGCAGCCGCAACGACTTGTTCACCACCCTAAATGGGGGGCTCGACGAAATTTCCATCTGGGACGAGGCGCTCGACGCCACACAGGTCAACTCTATCTTCGAGAACGGCGTAAACCCTGTCGTCCCGGAGCCTTCAACGACATTGCTGGGCGCCCTCGCCACAGCCTTTCTGCTCGGGCGCAGACGCCGGCTTTAGACCTTGAGCCGGAGCTGATCTTCCCTTCCGGCCTGGAGTTAAACGCTCTGGCTCACGGATCACCTTCCTCCCCTTGGCGGCACGATGGTTGCGAGACCCGGGCTACCCCAGAGACATTCCTCACTTCCATTGCCAATCCTTGCCCCAGGAGAGGATTGGGGAAGTCACCCATAAAGACCAAATGAAAAAGACAACAATCCGAAGACAGCACAAGCGATGGCCCTCGTTGATCAAGCAATCCCGGGAGTCCCGTGGTGCTCCGGATATCGCTCAACGGATTGCCCGACTGCTCCCGATTGCCTTCCTGGCTATCCCTTTGCAGACGGCCCGGAGCCAGACCATTGAGGGAGTTACCATCGAAGACGTTTCCAGCGAACTCGTTGGCGGTTTTGATCGCCAGGCGGCGTATCTCCTGGATGGGAACGAATTCGACGAAGACCTCGGGTCCCATACTCTGGTGCCCGACGGATTCATGTGGCTCAACAACGGCACCTTTACCGACCCCAACGACCCGAATATGCCGGGAGCAATCATCACCTTTGACCTGGAAGCCAACTACGATCTCGGTTCGCTGACGGTCTGGAACTACAACGAAGCCCTCCCGGACAACCTTGGACTCCTTTTGCGAGGGGCGAACGAGGTCGAGATTCTTGTGGCTGGCAGCGAAGGTGGCCCCTTCACTTCTCTTGGGGACTTCGTTTTCACGGTAGCACCCGGGCTGGATACGGAGGACTTCGGCCAGACCATCGACCTGAACGCCATTCCGGAAGCGGCCAATGCGCGCCTGGTTCGATTCAACATCACCTCGAACCACGGTGGAGACAACAATTTCGTGGGCCTCAGCGAAGTGCGTTTCACCGGCGCATCGAGTCCTGTCCTCCTCTCCCCTGCCATCATCTCCACTGCGGCAATTCAAGGCACGACGGTCGGAGATCTTTCCACTCCGCGCGGAGACGAGGGAGACACCTTCAGCTATGAATTGATTGCGGGTGATGGCGACGCAGACAACGGGAAGTTTCAAATCGCCGGCGACGAGCTTCAAGCCGGTCCTTTCGACTTCAGCACCTCAGCTGACGGGGCTGAATTCTCGCTACGGGTGAAGTCCACGGGTTCTCCTTCCGGGGAAGAATTCGAGGGAGCTCTCTTTGTCACCGCCACTGCCGATTCGGATGCCGATGATCTTCCTGACCCTTGGGAGGAGAGGTGGGCGGGAGTCGGAAATCTTTCGGTGCTCTCCGGCCTAGACGATGCAAACGCAGACGACGATTCCCTCACCGATCTCGAGGAATACGACCTGCGGATCCAATTTCCAGATCTGAACCCGACGGAACGAGACAGTGACGATGACACGCTGGACGATGGCGCTGAGATTGCCGGGGCAGGCTCGCGTCCACCGACCGATCCCACGAATCCCGACACCGACAACGATTCCCTGACTGACGGAGTGGAGACCAACACCGGGATCGACAACGGTCCCGAAGATACCGGATCCGATCCGACGCTCGTCGATACCGATGAGGACAGCTTCAGTGACGCCATCGAGGTCGCCGGGGGGAGTGATCCCAACGACCCTGCTTCCACACCAGCAGTGCAACTGGTTGGCCTGTGGCGTTTCGAGGGCAACGCCGAAGACAGCTCCGCATACGAGAATCACGGCACCTTCGAAAATGAGGCATCGTTGACCGATGACACTCCAACCGCTCTCGGCGGCGGGCAATCGCTTGACCTCGCCGGCGGCACCCAACACGTTCTAGTACCACATGCGGCGAGCCTGGACATTAGCGCCGGCATCACCATCACCGCATGGGTCAAACGCTCAGAGTCCGGTTGGGGAGCGATCCTCGCCAAGAGCCCAAGCGAGGGCAGCGGCATGAACTTCCCAGGCAACTACGAGCTGCGCTTGGGCAATGGCAATGGCATCATGAGTTTTCTCTGGGAGGACACGCCAAATACCGCTCCCACCGTCACCGATACCGACGTCGTCCCTACAGATGTTTGGACACACATCGCGATCACTGGCACTCCCAACGAGACCTATTCATTCTACATTGACGGGGCACTCACCAGCACCGGAGCGACTCCGGCCAGTTTCATCTCAAGCCAAAATACGAGCCCGCTCTACCTCGGTAGCCGTGGCGACCTGTTCACGACGCTGACCGGCGGCCTCGACGATGTCGCACTTTTTTCGGGCGAGCTGCCAGCGAGTCAGATCATCGACATCATGGGCGGCAACTTCAGCAACTTCGGAATCGGCTCGTCGGAACTCAAAATCACCGCGATCAGCGTAGACGGGCCGCCCGTCAACCCATCGGTGACCCTGACCTTCAACTCACGTCCTGGAAGAAACTACAAGGTCGAGGCCTCAGCCGACCTCAAGGACGCTGGGACACCCGGGGGCTGGATCGAACTCGATGACAGCTACCCTTCCCAAGGCGAAACGACGACTTACGTCGATACCCAGTTTGCCGGTTCCGCCCCGCGGGTCTTCTACCGCGTCAGCCAGAACTAGAGCGGCCCTCAGGCGCTCCAACTAGCCCTTGCCATCCAGGTTGGGGGCGAACTATAGTTTTCCACTCGCTTACCCAGAATGTTCCGCCGCCTATTCCCCTACCTATTTGTCTCGCTTTCCCTGTCTCAGATCGCCTCTGCGGGTTCGCCTGACGCAATCGTCGTTTTCAACGAAATTCAATATAATCCGGCGGGTTCGTCGGAAGACGGCGAGTGGGTTGAGCTTTTCAATCAGATGGGGATCAAGACAGACATCTCCGGCTGGCGGATCAAGGGCATCGACTACACCTTCCCGCAGGGGACGGTTGTCGATCCCGGCGACTACGTCGTGGTCGCGAAGAATCCAGGTGCCGGACAATTCGGGCCGTTCACCGGTAGCCTCGATAATGCCGGCGAACGGCTCGAGTTGATCAATCAGGGAGAGCGTCTGATGGATGAGCTCGATTACAACGACTCGGGTCGCTGGCCGGTTGGGGCCGACGGGTCCGGCGCGACGCTCGCCAAACGCAATCCGTATTTCGCAAACAAGCCGAACGAGAACTGGTCCTACTCCGAGCAGGTAGGCGGCACACCCGGCGCCTTGAATTTCCCTGATGAAAACGCGCCACCAGCGACCACGACTATTCCACTTTTCGGCCTCGATACGACCTGGCGCTTCAATGAGGCTGGCGATGATCTCGGTGTGGACTGGGCCGCGACCGCCCACGCGATCGGCGGCAATTGGGATTCGGGGCAGGCCGTCCTGGCAAGCGAAAGCGGCCTCGCGGAGACGATCAACACGAGCCTCGCCTTCCCCGGTCTTAATTTTCCCTATCGCGTTACCTACTATTTCGAAAAAGAATTTGAACTGAGCGCAGCGCAGGCGAGCGCGTTGCAATCCCTGCCTATCCGGCACCTGATCGATGACGGGGCAGTTTTCTACCTGAACGGAACCGAAGTCTTGCGCACGAATCTTCCCGGAGGAGTCATCACTTCTGCGACGCGTGCCACCGAAAATATCGAGGCCGTGTTATCGAGCCCGATCCCGCTGCCACCGGGTGCTGCCGTTGCGGGGACGAATCGATTTTCGGTCGAAGTCCACCAGCCCAGCGGCAACAGCAGTGATATTGTCTTTGGTGCGGAGCTCGACATGGTGATCGAAGACGCCACTCTTGGCTCTGCGCCCCAGATTGCGATCAACGAGATCCCGCCCACGACGGAAGCAGATTTTTGGATCGAGCTGGTCAACACCGGCGGTGTGGAAGTCGAAATCGGCGGCATGGTTCTCTCGATCGGTGGAGATCCAGCGCGCGAGCATGCGCTCCCTGCGCAATCGCTTGCGGCCGGGGAACTGCTGCTGCTCGACGAGGCCACCCTTGGATTCCGTCCCGCAGATACTGAGAATATTTTCCTCTATGATGCCACTAAGAGCATCGTGCTCGATGGGCAACAGCAGACCGGTCGCCTGCGAGGTCGCGCTTCGGAGAAGGACGCTGCCTGGCTCTATCCCGGGAGCGCCACACCGGGCGCCCCGAACGTATTTGCCTTACGTGATGAGATTGTCATTAGTGAGATCGCCTACAATCCGCCTGGCCTCACGGCAATCCCGGATACACCTGCGGCGTTCGACAATGTCGAACTCTTCGAGTTTAACGTCGATTGGCGTTACAACGATGGCGACGAAAATCTAGCGTCGAACTGGGCGAGCACGGCCCACGCAATTGGTGGGAACTGGAAATCCGCCGGTGCCCCAATCGGGCGCGAATTTGGAGCGCTCGACGAACCCCTCGTCACCGATCTGAATGCTACTTACGACTCGTCGACCATCACCTACTATTTTGAAAGAGAGTTCGATCTGACCGCCCAGCAACTTGCGAGTGCCGACTCGATGGTGATCACCCACCAGATCGACGATGGTGCGATCTTTTACGTCAACGGCGTCGAAGTCGGCACCTTCAACCTATCAAGTGGAGCCGGCCCCGAGACTCGTGCCAATCCTAGCGTAGGCAACGCCGCGATAGAGACTATCGCGATCTCAGCAGACGCCCTGATCGTAGGAAGCAACCGCATCTCGGTGGAGGTTCACCAATCGTCGACCGGTTCGAGCGATCTCGTTTTCGGACTAAAACTAGACGCGCGCTTTGCCACGACCCCATTCATCCCCGGTGCGCCCTACCGCAATTCTGACAACCAGTGGCTGGAAATCGCCAACCGCAGCGGAGCCCCTGTCGATCTGGGCGGGTGGGATTTCGGCGACGGGATCAGCTTCGAATTCCCACCTGGAACCAGCCTTGCTGCCGGGGAATATGCCTGTATCGCACGCAACGCGGTCGATTTTTCCGTCGCGTTCCCAGGTGCACGCTTGCTCGGTGAGTTCGGCGGAACCCTCTCGCGCACTGGCGAGCATCTTCTGCTACGCGACGCCAACAACAACCCTGCCTGCGAGATGCGCTACTTCGACAGTGGGCGTTGGCCGGACGTCCCGGACGGCGGAGGCGCCAGCCTGGAACTTCGCGACCTTGATGCCGATCCCAGCAACGGTGCCTCATGGGCTGCCAGTGACGAGACCGACCAGACAGGATGGAAAACTTACACCCACAGCGGGATTCTCGCCGGAAGCCGTGGTCCGGACACGAAGTGGAGCGAATTCAACATCGGCCTGCTCGGCGACGGCGAACTCCTGATCGACGACATCAGCGTGATCGAGAACGGTTCGACGCAAAAACTCAGTAATATCGATTTTAGCAGCGGCGACACCGGGTGGAGATTCCGCGGCACGCACCGGCACAGCGAGGTTATCGATGATCCCGAAGCACCCGGTAACCAAGTTTTGCGCCTCGTCGCCACCGGGGGCACCGGTCACATGTCGAATCAGATTGAGACCACGCTGCTGAGTGCCGCGGTCAATGGCCGAACCTACGACATCTCGTTTCGCGCACGTTGGGTGAGCGGGTCCAGCCAACTGCACACGCGGCTCTACTTCAATCGTATGCCTCACGTGTCCGTGATCGATCGCCCACAGCACGTAGGGACGCCCTCGGCCCAAAATTCACGAGCCGAGTCTAACATTGGCCCGACCTTTACCGGGACGCGCCACGCCCCAGCTGTCCCGGCGGTGAACCAGGCGGTCAAAGTAACCACCCGCCCGGTAGATCCGGACGGCCTCGGCACGATGCAGTTGTTCTACTCGGTGAACGGTGGCGCGTTCCAGAATACCACCATGGGTATCGGCTCCGGCGGCCTCTACGAGGGAAGCATCCCCGGGCAGGCCGCATCCGCGTTGGTGCAGTTCTACATCCAAGGCAGCGACAGCCTTGGGGCCAGCGCGAGCTTCCCGGCCACAGGCCCGGAATCCCGGGCGTTGTTCAAGGTTGATGACGGCCTTGCTGCGACCAACGGCCAGCACAACTTCCGCATCGTCGTCACCAACGCCGAGCGCGATTTCATTCACCTGCCGATCCAGGTGATGAGCAACGACCGCATCGGGGCGACGATCATCGACCGCGAGAACGACATCTATTACGACGTCAAACTTCGCCTCAAAGGGAGCCAGCGCGCGCGCAACCAGACCAACCGGGTCGGCTTCAACATGCGATTCGGCTCCGACCAACTCTACCGGGGCATCCACAAATCGCTCGCCATCGACCGCTCTGAGGGAGTTGGCCAGGGACAGCTCGAGATCCTGTTCGACTTCATGATCGCCAACTCCGGCGGCATCGTCTCGCGCTACTACGACTTCGTTAAAGTGATTACGCCGAAGAACCAGCACACGCGCTCGGCTGTCCTGCAGATGGCGCGCTACGACAATGTCCTCCTCGACTCGCAGTTCGAGGACGGCTCGGACGGCAACCTCTACGAGTATGAACTGCTCTATACCCCAAACAATGCCGATGCGAACGGCTTTAAACTACCGAACCCCGACGGGGTAGTTGGCGTGAACGTCAGCAACCTCGGCGACGACCAGGAGAAATACCGTTGGTTCTTCCTGAAGAAGAACAATCGTGACGCGGACGATTTTGCGCCCATCATCGCCTACAACAAGAAATTCAGCCAGAACGGCGCGGCTTTCGAAGAGGGTCTCGAAGAGGTCGTCGATGTCGATGCCTGGCTGCGCGGCATGGCCTACGCGGTGCTCTCCGGTGCAGGCGACAACGCGGGCGCAAACAGCCAACACAACGGCATGTATTACGCCCGCCCGGACGGCCGCGTCATGTTCTTGCCCCACGACATGGATTTCGCTTTCGACGCCGGGCGGTCGATCTTTGCCAACAGTCAGTGTTCGAAACTGACGACAGACCCGGGACGCCGCCGGATCTACCTTGGCCACTTGCACGACATCATCAGCAGCACCTACAACAACAGCTATATGTCGATGTGGACGAGTCACCTGCAAGCGCTCGATTCGTCACAGCCGTGGAACTCGCACCTCAGCTACATCACCTCTCGTTCGAACAACGTGCTGAGTCAGATTAACAGTCGGGTAGCGCCGATCTCGTTCAGTTTCACGACTGCGAATCCGCACACCGTGAATGGCAGCTCCGCGTCCCTCGCCGGCGAGGGTTGGGTCGATGTGCGCAGCTTTAGGCTCGCCGGTGGCGGTGAACTCGGTGCGACCTGGACTGACAATAATAGTTGGCAACTCACCGTCCCTGTCGCAATTGGCGCCAACACCATCACGATCGAGGCCCTCAATTTCTCAGGGGAAGTCATCGGCACCGACACCATCATTGTCAATAATACTAGTTCCATCGAACCCGCCTCGGCGGCGAATCTTGCGATCTCGGAGATCATGTATCATCCGAGTTCCCCGACCCCAAGCGAGATTTCAGCGGGCTTCCCCGATGATGATGCCTTCGAGTTCATCGAGCTGATGAACATCGGAAGCAGTGAAGTGGACCTCAATGGGGCACAGTTCACCAGCGGCATCAATTATGCGCTACCGGCAAGCGTTATCCCGGTTGGTGGAAGGGTTTTCATCGCCCGAAACCGCGCCGGATTCCTCAACCGCCATCCAGGGGGTGCCGCGATGCTTCTCCCCGGCGAGTATGGGATCGCTGATACCAACAAACTTTCCAACGGCGGAGAGCTGATTGCCCTGATTGATGCTTCGAATAGCGATATCCGCAGGTTCGCCTACGACGACACTCTCCCGTGGCCGACCGCCGCTGATGGAGCTAGTTTCAGTATGGTCCTGATCGCACCGGGCACCAACCCGGATCATGCACTGGGTTCCAACTGGCGATCGAGCACCGCAGTGGGTGGCAATCCGGGATCGAGTGACAGCGTCGATTTCTCGGGTGATCCTGATGGAGATGACGACGGTGATGGATTATCGAACTTCCTCGAGCACGCTTTGGGAGTCGATTCGCCTGCGATCGAGGCAAGCGCTGATCCGGACGTCGCGGGTGGATTGCTGTTTATGTTCCCTAGAAATCTTGCCGCTGACGACGTGCTCATCGAAGTTCAAAGTTCAACCGATTTGAGGAATTGGACGACTGCTCAAGCGACAATGATTGATTCGACGAGCCAGGGTGACGGAACCGCCATCGAGACTTGGGCGATTGCGCCGTCTTTTGGATCATCTGGAAAATTGTATGTGCGTGTGGCGGTAAGCTCGCGTTGAGATGCGATGGGCTCACTGGGGGAATCTCGAATCCGAACTCGGCCGGAAGCACCGCTCGCTCGCTCGGCAGTTCTTTGAAGCAAAGGACGCGGGAAAGGCAGAACACCACTACAGGGAAGCGCTTCGATTTTCGCCGGCGTAAGCAGCGATCCACATCGACTTTGGTGCCATGTTGGCAGGCACTGGGCGGCTAGATATGAGGCAAAGAAACAGTTCGAGGGTGCCATTGCGATAGATCCACAGAACGCCCTGGCAGGTATGAACTGAGCGCTCTGGGTCGCCTCTTTGATTGTGATTTAAGATGGAGGGGTGCGAGGTTATCGAGCTGGCGAGTCAACAAATCAGTAGCCGGCTTTCCTTGCGGCCATGGCATACTATCTCACCAACACCCACTTCGAGGGCCTGTGCGCTGCCAATCCTAAAGCAAAACCCGTCCTCTTAAAAGAAGACAACTTTCATTACCTTATCAAGGTAACGCGGTGAAGTCGCAAAAAATACGCGTCTTTTTCGAAAAAGAAACCTTCCAAGAACTTCCCGGTCGCGAAGCTGAGCGCAAAGTTGAAGTCAAGAAAATCACCGACCCCGAAGACGAGGAAAGCCAGCTCCTGACCTCACGCCTGAGTCTGGTCATCAGACTTGCATCTGGAGCGCCTGCCGAAGCCGAGATTCGCTACACCACCGATGGGACTAATCCGAATAGGCATTCCCAGCTATG
>MEHZ011450483.1_pt1 | contig 17476 bp, 14 predicted proteins | sample 897221 | NCBI WGS metagenome assembly MEHZ01 (sample SAMN05514161, study PRJNA337945) | marine metagenome | isolation source: marine surface water | place: Arctic Ocean | collected 2007-12-13
CGGTCCTGCACCGGTTGGTGGCCGATGCCGATGTCTTCTTATGCAATCTGTTGGTCGAACGCCAGGAACGGTTCGGCATGGACCCGGCAACACTTCTGGCTCTGAACCCTCGACTCGTGCATGCAACGTTCACGGGTTATGGCACGACAGGCCCCGAAGCGTCGCGCCCGGGCTACGACGTCACCGCGTTCTTTGGCCGTTCCGGTCTCTACGACGCTATGCGCGAGGGCGAAGACGGCGATGTCCCCATGGCGCGTCCCGCACAAGGAGACCACACCGCTGGCTTGGCGCTCTATGGTGCAATTGTCTCGGCTCTGCGGTTGGTCGAACGTAGCGGCGAAGGCCAGGTCGTCGAATCGTCGCTCTATGAGACAGCGGTGTGGACGCAGGCCACTGATTACAGCGTGACAGCAGTGGACAAAGCGCCATTGCGGCAACGAGGCCGACGCAACCAAATCATCGCCACCGCAAACCGGTATCCCTGTGGTGATGGAAAATGGGTTGTCTTCAATATGCCGAACGACTCAGCGTGGCCACACTTCGCTCGCACGATCGGATGCGAGAGTGCGCTCGACGACGAGCGTTTCCTAGACCTGCGAAGCCGCTTCAAGAACATGCCCGCTCTCGTCGACATCGTCGATCAGGCCCTGGCTGCTCGTTCGCGTGACGAGTGGGGTCCCATCTTCGATGAGGCTGACCTCATTTGGGGGCCGGTCCTGGCCCTGCACGAGGTCGTTGTCGATCCGCAAGCCATTGCACTGGGAATGTTCCCGACTATCACCAGTCCTGAGATCGGTGACTACAGCACAGTCGCCAATCCAATGAAGTTCCGCACTGCCGACGTTGGGCCCCAGGGCCCACATCCCAAGATCGGTGAGCACACTCGATCGGTCCTCGGCGAAGCGGGGCTTTCAGGCGACGAGATCGACAGCCTGATCGGCAGTGGCATCGTTGGTGAGCTCGCTGCCGACGCCTGATCGCAGACTTGGACACCGAGGCACTCGTGGATCGCGGGCACATTGTCCTCAACGAGCTGGCCGTCGAATACTTACGGCAAGGTCAGCACCAGAATATTGCGGTGCAGATTGGTCGCCGAAAGGAATAACTCGCACGGCGACCAACGGATCGCTACGAACGTCGTGTCGAGAGACAGTTCGAGATGCAGAGGGATGTGTGCAATGTTTCCCGGGTCTTTAGCAGGAGCCCACGGCCGTCACCGACCTGAAAGCCAATCGGGGGAGGTCTCATCCAATGATGGCGACGCAGCACCACCCAAGATTTCGTCGGTCATCGTTGCTCTGTTGCGCCCCGTCGAGTCGTTCCAGCCGAGCCGTGGTTCTTCTAGCGCGGAGTGGACCCACCGCGCCCGCCCCGGCAACGGGCGACACCATGGCCGGCTGGTTCGGTCAGGCGTTTGTCGTTCTGCGAACCTGAGTCGGTTGCACAGAAGTTCCTTTGTTTGTCGCCGTTCTCAACATATGGGCGCGTGTCGGAGCCGTATCTGTCGTGCAGCACATAAGAACGGCGACGTTGAGCTCCGTTCATCGCCAAGGAATTTCATCGTATTGGGAACCCACGGTCTGGTTCAGTCGTCGTAGTCATGAAGCCCGCTTGCAGGAAGTAGCCCCATGAGAGCCCAACCGTGCCAATCTCGTTCGTTTCGAGTCTGCTGCATTCCACACCGCACCCTTGCTGCGCTCCTGGTGCTCTTCACCTTGCTGACGGCAGCGTGCAGTAGCGGCTTCCAGAACACCGACGTTACATCTGCCTTCGCAGAGCCTGCTTTCAACGACGCCTCCGACGCGTTCGAAGACCACGACTCAGACTCTGACGAGATCGACAACTTCACAACCAGCAACCCAGACGAAGCCGGCTCTGACGGTCGTGCTTCTCGTCTCACAGCCTCAGGGGCAGCTGGCGCTGAAGCCACTGCTCAACTCCCCGACCTGGGCAGAGACATCATCTTCACGGCGACACTCGAGATTGCCTCGACCGATGTCTCCGCTGCAACCCGTCAGGCGATTCGTTCGATCGAAAGCCGCGGTGGCTTTCTCTTCTCACAAGAGACCCGTGGCGGCGCAGGGGGGACCAGCATCCTGACCTTCAAGGTCCTGCCTGAACACTTCCAAGTAGCGCTCAACGACCTAGGTTCGGTGGGCGAGATCCGGTCACAGTCCATCTCAGCCGAAGACGTCAGCGCTGTGGTTGTCGACTTGGAGAGCCGCATTAACACCGCCCAAGCCAGCGTGATCCGGCTGCGCAACCTGCTCGACAACGCCAGCGAACTTGAAACCATTGCGACGCTCGAGAACCAACTGCTGCAACGAGAGACCAGCCTGGAGCAGTTGCGGGGTCAATTGCGCACCGTCCGCAACCAGGTAGACCTAGCCACTATCACGGTGTACGTCAGTGAACTGCTGAATCGCCCGGGTTTGGCTCTGGAAGCTATGGCGTACCAGGGACACGACGGTGGCTTTGGCTGTTTCGACACCAGCCAGGTCCGCTCGGTGGAAGCTCGTGATCCAATCACCATCTGTTATCGGGTGACCAACACCGGCGATACCCCGCTGGTCGATGTCACGCTCGACGATGCTGCGCTGGGTGCAACGATTGGTTCACTGGTCGCCGTCGATGGATCCGTCACGCAGATTGATCCCGGCGAGTCCGTGCTGCTTGCTCACGAGACTGAGTTGAGCAACGCCATTCGGGTCCGCACATCGGTCGCTGCAACGGGACTCGATCCCGCTGGCGACGAGATCGCCACGGCTGTGCAAGCCACAGCCGCCACCATGCGTTTCGAAATCATCGACACCAACGACGGCGTCCCTTCCTTTGGCGAGGTCCTCAGCAATAGCTGGAACGCCTTGGCAATGGCCGCAATCGTGATCGCTTTACTAGCAGTGGCAATCGCACCGTTCGCCTCGGTTCTACTGGTGATCGGGCTGCCCCTTTCGATGGCCATCAAGCGCCGGCGTAGTGCACGAGCCGAAGCTCGCCCATCACGCCCGGCGCCGCCTGTTCCCCCGGCAGAGGACTCAGGTGACACCACTATCACTGAAGACGCCGCTATGGGTGCCTAGTCGTCTCGTGTCTCGCTGGCGCCTGTAGCTGTAGCTGCTGGCAACAACCTGGGACTCGTCATCGGAGGGGGTGACGAGTCCCTTTTTCGTGTTTTGTTTGACCTGAATCAACAATGCCACTACCTTGTGTAACAAGCTACCTTGGATAACTGAGTACCTGGGATAGCTGGGTACCCCGGTTTGCCAGGCTTCTGTGATAGCAGAACACTCATTGGCTAGACACGCCGCCAAACGGAGAATTCGTGGAACACAGTTCGCAACTGCTGAAAGGAGTCCTTGATATGTGCTTGTTGGCCCTGATCGCCGAAGAAACCAGCTACGGCTACGAGATGGCAAGCAAGTTGCAAGCCCGAGGACTCGAACTCGTCAGCGAAGGAAGCATCTACCCACTCCTGTCGCGACTGCAGAAACGAGGCTACGTCGATAGCTATCTCGTCGAGTCACCTGGCGGGCCGCCTCGCAAGTACTACCGAATCAAACCCAGCGGGACCGAGCGGCTCCAACGCTGGGCTGGCGAGTGGAGCCGAGTCTCCGACGGCGTCGGAGAGATCCTTCGAGGAGGAAACCATGTCTGATATCAACACCATTCTGAATGCCTGCGAGTTGGTATGGCGACAGCAGAGCCTTGGTTCTGCTGCAATCACTGACATGCGTAACGAACTCGAGTCGCATCTCGTTCACGCCCAGACGGCGGGCAAGCCCCCCGAATCTGTCGTCGGCTCGAACATCCAACGCTTCGCCCGGTCCTGGAGCGAGGCCCAGGCGGTCCGTGTCATTCCTTCGTCTGTTATTGCGGTGCAATCCGAGCGCGAAGCCCGGGCCGATGCAACCCGTATCCGGCTATACATTTCGATCGCAGCGGTCATTGGGATCACTCTTGTTGGCCTAATCCTGGGACCCAAAAGCACCTATTCAGGACTTGAGACCTGGCAGTGGGTGTTCGTCCTATCCACCTTCACATTGCTCATTAGTGAGATGTTCACCGGCGGATTCTTTGTCTTGCCATTCTGCGTTGGTGCAGCATCGGCCAGCGCTCTGTCATTCGCCGAGGTTGAGCCACCGGTGCTGATCGTGGTCTTCATCGTCGTGTCGGTGCTGTCGTTATGGGGACTCCGAGAGTTCGCATCGAAAGACGATGCCATCCTCGTGCCGGTTGGAGCCAATCGATATGTCAATCAGACAGCAGTCGTCACTGAAACCATTCAGGGTGTAGGCACGATCGGCCGAGTCCGCCTCGGTACCGAGAGCTGGGTTGCAATCACCGACGGCAACCAGTTCATTGCCGAGGGAGCTGTTGTACGGGTAAGCGAAGTTCGCGGCACCCGCATGGTGGTCAGCACCCTATGAACACGGCCAGGCAGGAGCGTGCGTGTTGTCCCGAAGGAACTCCACAACTCGGCCATGTGACTACAGCGGCCTCAAGAACCCAATGGCACCTAAAACAGTGGCATCGCACAAGAGCAAGGGTGCCGCGTGGCACGGGCGTATAAAAGGAGCCCAGCGGAACGCCCCAACCAATCAGAACGTGCTGCGCGCGAACGCAAATTTGTGCAGCGGAGCAAGCAAATTAAAACAACACAGGAGAAGAAGTAATGGATCCAGTCGCAGGGTTTTTCCTGCTGGTCATCGTTTTGCTGGTGGTATTTGCCGCCCGAGGCATTCGGATGGTCCAACAGTCAGAGCAAGGTCTGGTTGAGCAGTTTGGCCGCTATCAGAAAACGGTAGGACCCGGTCTTCGTTTCATAGTTCCGTTCGTTCAGAACTTACAGCGGGTCGACATGCGGGAGCAGGTGGTCGACGTTCCCCCGCAAGAGGTCATCACGCGAGACAACGTAGGTGTCACTGTTGATGCCGTGGTCTATTACCAGGCGACTGACCCGGTGAAGCTGAAGTACAACGTCGCCAACTTCATGGTTGCGGCGACCAAGCTTGCCCAGACCAACCTTCGTAACGTTGTCGGCGATATGGACCTCGATGATGCGTTGACGTCCCGAGACACCATCAATAACGAGTTGCGAAACATCCTCGATGTGGCGACTGATGTCTGGGGAACACGAGTGGTTCGCGTTGAGATCCAACGCATCGATCCCCCGGCAGATGTCACTGACGCCATGCACCGCCAGATGAAGGCAGAGCGTGATCGTCGTGCACAAATTACCGAGGCCGAAGGAACAAAGAGCGCAGCGATTCTGAAGGCCGAGGGCGTGCGCGAGTCGCAGGTCCTCGAAGCAAACGGCCGGGCCGAAGCGATCAAGCAGCTGGCTGCAGCCGAGGCGTTCCAGCGGGTGACACTGGCCGAGGGCGAAGCCCAGAGCATTGAGCGAGTCTTCCGTGCCATCCATGATGGTGATCCAACGCCGGACCTGCTCGCCTTCAAGTACCTAGAAACGCTCGGCACGATAGCGAATGGTCAGGCGACGAAGATCTTCATGCCGCTCGAAGCCAGCGGTGCGCTTGCCTCACTTGGCGCACTAGGCGAAGTCTTCAACACTTCCCCGGCCCAGGACACAGAGCCGAACTGACGACATCGACACATACCCCCGCTCTCTCCGGTCCCCGCCATTCAGGTTGCGGACCGGGGGTTGCTGGGCATTCCCGCGCCTGGACCGAGAAGGCCTATGTCCCGGCGTACCAGTCGAGCCAAGCGCCATGGGGATGGCTCAATCCCAGCACCTCGCTGGTGTCAGGTGTGCCCCCGCCCAGTTCGACCCGGCCAATAAGCGAGTCGATGACCTCGCGTTCTGTTGGCTGGCCGAGTTCGGCAACCACACCTCGACCTTCCAGGCTGTACCAGCGAACTCGTCGGCCGCTGTTTCGCAGGAGTCCCAGCACTGCCTGCTTGGTCGCTTCGGGCAGGTAGTACCAGACCCATGTGGTCGTTATGACCAGAGCAGTATCGGCCGGCGCTTCCGCGAGAGCTTGGGCTACCCCGTCCACGGCGTCTGCTCCAATGATTCGTTGAGGATGTGCTTGGGCGATCGCGATCGCTGCGGCCATCCGAGCGTGGCGTTCAGGCTGGCTTGGCCACAGACACGCTTGCAGCCAACGCGCCCGATCCGGGTCCGCGACCTGAATCGGTGACCGATCCACCCCCACCCGCCACGCAATCGTGGCATGTGCAGATGAAATCGCTGGTGCACCGCTGCGCACATCGCACCGTAACGTCAAGGCTGCGTCGGCAGGCCCGGTAGCGATGCAAGACTCCCCCATCGTGTAGTCGATGCGGAACTGGTCGATGTTCAGGTTGAGGCCACCGCTTGCCCCTAGATCGATCCACGCAAGCGCCTGCTGCGATCGCTGGTGCGCATCGTTGAGCATCAGAGCTAGGACCGCGGACCGACCGACCTCGTTCGTCTGGGTGTGTTCATTTCGCAACAGCTCATCGATAGCCGATCGGTTGCTTAGCACCGCGTCGGCGAAGACCGGAGCGACAGGCAATGACGAGGTGCCGTCGTAGATGTAACGCAGCGGATGATCCAGTCCGCCTAGTAACAGATAGTGGACTGCGGCAAACAACAGATTCGGTTGCTGTGCGTCGGGGTCGTGGCCAGCAATCAGTTCGACAAGTTCTGGATGGTCCCCCAGATGCTCACAAACCTCGGCATAGCCCGGCTCGTCGTCGGCAAACGACGACGCTCCATAACTGCGGTAGAACTCGATCAGGTCGCCATGGTCGGGCACAGCGCGAAGATAGCCGACTGGGGCAGACTGTGATGGTGACCATGGTTCCTGCAACATCGCCGAATCTCGTGTTCATCATGAGCGATGACCATGCCGCTCACGCCATCTCTGCATACGGCAGCCGCATTAACCAAACGCCCAACATTGACCGGATCGCCGACCAGGGCATGCGTCTCGACGCAGCCTTTTGCACCAATTCGATTTGTGCTCCTAGCCGCGCTGCGATCCTGACCGGCACCTACAACCACGTCAATGGCGTGACGACTCTGGACGCACCACTCGACAACACGTTGTGGAACTTTCCGGGTGAGCTTCAACGTCATGGCTGGCAGACAGCCATGATCGGCAAATGGCATCTTGGTCATGGGGCCGGAGCAGACCCTGCGGGATTTAACCATTGGCGGGTACTCCCTGGCCAGGGTCACTACCACAATCCAGTCATGCTCGAAGCCGAGGGCGTCGTAGTCGAACGAGGCGGTTACGTCACAGATATCATCACCGACGACACCATCGACTGGATCGATAATCGTGATTCCGACCGCCCGTTCGCGGTCTTTTGCCACCACAAGGCGCCCCATCGAACCTGGGAACCGTCAGCCGAGCACTTCACGATGTACGACGACGTCAACATTCCTTTCCCTGACACCTTTCGCGACGATCTCCGCGGCCGGGCCGAGGTCGTGCAGGCCGTGCGTATGCGCATGATGGATCTCGACCCAATCATCGACTTGAACGCCACAGTTCCCGAGGGGCTGACGCTTGATCAAGAGATCGAGTGGCGATACCAGCGATACATCAAGCGCTATCTGCGTTGCGTGGCGTCGATCGATGACAACGTGGGTCGTCTCCTCGATTACCTCGATGCCAATGACCTCGCTGAAAACACCATCGTCATCTACACGTCTGACCAGGGATTCTTTTTGGGCGATCATGGGTGGTTCGACAAGCGCCTGATGTACGAGCAATCGCTCCAGATGCCCATGCTTGTTCGTTACCCGGCTTCCATTTCCCCAGGATCAACCAGCGACGACATAGTGGTCAATGTCGACATCGCTCAAACGGTGCTCGATCTCTGTGGTGTCGACGCTCCTGAGCATGTACAAGGGCGTTCCTTTGCCCCCGTGCTTCGGGGCTCAACTCCCGATGACTGGCCAACATCGATGTATTACCGGTACTGGATGCACCGTGACGGGTCACACCTTTGCCCCGCCCATTACGGCATCCGAACCAGGACTCACAAGCTCATCTGCTATTACAACGACCCGCTAGGCCAGCCCGGAGCCAACGGACCTGCGGACCCCATCGAGTGGGAGTTATTCGATCTGGTCGCCGACCCGACCGAGGTCAACAATCTGTGGGCAGACCCGGCCTATCAGGCAGTGACCAAGGTGCTGCTCGACGAACTCGAGCGGCTGCAACGCCAGGTCGGCGACGACCCGTTTCCAGGTGCCCATGGCTGAAGTAACCACATGGCTCAAGTAATAGAACCGGTGGCGCTCGACGCGGGTTACGCCGCTATTCTGCGAGCCCGCAAGACAGAATTCGTGTCCGTGACAGAGGGTGAGACGAACCTGCTGCAACATGGTGCTGCGCAGATCTTGACAGCGGGATGGCCCGGTTGGCCTGGCGGGCTGAGCACTATCGAGCCCGTCATCGAGATGTTCGTCGCCGGACCCACACACGTCGTGGCAACAAGTGACAACAATCCATTCGTCGGGGCATGGGCTCCGCTGGCCGCATGGATGAACAACACGGTCCGAGCAGCCTTGGAAGCCGTTGGTGTTCTCTTGGCTGGCGACACCTACATCACGGCCTCACTGACCCCCACCAACACGCTCGAAGGTGTTGCCCATATCGACGATGATCAGTTCTCCCCCAACGACTCGGTGTCCATGGTTGCCATACTTGGCGACTTGGCTGGCCCTCGCATGGCGACGAAACCCATCAGGCACACGTCCCTGCGACCAATGGCACCGCTGAGCTTCACCCCCGAGACACTCGAAGCCTTTGCCAGCAACATGGTGGACCATTGCGCTTCGGGCCCTGACCAACTGGTGGTGTTCCCGCAATTCGGCCAACTTCACGCTGGACCAACGAGACATCATGTCGCCCACCTGGCCCCGCTTCGACAACTCCTCGTCATGCGCTCTGCCGTAGCCCTGACCTAAACCATCGCTCGGGGCATCTTTAGCGCCTAACACAGATGATTGGTAGTCCGGCTTTTGGGTCGTCGCCGCGCTCCTCACCGAAACCCTGCTCGAGCTGAATATCTGAGTTACTGGTCTACATACAGTCGCGGATCGCTTCGACGAGCGGCCGTTCGAACGCTGGTCCGGTCTCGAAGAACTCGTCGAGGTCTAACGCCAGGGCGCGCTCATGTCCTTGATCGGCTCGGCCGAATCATCGTTAACACTCAGGGCAGTGCCACATTGGGGGCCACCTCATTCGGCGGTGGAAGAGCCGGAAGCCCCAATGAAATCACGAATGCCACGATCAAGAAAATGGCGGTGCCGACAAGAGCTGCTGGGAATCCTCCGACGAGGAACAGGACGCCAGAGAGCAAGGTTCCGACCAACCTGCCCGCAGCGTTCGCCGAGTAATAAAAGCCCACATCGAGCGCAGTCTCATCATCGCTCGTCGAGTAGGCCAGGATCAGATACGAATGCACCGACGAAGTGAGCGCGAACATAACGCCGAAGCCGAGCAGTCCGGCGACGGTAATCACCGCCTTGAGTTCGTCCGCCCATACCGAAAGAGCGATAAATATCGCGGTCGCGGCCATCGGCGGAAGAAATCCGAAGGCACCTAACGGCGTCCCACGGAACGCAGACAGGACACGCGGCGCGAGCGACTGAACGATGCCGTACCCGATCACCCAGCAGGCCAAGAAGGCTCCGATCGCTTCGTAGGACCACGCCAACGCTTCGTCGAGGAACACTGGCAGTGCTACGACAAACCAAATATCGCGGGATCCAAACAAGAAGAATCGAGCGGCCGACAACCGCTGGATTGCGGGAGACTTCTTCAGCACAGCGCCAAATTCAGTCTTCTGCTTCGCTCGGCCGACATCACCCAACAAGCCAATCACGACCAGCAGCACCGCTGCCAGCACGACCGCCATGGCGACCAATGCACCGTCGAAGCCTCGCCAGCTCAGCAACGCGGCCCCGACGAAGAAGCCGACGCCCTTCAACGTATTCTTTGATCCTGTCAAGATGGCAACGAGCCCGAAAAGCTTGCCTTCTGAGGCAACAAACTTCACGGCGGCTTTGGAACTCATCTTGGTTAAGTCCTTGGCGATCCCGGAAAGCGCTTGGACCGCCATCACCCAGCCAACCGCTACCCACTCGCGCCACGACGGGTCATGCAATGTCAGCGCCAGTAACGCAACGACCTGGAGCACCAGGCCAACAATGAGCGTGCGATGCAACCCATAGTTGGCACCGACCCAACCTCCGATCAGGTTTGTGAAGACCCCGAACAATTCGTAAAGCACGAACAACAACGCGAGTGAGACGGGGCTGTAGCCAAGGTCGTGGAAGTACAGGAGCACGAGCATGCGCAGTGCGCCGTCGGTGACGGTGAACGCCCAATAGGCGCTGGTCACGATGGCATATGACCGCAGGCTCATTGAACTGGCGCTGGTGGAGACACTCACCGCGTCAGTCTTCTACAAACATCACCAGCACAGGAACAGGAGCAACGCATAGTCCTCTGGCATAGTCCTCTGGCATAGTCCTCTGCCATAGTCCTCTGCCATAATCCTCTACGATGGCAGCCGTGATTCCCTTGATCGCTGCGCAGCTCAATGCCTCCGATTGGATCGCCGCGGGCGCAACCGCCCTGAGCACCATCTTGGTTGCGTTCATCATCCGCCGCCTAACGAAGCGGCGGGTCCGCAAGAAAGACAAGCACGCTGAACTCACCGATTTCGGCGGGCGGATGCTTATCTCCCTCGTCTTAGCAACCGGTGCGTATTACACGCTCGAGGCGCTCGATGTTGAGCTTGCACCGGCGCTCGGCGCGTTTGGTATCGGAGCCTTATTCATTGCGGTTGGTCTACAACCGCTGCTTGTGAACCTCGTGGGCTCTGTCGTGTTGCAAGCCCGGCGACCATTTCGACGCGGGGACCAGATCTTGAGCAATGGCTACGAAGGCACAGTCCTCGATATCTCATCGACGTCGACAGTGTTATTGAGCTACGACGGCGAATCGATCCATATTCCGAACTCTCAGGTGCTCGGCCAGCCATTGGTAAACTGGACACACGAGCCCGTTCGGCGCACGATCCTTCCCATCACCGTGCCCTACGGCTGCGAACTCCCGCAAGTATTGGCCCAGGTCGGTCGGGCGGCGCGCCAGGCCCTCAACGACGAGAACCTGCCACCGGCCGAAGCGCTTGCCACCAGCTTCGGCGCTCATGGCATCGAGATCGATCTGCGGTTCTGGCATTACAGCGACCAGCTCGAATCCCAAGTGGCATTAAGCCAGGTTGTTGTGGCAGTGAATGACGCACTGAACGAGGCCAGCGTGGTCATACCGTACAACCAGCTGGTTGTGCACCCGGTCACCACAGTTGCCGATGCAGAGGCCCGGACCCCTCCGGTGACCAACGGCTAATTGTGCCTACATGTCTTCCCACGCAAAGTGCTCTGGCACGGTTTCACCCCGCGGCAGATCCCCCGTGCCAGGAATAGTTTGATCGAAATCGATCGAGGCTCCGGTCATCATGCCCGACTCGGCCGAGGCCAGGAAACAGATCCCTCGTGCGACTTCCTGGGGCTTCAGGATGCGGCCGAACGGCTGGCTGGCCTCGGCCTTGTGCAACCAATCGTCGGGTGCCCCATGGAACTTCTTTTGTACATCGTGCTCGGCGGGCGTATCCATCCAGCCCGGGTTCAACATATTCACCCTGATGCCTTCGGCCATCAGCGAAAAGGCGGCATTCTTTACTAGTGCTTCGAGCGCATGTTTCGAGGTTGCATAGGGCCACAGAACAGCGTTAGCCCCATGATGAGCAATGGAGCTGATCAGAACCATAGATCCGTTCGTCTGCTCTCGTTTCATGATGCGAGCAAAGGCGGAAACGAGCACGCCGGGCATCTGCACGTTCATGGTCAGCATCTGCTGCCACATCTCGGCCGTCGTGTTCCAAACAGTGCCGCGCCAGGTTGCTGCCGCGCAGTTTATGAATACGTCGATGCATCCAAACAGCTGCTCGGTTGCCACGACAGCACTCTCGGGACCCTCGATGGTCCCAAGATCAGCGCTAAGGAAGTGAGCCCGGCAACCCTGACCATCGAGTTGGGCTGCAGCGGCCTCACCTTTCGCTATGTCACGGCCAATGAGCAATAGCCCCTGGGCCCCACGAGCCTTCATCAGTTCCGCCGTCGCGTATCCCAGCCCTTGGCTACCGCCGGTTATGACTGCGACTTTGCCATCGAAAGAAGCGTGCGCAAACGGCGACGAAGGATTAAGCGTTTGATCCATCCGACGACAATATCGGTTCGATCGCACGCAAATAGTCGACCAGACGAGCCGCCATCTCGAAAGCGAGCTCAGGGTCATCGAGATCTGGCTCAAGCCACACCTCAGATACGCGTCGCCAGTTGTCAGCGCCCAAGAACACGCCAGCCTGCGCCTCGTCGCCCAGCTCCGAACGCCATGCCGATTCGTGCGTGAACAGCTGCTGTAGCAGCCGTTCATTGTGCGCTAGCTCCTTGTGTTCCGCGTGGAACCCCACCTCAATGGCCATGCCATCATGGCCATCGACATGGCGGCGGGGAATCAGTTGCGCTTCGTAGTGAGCACGACTGGGTTTTTCGCCGCCAAACCACACCTTGACGCCCCGCCGATGCCACCGAAGCTGCATCCGCTCGGTGTCGGCCGCCATCAAGGACCGAACAGCATCAGCAACCTGTTCGAACAAGGTCGTCTCCAAGGTCATGAGGTTGGCTGCCCAAACATCAGAGCCAGAGGCTTCACGACCACGGCGACTCGCCACCTCTCGAACATGATCGCAAGGTAGCGCCCCTTCGACGCTCCCTGTCGGCGATTGGCTGATCTGCCAAAACAGGGGACGTGGACCTTGCCCCTCACGCTCCGTTCTTACTCGACGCTGGCCCGTTCCTTATCGCCGTCCTCAACCCTGATCGCTGTATCCAATCAACGAACCAGACAAGAGCGGCGTCACCCCAAGCGCTGGGTCCATAGCGCTGGCCCCTGGCCTGCGCGTCACTGATTCCAATGCCTTAGAAGAAACCGGCGCTCTTGTTGCACCTGACTAGGCCGCCGCCTGGCCCGGCCTCCATGGGAACGCACTCCGCGAGCAACGATGGCAGCGACACCATCTGTGGCCCGAACGCGAATCGAGGCTGGCCATCTAGACGAGGGTATTTGAGCTACACACCGACAAGCTGCTCACCTTTCACAACGAACGATTCGAGCACCTGACGGGGCCGTCCAACCATCGCGACAGAGATGGCCCGCAGACAGTCTTGATTCGCACCCCTACTGGCACAACAACACAGCGGACCCGCCGGCTCGTGGCCCAAGTGAGCGATGCGTGATGAGCGCTGAACCATGGCTCAGCGCCGCACGCCGAGAGCGATGATAAATCCTCGCGTCGGTCAAAGACGCGACGACCCAAACCGTGAAGCAATCTGAATTGGCCTCTATCTCGAACCACGGCGGCCTGACGGGTCAGCCCATCAGCGAGAACCTGCTTGAGGCTGATCCGAGCTTCCCGGAGCCGCACTCGCCAAGCCATCGCAAAGAGGACTTCACCGAATTATTCTCAGCGATCGTCTTTCAGATAGAGGTTCAGCCCCGCGAGCTCGACGAGAAGATGCAACGGTTCGCCCCCTGCCCAGACTGGCCGAGTTCACCAACCGAGCCACCGCAGCCGGACTTGGGCCGCTGCGCAACTTCTTCGAGCGTTGCAACTGACCTGAAAACTGCAGATTTGCGCCGATAGCTCAGACCGAGCTCAGCTTGAATCCTTGATACCCCGCAGCGGCAACTGCATTACACCGCTCGACGTAGGGTGGGAATCCGAGCAAAGGCATGAAGACCCTGGTCTTACCTGGCACGTTTGCGCCCAGGTACCACGAATTGCACGACGGGAAGAGCGTCTGATCGGCAACACTGTTCACGTGTAGCACCCAGTTGTCAGAGGCATCTTCGGTGGCCTCGATCGACGTGCGTCCTTGGTCCTTCATATGAACAATGCAGTCAAATATCCACTCGACATGCTGCTCGATCGATGCGACCATATTGGTGAGCACTGAAGGACTTCCGGGACCAGAGATCGTGAACATGTTCGGGAAGTCAGGCACAGCGAGTCCCAGATAGGTGCGAGGTCCTGCTGCCCAGCTGTCTTGAATCCGTTGTCCATTGCGACCTTGTAGATCCATGCGCATAACCGTTCCCGTCATGGCATCGAATCCGGTGGCGAACACCAGCGTGTCGATGTCGTGCACAGTGTCACCAACTCGCACGCCGGCGGCGGTGATTTCTGTAATGGGTGTGGTGCCCACATCGACCAGCGCCACATTGTCGCGGTTGAAGGTCTCGAAATAATTCGTGTCGACAACGATGCGCTTGCAGCCAATGACATGCTCCGGGCTGAGCAATGCCGCAGTTTCAGAGTCGTGCACGACCTCGCCGATTTTAGCGCGCACGAACTCGGCCACGATCTCGTTGGCCGCTGGATCGATGATCGCGTCGCTGAATGCCCACATGAATGTTGTGCCCCCAACCTGCCAGCGGCGCTCCAGTTCCTCGTGTTGCTGTTCAGCTGTTAGATCAAACGCCGAGAACCGATCATCGGCCACGTAGGGGAATCCATAGGCACCAGGCATGGCGTTGTTCCCGGCGCGGAAGGCGGGATAGTCGGCCTTCACGTCTTCGACCTCGGTCTGGTGCAGCCTGCGGTTGCGGGCAGGGATTGTGTACTGCGCCGTACGTTGAAAAACGGTGAGGTGATCAGACTGTTCGGCCAGCACCGGGATGGTCTGTACCCCTGAGGATCCAGTGCCGATGATGCCAACCCGTTTGTCGGCGAGGTCGACGCCGTCGTGCGGCCAGCGACCGGTGTGCAATACATCGCCAGCGAAGGAGTCCAACCCGGCAATATCGGGAGTGTTCGTCGAGGACAGGCAGCCGGTCGCCATGATCAGGAAGCGAGCGGTCGTCTCTTGGCCGTCGTTGGTGCCAACGTGCCAGCGGTCCTGAGACTCGTCGTACTTGGCGCCGAGAACTCGGGTCTCGAAACGAAAGTGCTGCCGCAGATCGAAGCGATCGGCGACATGGTTCAGATAGCTCAAGATCTCGGGTTGAGGCGCGTAGCGCTCGCTCCATGTCCACTCTTGCTGCAGCTCAGCGTCGAACTGATACGAGTACTCCATGCTCTCGACGTCGCAGCGAGCCCCTGGATAGCGGTTCCAGTACCACGTGCCGCCAACGTCGTCACCGGCCTCGAAACCTTGCACCGTGTACCCACTGGAGCGCAGCTTATGGACCATGTACATACCGGCGAACCCGGCCCCGACCACTACTGCATCCATCATGGATCTAACACTAGTTTTCGACAGCAGGAGAAGAGGAACCGGCAAACGCCATGAAGGCAGCGGCGGCGATTCCCATGAACACAGCGTTGACCCCGATAGCAAACGAAATCGACACGGCATCGGCTAGGAGGCCACTCAGGACAGGTGAAACAACAACGCCAATGTCGCCAAAGGTTCGGTACAGACCCATCGCTGCACCCCGCTGATCTTCACTCACTAAGTCCGCGACAAACGCGGCCGGGGCAGGTCCGGTGATCGATGAGCCAAAGGCCGACATCGTCAGTCCGACGATGAACATCGGCAGCGAGTCGGCGATGGCGACGATGGCGATGCCGACCGCAATAAGCGTGGCTGTCGGAACAATGATCGTCTTGCGCCCAAAACGATCGGTAGCAGCTCCGGCAGGCCAGATGAGCACAACGCCGATCAGCCCGAGTGCAGTGAACAGGACCCCGAGCTCGTCGACCTTGAGCCCAAAGGACTCACTGAGCTGTAGCGGGACGAGTGTCTGTCGGACACCCGCACGGACTGAAAACACGCCGATCGTGACCAGTCCTACGAGAAGAAAGTCGTGTGATCGCAGCAACGCCCATCGCGATGTTTGGCCGATCGTCGTGTCCTTCGCAGCCCTGGCTTCAGCCGCAGTCCACGTTTCAGGTAGTCGAAAGAAGCTGTAGACAGCGGTCAACACGCCAGCGACCGCCACGACGTAAAACGGCATCGACAGGTCGTAGCGATCCGCAATCAGCCCGCCGAGGGCAGGCCCGAATCCAACACCGACAAGCAGAGCGCCTTGGTTTGCAGCAATGAACCGGCCGCGCTGTTCTGCCGAGGCAATGTCAAGCAGGTAGATCGTGGCCCCGGTCATGTACAAGGCCGATCCCAGACCAGCGACGAAGCGGAAGCCAAGCAGCACCCAAATCGTGTTCGCAAGGCCTGATCCGAACATGCCAACCGCCGTTACGAGTGGCCCGCCGATCAGCAGCTTGCGGCGCCCACTCCGGTCAGCGACGATCCCAGCGGGCACGTTGGTGAACAGCCGCGCCAGGCCGAACGCCGTGACCGTGGCGCCAACAAGCGCAGTCGACACGCCGAAGCTGTCCGCGTACAACGGCAAGATTGGGCTGACGATGCCTTGACCGGCCATCACCAACACGGTGGAGATACAAATCGCTATGAGCTGTTCGTACTTTTTCACGTAGCTATTCGGCTAACGCCGCAACCACCAGTCCTGCCCTTGGTGTGATCCAGCAGCGGTTAGCTCGTCGAGCTCCTGCCGAAGGAATCGATATGAGTAGCGATGCGCAAGACCACCTGCGCCTCCCCCCACGGAACCGTCGGGGTCGACCTGCAAGATCTCATCGACGACACGATCGGTCGCGTTCTTTAACGCTTCCAAGCGCTCGCCAGTACGCGCATCAACCACCACCACGAATCCATCTCGATGGAACAGTTCAGTCGCCCGGTCGACCTGGCCGGGTATGACCATCTCGAGGCTAGCAATGCCGTTGTTCTTCAACAGGTGAGCGCGGCGAGCAACGACGCCGGGATCATCTGGTTGTCGGGTCCACCCGACACAGTCACGATCGCCGGCTATCAGGTTCCGATGCTCCGGTGTCGTCTCGATCACGATGTCGGGCTCAGATGCAGAGAGACCTGCCACATTGTGATTGTTGACTTGCTGAGCCGGGCGGGCGACCCTGCCATTGGGGGGTACCTTTGCGAACCATCCTCGCGGTGCAACGTCGTTCACGGAACGAGCGTAGGCGGCGACCTTGTCACCGACTGATTCAACTGTGGTGGGTAGACAGTCGCAGAGCCGCAAAAGAGACCTGACCCATCTTGTTTACTTGTGGGAGTTGCGGTGACTTGGAACGATGTCACGTTCGAATTCGATTCCTGGCACCATGACAAGTAACCGCGACTTGTCAACGCCGCCAGCATGGTCATTTGCGACCGATTGTTGGCCGCCGAGCAGCGGCGCTGCGGGTTCCGGTTCCCAACCGACGTCTTTGTCGTGAACTGCTCCGGGAGGGTCGTCATCGACCGCATCGTCCGGATACCCCTGCCGCGCCCCGCGCCGCCCTGCTGCAGGCCGGCCTCCAGCCCGCGGAGCTCCGCATCGCTGAGTGTGCCGAGCTGCAG
>MEHZ011545092.1_pt1 | contig 17430 bp, 16 predicted proteins | sample 897221 | NCBI WGS metagenome assembly MEHZ01 (sample SAMN05514161, study PRJNA337945) | marine metagenome | isolation source: marine surface water | place: Arctic Ocean | collected 2007-12-13
ACAGTGGCGGATAACGCATCGTGTGGCGTTTATGTGCTGGGTACAAACGAAGTCGACCCTCGCGATTTTGATTTGCCGAATTTGAAGATGACTATTTTTAAAAATGGCGAGTTCAATTCAGAAGGAATGGGAAGCGCCGTGCAGGGTAATCCATTGACGGCGGTGGCGTGGTTAGCCAATACCCTCGGTGAGTTTGGTATTCCTTTCAAAGCGGGAGAGATTATTCTTTCTGGCTCACTGGTGCCTTTGATTCCAGTGGTTGCGGGTGATGAGATGTCACTGATCGTTGAGGGAATTGGAGGCTGTCGCTGTAAATTTGTATAGTGCCGTCGTCTTAACGAGACGTCATTTTGACGAGAGGCGCTGGTGCCGATCGATGTCACACGTAGTACAACCCTATCGAAATACAGAGATTCAACATGAGCAAAAAAATAAAGGCAGCAATCATTGGTCCTGGAAATATCGGCACAGATCTGTTGATGAAGGCCATGCGCAGTGAGTTGATTGAACCCGTCTGGATGGTCGGTGTGGATGCGGATTCCCCAGGTCTGGCGAGGGCCCTAGACATGGGTTTGAAAACTACCGCAGACGGTGTAGACGGCATGTTGCCTACGATGTCCGCGGACGGTGTACAGATTTGCTTTGACGCAACATCTGCCTATGTCCATGCGGAAAACAGTCGCAAGGTCAACGAGCAGGGTGCGGTTATGATCGATCTGACTCCAGCAGCGATTGGGCCATTTTGTGTGCCGCCGGTCAATTTGAGCGAAGCGGTGGCGGCGAAGGCAATGAACGTCAACATGGTGACCTGTGGGGGTCAGGCGACTATCCCTATGGTGGCGGCTGTCAGCCGCGTACAGAGCGTGGCCTATGGCGAAATTGTGGCGACCGTGAGCAGTAAGTCGGCGGGGCCTGGTACGCGTAAAAATATCGACGAGTTTACGCGAACCACCGCTAGCGGCATTGAGAAGGTGGGCGGTGCAAAAAGCGGCAAAGCCATCATTGTTATCAATCCGGCCGAGCCACCGCTGATAATGCGAGACACCATTCACTGCCTGACTGTTGACGAACCCGATCAGGCTGCGATTACACAGTCGGTGCATGACATGCTCGTTGAGGTGCAAAAGTATGTGCCGGGCTACACATTGAAGAACGGGCCTGTATTTGATGGAAAGCGTGTCTCAATTTATATGGAAGTTGAAGGACTAGGTGATTTCTTGCCTAAGTATGCGGGTAACCTAGATATCATGACAGCAGCGGGTCTGCGCACGGCAGAGATGTATGCGCAAGAGATTCTGGCCGGTACTTTTGTGCCTGCCGCTGCCTGAACACCGTCGATAGAAAATACGAGAGAGCGAGAGCATGGACCTTACCGGAAAAAAAATCACTATTCATGACATGTGCCTGCGCGACGGCATGCATCCGAAGCAGCATCAGATCACCGTCGAGCAAATGGTCACGATTGCCAAGGCCATGGATGAGGCGGGGATACCGATGATTGAAGTTACGCACGGCGACGGGCTGGGTGGCGCGTCAGTGAATTACGGTTTTCCTGCGGCCAGTGACGAGGAGTATCTGACGGCTGTGTGCAAAGAAGTGAAGAACACGAAGGTCTCCGCATTGCTGCTGCCCGGTATCGGTACAGTGGATCACCTTAAAATGGCTGTGGATTGCGGCATCTCGTCTATTCGGGTGGCGACGCATTGCACTGAAGCGGATGTTGCTGAGCAGCATCTTGCAATGGCGGCCAAATACCCAGATCTCGACACCGTCGGTTTCCTGATGATGGCTCATATGATAGGTCCTCAAGAGTTGGTGCAACAGCTTAAAATGATGGAGGACTTTGGTGCTAACTGTGTCTACATTACGGACTCGGCAGGCTATATGCTGCCGGATCATGTGACCGAGCGGGTCGCACTGGCGCGAGCGGAGCTAAGGCCCGAAACCGAGCTAGGCTTTCATGGGCATCACAATATGGCGATGGGTGTTGCGAACTCTCTTGCTGCGGTTGACGCAGGCGCTAATCGAATTGATGGTTCTCTGGCAGGCTTGGGTGCAGGTGCGGGTAATACACCGTTGGAAGTGTTTATCGCGGTGTGTGATCGCATGGGCGTCGAAACAGGTATTGATTTGTTCAAGGCTATGGATGTTGCGGAAGATCTTGTTGTGCCAATGATGGACCAGATGGTGCGCGTTGATCGAGATGCTCTTACACTAGGCTATGCTGGTGTATATTCTTCATTCCTATTATTTGCCAAACGTAGTGCCGAGAAATACGGCCTGTCCAGTCGCGACATTTTGGTTGAACTGGGGCGCCGCAGGACAGTCGGTGGACAGGAAGATATGATTGAAGACCTCGCCCTGGATATGGCGAAGGAAAGGGATACTAATTAATACCGATTAGCCGGGAGCACCCGGTGTGTTTAGTTCCGATAATAATGTCAGTTTTAAGGGGTCAACATGAAAAAGAACCGGCTAGGTAAAAGTTCTATTGTGGTGTCCGATATTTGTATGGGCACCATGACATTCGGCAACCAAGCAGATGAAAAAGCGTCTTTTCGTATTATGGACATGGCCTACGACGCCGGTGTGGATTTTTATGACACAGCGGAAATGTATCCGGTACCGCCTGATGCAAAATACGCTGGAGCGACTGAAGAGATCGTCGGTCGGTGGATGAAGACAAAAGACCGAGAGTCATTGATTATCGCGTCCAAGGTAGCGGGCCCCAGCCATGTCTGGATCACTGCGCCCTTTCGAGGCGGTAAGACTGGCCTTGATCGCCACCACATTATGCGCGCCGTGGAGGGCAGTCTACGCCGCTTGGATACGGATTACATTGATCTCTATCAGACCCATTGGCCCGATGCGGATTACCCTTTAGAGGAGACCATGATGGCGCTGGACGAACTCGTGCGCTCGGGCAAGGTACGGATTCTGGGGTGTAGTAATGAATCCACGTGGGGTTTGACCAAGAGTCTGTGGGCGTCTGACACCCATGGGCTCGCACGTCACGATACTATTCAGAATAACTTTAGCCTGAATAATCGTCGCTTTGAAGATGAGCTTGCCCAGGCGTGTCGCCAGGAAAATGTTAGCCTAATTCCTTATTCGCCCTTGGGTGGTGGAGTCTTGAGTGGTAAGTACAACGGCGGGGCGTTCCCGGAGGGTGCACGCTTTTCTATGTATCTGCAATCTCCCAAACGGCAGCAGGCCATGATGCACCGTTTCGTGAATGAAAAAACGCTGGAGTCCACCCGTCGTTATCAGGCTATTGCCGCAGAACTGGAGATGTCTGTCGTCACTATGGCAATTGCCTGGAGTAAACAACATGATTTTGTAGCCTCTACCATTGTCGGAGCTACGACCCCAGAGCAGGTGCCAGAGCTGTTGGCGGCAGCAGAGGTTACATTGAGTGCTGATACCCTCAAACAAATTGATGTGGTATCGCGGGATATACTTTATCCGATGGGATAGTTCCGATAGGGCCGCTCAGACGATTTAATTGCGGCGCTGGAAACGTGCAGGAATACTGCCCGGTATCCGGAACAACGAAGGCGCCCATTGAATACTCGATTCATCAATCTCGATAGCAGTGAAGCGTTGGGCCATCTGCTGGAAAGCGATCTCAGCGTTCATTCGGGCAAGGTGTGAGCCAAGACAAAAGTGTATGCCGCCCCCGAAAGAACAGTGCTTTGCTTCGTTGCGACTGATATCAAAGCGGTCTGGCTCGGTGAAATAAAGTGGATCTCGATTGGCGCCGATTAAAAGGGCATAGACGTTGGCATTGGCCGGTATTGTGATGCCGCTGAATTCCGTATCCTCCCATAAGATTCTGAGCGTAATAGGGATTGACGGTTCAAAGCGCAAACACTCCTCGACGGCCGACAGCGCCAGCGTAGGGTCGGCCGCCAGTTTTTCAAATTCTTCAGGATAGCGTGAAAAACACACCATACCGTTCGCGATTAAGCCTGTTGTGGTCTCCAGTCCAGCAACAAGCAAACCAATACTTTGCTGCAATAACTCATCGTTACTTAGACGGTCACCCGATTCTTCCGCCGTCACCAATTGTCCTAAAATATCCTCTGTAGGATTCTCCCGCCGTTCTTCGATGAGCACGAGCATGTATTGCGCTAGCTCCATAATGGCGGCTTCGGACTGTTCTTGTAGCTCCGGATACGCCTGTTTGGCGAGGCGATAAGTGACCAGAGAGACCAGATCAGTGAGTTTGTGGCGGTCTTCGAAGGGGATGCCGAGCATGGCACACATGGACGCCGCTGGGACCGCCAAGGCAAGATCTGCCACTAGATCCATTGCACCCAATGGGGCAACGCGGTCGAGTTCAGCGACTGCCAGGCGTTCAATCATCGGTCGCATGGTACTGAGGGCTCTTGGCGTAAAGGCTTTGCTGACCAGGTTGCGCAAACGATCGTGATCCGGCGGATCCATTCGCAGCATAAATTTGGTTGCATTGGTCTGCTCGCGGGTTTCTCCTGGAATCAGTCCGTCCATGTCGCGCATGCCACTGTGGCTGTGCTTTAGCAGTTTCTGTATGTCCGCATAGTTCGATAAGCGCCAGTCGTCCACGGGAGTGAGGTTGACCGGCTGTATTTCTCGCAGATGTTTGTAATGCGCATGAGGGTTTAGTTTCAGATCTGTAGTGGTGGGGTCTACCCCATACCATCCAGGAACTGCATCGCCACCACTGGGACTTTTTGTATTATCCATTTAGGCTGGGCTTTTTTGTTTAGCAATTCGTTATTCAGTGTAGACTGGCCTGTGAGGCAAGTAAAAGGTATTTGCGCGCAAGTTGAATGGTTTGCCGGCAGTGATCGGACTGTTCATCTTCTTGTTCATCTGGGCGGCGTTGTCTCGCATTTCTGGCTCTGCTTAATTGACGAGGGGTTTTGCTGATGAAATTGTTCTACACAGTGTGCGTTTGTCTCGCGCTTGTTGCTTGCGGAGGCGATGATCTTCGTCGCAGTTTCTCTGCAGAAGCCGATGGCTTTATTCCGGACGAGCGTCCCATGGCGACAACACTGGTCTATGCATGTAACGGTTATGAATTTGTCGCTCGCCTGGGCCCCGGTGAAATGGCACTGTGGCTGCCCGAGCGCTATGTTATTTTATCGCAGGTGCGCGGTGCATCGGGGACCCTGTACGAAGAGAATGACATCTCGTTCTGGAGTAAGGGGGAAGAGGCCATGCTAACCGTGGAGGGGCAGGACTATCAAAATTGCCACCTGCTCCCCGAGCAAGTGGCGTGGGAAGATGCTCGTCGACGGGGGGTCGATTTTCGTGGCGTTGGCAACGACCCTGTCTGGTCTCTGGAAATACAGCGTGGGCGGCAACTATTGTTCGTTCTAGAGGATGGGGCGCAGAGGATATTGGTGCCGGACCAGACTGAGGATGGCGAGGGTTTGATGTATTTCTATGCTGGCGCTACCGCAACACAAAATCTGAGAGTTAAGGTTTTAGACCTGCCCTGCGTTGATGCCATCAGTGGGGATACCTTTCCCACTGCGGTGAAAGTGATATTTAACGGTACCGGCTATCAAGGCTGTGGTCAGAACCTGTACTATCCTTGGACGGACTAGATAGCACATCTAAAAAGCTCTATAAACTATTGATAAATAACAAAATTTAATTTTTATTTAGAAAACATTAAAGCTGCCTGCAGATAATATGTTTTTGCGCCAAAGGGGTGTGATGCCCGGCGGTAGCAGCAAGTGCTCCGACGATGCCTGTCACCCCAAAGAGGCCACGCTCTTAAGTACGAGTCGCACCAGTTCCGCCTGTCTGGACACGCCGGTTTTAGCGAAAATGGATTTGAGCTGCGCTCTGGCCGTATGCTGCGATATATTCTGTGCGACGGACACTTGCGCCAGATTCAGTCCGCGGGCTAACAGTGTCGCAAGATTGGCTTCTGCTGGGGTCAATTCAAATAGCGCGCCCAGAATTGGTTGCGATGTAGACTCCTGTAGGTCAGGGTCGCTGATGAACACGGCAGCAGAGGGGCTAACCTGACCTTCGCTCCACTGTGAAGCCGGCACGGGTCGGACAACCAGGCCGAGATCAGAGCGTCCACCCGGCCGTGGCACGCGTAACGCGCGTACCACTGAGGTTTCCCCGTGCAGCTGCTCTCTGATGATACTCGTTAGGGCCTCCTGCAGTTCTTTATTGATATTGCGACCCTCGATATGCAGGTGACCATCCCGCAGGCTCAGGCCCTCTCCCTGGTCAAGTAGGGCGCGGCCGACTGCATTGGTCGTCAACATTCGACCCTGTTCATCGAGAATGATACTGGCTACAGACAGTTGATTCACTGCGCCCGCGTAGAGATCCCGCTCTGACGTCATGCGATTTAGCTTGGCGTAAATTTCGATGGCACGGGACAGGTGCGGTGTAAGCAGCGTGAGCAACTGACGTTCTGTCGCTTTGAACCGTGGCTCACTGGCGCGTCGTGAAAAGCGCAGCCTAGCGAGCATGCCCCCGGGCTCAGAGGTATCTACCCCTAAAATGCGAAAAAGATTGATCGGTTTAAGATAGTGAAGATAATAATCCGATGTCACCAGATCCTTGTCCGGCAGTATGTCTTCCAGCGCAATGACCTTATCCAGCGGTAAACTGACAAAAGGGTCCAGTGAGAAAAATTGTTCGCGATAGGCGCTGACTTCCCAGTCGTTAGGGTCCGCAAGGGTGACATGACTATTGTCCACACTTTCATCTTGCCGAACGCAGTTTAGGATAACCCCCTCGTCGTCAGCTGAGGGGGGGCGCAGCACCAGGGAAACGACCTGTGCATCCAGTGCCTCACGCAGTGCGGGCAAGGCACTTTGCCAAGGTTGAGGCTCTAATGCGCCCTGATAAAGGAGTCCTATCAGGGTACTGAAATCGCTTTCACTAAGTGTGGGTTTCATTAGCGGTAGATCAAGTGGCGTCTGGGGCTTATGAACTGGTGTTGGCGGCGGTCATAAAGGCTGGTTTTTCACCGCCGCCATGCACGGCAAAGTCAGTACCGCTCACATAGGAGGCCAGCGTAGAGGCCAAGAAAAGGCAGGCGTGGCCCACATCCGTCGGCACCGCCATGCGACCCAACGGTATGGTTGCGCCGACAGCCGCTATGCCGTCTTTATCGCCGTAGTGTAAATGTGCTTGTTCGGTCTCTGTCAGTCCCACAACCAGCGCATTGACACGCACTTTCGGTGCCCATTCGACGGCCAGCGAGGTGCCGAGGTTCACCAGTCCTGCTTTGGCTGCGCCGTAGGCGGCGGTGCCAGGGGAGGGCCGAATGGTACTAACACTCGCGATATTGATGATGCAGCCGCCGGATTCCTGTTGTTGCATAACCCGGTTGACCACTTGGCTAAAGTTCAACGGCGCGATCAGATTGAGCCGAATAATGGATTCTGAAAAGCGCGGCGACGCTGTTGCAGCCTCGGCATAGGGTGCGCCACCGGCATTGTTCACCAAAACATCGACACGGCCAAATTGCTCGAAAGCAAAGGCAACGCAGGTCTCAATCTGTAGGTAGTCGCGGACATCGCAGGCTGTGAAGATCGCCTTGCGTCCGTTGCATTCGGGGAGGGACACAGGCTCTGTCCTGCCGCAGATGAGGACGTCGGCGCCGGCTTCGAGAAAACACTCGGTGATTCCGCGGCCCACACCTTTGCCACCGCCCGTGACGATGACAGCCATTCCATTAAAATCCAGCACTTTGTCCATAATCGATGTCTCCTGATGACAGAAATGAGCACGAGGCATCTCCGTGCTTGAGCTTAGGCCATGATTTACCTAATATGCTCGGGCTGTGCGTATCCTAACTGAATTCCCATTGACTGGAAATTTTAGGTTAGTCTTTATTTGCCAGCTCACGGAACAATACAATAGCGATTGTAAACACGGTACTACCTGACAACTCTACTAAATTAGGAATACGTTATATGACGACAGAAAGCTTACCGGTCCTCGCCATTCTTGGCGGCACTGGGGATTTGGGAACCGGTTTGGCCCGGCGCTGGGCACAGGTTGGATATGAGGTCATTATTGGCTCGCGCACGCAGGAGAAGGCAGAAGCGGCCGTCGCTGATTTGCGTGAAGTGATGGCAGAGCGGGGCGTCGCTGAAATTAGTGTCCGCGCTATGGAGAATTTGGCTGCAGCGAAGGCCGCCGACATCGTAACCCTTACCGTGCCTTTCAGTCACCAGGCGAGTACGCTTGAACTGGTTAAAGAGGCGTTACACGGCAAGATACTGATTGATGTCACTGTGCCTCTGGTGCCGCCTAAGGTTGCTCGAGTGCAATTGCCACCGCAGGGCAGTGCGGGTCAGATCGCCCAGGAGTTATTGGGTGAAGAGGTTTATGTGGTATCGGCTTTTCAGAATGTGGCTGCTGCGCATCTGCAGGAGGGTCGTGGCCTGGAGTGTGATGTATTGGTGACGGGTAATAAGAAAGTTGCCCGGGAAGCGGTGATCACCTTGGTCGAAGCCGCTGGGATGCGCGGTTTTCACGCGGGTATGATCAATAATGCCGCTGCAGCCGAAGCGCTGACATCAGTGTTGATTACCATCAATAAACAGTACGGTTGTCACGCGGGTATTAAAATCAGTGGGCTGGACGACACTCACTAGATGGCAGCTGGATTGAGGTTGATTCCCATGCTGGGCTTTCCTTTAGTGGAGCCAGGGGATGATGTTGCATTGCTCATCATGGAGGCCTTGCGGGCAAACGATCTCAGTTTGCAGCAGGGCGATGTGCTTGTGGTCGCGCAAAAAATTGTTTCCAAAGCAGAAAATCGTTACGTGCGACTGGCGGATGTAAAGGTCAGTGCCGAGGCAGAGGCGCTCGCCGAAAAAGCGGGAAAAGACCCTCGTCAGGTAGAACTTATCCTGCAGGAAAGTAAGGAGGTTATTCGCGTTCGCCCGGGGGTGATTATTGTCGAGCATCGCAACGGATATATCCATGCTAACGCCGGCATCGACAAATCTAATATTCGTATTGCTGCAGATGATCCTCGTGTATTACTACTCCCTGAAGATCCTGATGCTTCAGCAAGAGCGCTGCGCAAGGACATCGCTGACCTCGGTGCCATCGCTCCTCAGGTGATAATCAATGACAGTATGGGCAGGGCGTGGCGCAATGGCACCGTGGGTTTGGCTATTGGCACAGCAGGTTTGGCGCCCCTTTATAACCAAATAGGTGAGTCGGATCTGTTTGGCAATACGCTTGAGGTGACGGAGCCAGCGGTGGCTGATGAATTGGCAGCGGGTGCTTCTCTTGTCATGGGTCAGGCCGCTGAGGGTTGTCCCGTGGTATTAGCTCGTGGTGCAAGTCTTAAGCACTCTGATTGTGGCTCGGCAGACTTGCTGCGCGACAAATCACTCGATATGTTTCGCTGATGAAGGCCTTTCAAGAATCGGTACTTGCCCTCTCCGGGGGGGTGGGCGGGGCAAAGCTGGCGCTAGGGTTGGCGGACGCGGTAGCGCAAGGGCAACTGCATGTACTGGCCAACACAGGGGATGACTTCAGACATCTGGGTCTGCATATTAGCCCAGATATAGACACGCTTCTTTACACCCTGTCTGGCAAATCCAATCAAGTTCTCGGCTGGGGCCTAGCGGGTGAGACCTGGGGTGTGATGGAGGCGCTAGAAAAGCTGCAGGGCGAGACCTGGTTTCGGCTAGGGGATAACGATTTAGCGACCCATCTGTGGCGAACGGCCCAGCTTGCGGAGGGCGTGAGTCTGCTGCAGGTTACCAATGCACTCGCGCGGCAGCTGGGCATCGGCACTCATATTCACCCCATGTGTGAGGAATTGGTAAGCACCACCGTTCACAGTGAGGGGCGTGATCTGCCATTTCAGCACTATTTTGTCAGGGAGCAGTGCGAACCGAAGGTGACAGGATTCAGTTTCGAGGGGATTGCTGACGCTAGTCCCAACGCCGATGTTATGGCCTTGCTAGCTGACGATAGATTCTCCACCATCGTCATATGTCCTTCCAACCCTTTTGTGAGTATTGATCCTATATTGCAGATTCCGCGAATGTGGACAACGTTAAGAGATTCGAAGGCGCCGTTGGTGCTGGTTTCACCTATTGTCTCAGGCATGGCCATTAAAGGGCCGGCTGCTAAAATGATGCTGGAATTAGGTGTGCCCGTCACCGCGTTGGGGGTGGCACAGCACTATTCTGAGCTTTATCCGGGGTTGCTAGATTATTTTGTGATTGACGAAAGTGACGCTACACTGTCCAACGATATTGCAGCCTTGGGAGTAAAAGTGGCGATTGCGCCTACTGTTATGAAGACTCGTGACGACAAGCAGCGTTTGGCGCGTTTCATTTTGGACCTGGTGGGCTAGGTCGAATGGCGCAGGCGTTGGTTCCATTGAAAGACCTCGTATTAGCAAAGACTCGCCTGTCCAGCGTTCTGACGAGTGTTGAGCGTCGTGCCCTGGCTCAGGCTATGGTGGAGGATGTGCTTGATGTCTTGAGCCGCCATCAACATATTACCCGTATTACGCTGGTGTCCGATGACCCCGGAGCCAGTATGTTGGCGCAAAAATATGGAGCTGATTGCTGGACCGAGAGCTCCCTAGGGTGTCGCGGTCTGAACCCTCTGATACAGTGTGCTAGTGAGCGGTTGCTGGCTGCTGGAGAAGAGCCTCTTGTGGTCCTGCATGGCGACCTGCCACTGTTGACAAGGGAAGACATTGACCTTGTATTGGCAAGCCAGCAGGCACTGAACGGCTTGATAGTGGGCTGCGACAGTAAAGGCGTGGGTACTAATCTGTTGGCATTTAATGCGGCAAGTACGCCGCGCTTTTGTTTCGGTGCCGACAGCTGCGCGGCGCATATCGCTGGTGCAAAAAATGCGGGTGTGGCAGTGCAGATCTTGCAAAGGTCAGGTATAGGTCTGGATGTGGATGAAGCGCCGGACTTACAATGTATTATGGACGAGCTGCATGTCAACACTGCGAGCAATACCGCACAGTTGCTTTACAATACCGAACTGGGTGCGCGTGTGACCCTGGCCTTGACCGCTATGATGGGTGGTACAGAATCAGGTGGCGCAGATTTGATTGATGAAGTGAAAAGAGGAATTGCAAGCTAATGTCGGATTGGCAATTTTTGCAAAAGCAACTGCTACATGGCGAAATGCTCAACGATCAACAGTCACTGTCTCTGGCGGACTTTGATGATACTGAAGCGTTGGTTCGAGTCGCGTCTGTCATGCGTGATCGCGGCCACCAGAATGTGATCACCTATTCACGCAAGGTGTTTATCCCCTTAACCCATTTGTGCAGGGATGTCTGCCACTACTGCACGTTTGCGCGCACGCCAAAAAAAATCGAACAGCCCTACATGCCTATCGAAGAGGTGCTTGAGCTATGTCGGCAGGGGGCCAGTGTGGGCTGTCAGGAAGCGTTGTTTACTCTGGGGGAGAAGCCGGAGTTACGCTATAGCGCTGCACGGCGCGCCTTGCAGGAAATGGGTTTTTCCAGCACGCTCGATTATGTCAAGGAGGTCGCTCGCCGGGTTTTGGCGGAGACAGGGCTGCTGCCACATATTAATGCCGGATGCATGGATGCGGATGAAATTGCCGGATTGCGTCAGGTCAGTGCGTCAATGGGTATTATGTTGGAGTCCGCGTCGCAGCGTTTGTGTGAGAAGGGCATGCCTCATTATGGTTCGCCGGATAAGGAGCCAGCCAGACGATTGCAGACCCTAGAGCTGGCAGGGCAGGCCTCAGTGCCCTTTACGTCTGGCATACTTATTGGTATTGGCGAAACACGCTATGAGCGTATTGAGTCCTTACTGGCCCTGCGCCAAGTCAACGAGCGATACGGCCATTTGCAGGAAGTCATTATTCAGAACTTTCGCGCCAAGCCGGGCACTCTCATGTCGGCTGCACCGGAGCCGGACCTTAACGAATTGTTATGGACTATTGGGATTGCACGCCTAATTTTTGGTGCGCAAATGAATATCCAGGCGCCGCCCAATCTCAGCCCTGGCGTGTTGCCGCAATTAATAGCCGCAGGGATTAATGATTGGGGCGGCGTCTCGCCAATAACGCCCGATTATGTGAATCCGGAGGCCCCTTGGCCGCAGTTGGAGCGACTGGCTGATGAGACTGCCGCTGCAGGAAAGTTTCTTGAACAGAGACTCACGGTTTATCCTGCTTATGTTGTCGAAGGCGAGCGGTGGCTGGATGATGGAGTGCAAACGTCGGTGTTGCGACTGTCGGATGCAGCGGGATTCGCACGGCGCGACAGTTGGGTGCCGGGCGAGGAACATGGGGTGCCTGCTATTGAAGTTAAACTGTTGGCAGCCCGAGTGAAACCCGATGCGGTGTCGCCCGATGTGCTCGATATTGTTGAGCGGTGTAGTGAGACCGGTCCGTTGATAGACGCAGATGTTACTCGACTGTTCAATGTCCGCGGTGCTGATTTTTCCTATGTCGTTGCTCAGGCTGACCAGCTGCGTGAAAAAGTGAACGGCGATACGGTAAGCTATGTCGTCAACCGCAACATTAATTACACCAATGTTTGTTATTTTAAATGTCAGTTCTGTGCCTTCTCTAAGGGTAAGCAGAGCGAAAATTTACGCGGCAGGCCCTATGATATTACCGGTGAAGATATTGCCGGGCGTTGCAGCGAGGCCTGGGATCGAGGAGCGACCGAGGTCTGCATGCAGGGTGGGATTCATCCCGACTACACCGGTCAAACGTATCTGGATATTGTCAACACTGTTCGCAGTGCGACGCCTGAAATGCATATCCACGCATTCTCGCCGCTGGAGGTGTGGCAGGGCGCAGCCACACTTGGCGTTAGTGTCCCGAATTTTTTGCGGCAGTTGCGACAGGCGGGGCTCAACACGTTGCCGGGCACTGCGGCGGAAATTTTGCACGACGAAGTTCGCGCAAATCTATGTCCCGATAAACTCAACACTGAGCAGTGGTTGGAGGTTATGGCGGCATCGCATGCTGAAGGTATGCGCACCACGGCAACGATCATGTACGGTCATATCGATCGCCCTTGGCACTGGGCGAGCCATCTGATGCATATCAGGTCATTGCAACAGCGTACCGCGGGCTTTACTGAGTTTGTGCCTCTGCCGTTCGTGCATATGGAAGCGCCGATGTATCTCAAGGGCAAAGCGCGACGTGGGCCGAGTTTTCGTGAAGCGATTTTAATGCATGCGGTGGCTAGGTTGGTGTTTCACGGGTTGATAGAGAATATTCAGGCTTCTTGGGTGAAGATGGGCAGAGAAGGTGTCGCGGCTTGTCTGAATGCAGGCGTCAATGACTTGGGCGGCTCATTGATGAATGAGAGTATTACTCGCGCAGCAGGTTCTGGTCATGGCCAGGAGTGGGAGCCAGAGCTGATGGAAGCACAAATCCACGCGGCCGGACGTCAGCCGCGAATGCGCACGACACTCTATGGTGATGCTGCTCAAGAGCGCCGTAATGCAGCCTTTAATGCGGCGCCGCTGGCTGCAGTTCGCGGTGCTTCTGCGGCGAAGAACCAGCGTAGCAAGCGTTTGTCAGTAGTAGAAAGACCGCTGGGCGCACCCGACACGCTGGAAGTGAAGTGGATTCATGAATCACGGGACAGCACAGTCTACGAAAGTGTGGTGTTGATGGCAGCCTGCAACTGACAGGTATTCGGCACGAAATGACCACAGAGACCAGCAAGAGAAATGATTTAGAGCCTAGTTGGTTGAAGTCGCTGGCCGTAGAGTTCGAGCAACCTTACATGCAGCAATTGCAGGCTTTTTTGTTGTCGGAGGAAAAGGCGGGCAAACGAATCTTTCCAAGCGCTAACGAGTTGTTTAGTGCTTTTCGCCATGCCCCCTTGGACAAGGTCAAGGTTGTTATTGTCGGGCAGGATCCTTATCACGGAGAGGGCCAGGCGCACGGGCTTTGCTTTTCGGTGAAGCCCGGTGTGGCTGTGCCGCCATCGTTAAAAAATATTTACAAGCAACTGCACGAGGAATTTGGCCTGCCAGCATCGTCCCATGGAGATCTTACGGCTTGGGCCAATCAGGGTGTGCTATTGCTTAATAGCGTGTTAACGGTGGAAGCTGGCAAGGCGGCATCGCACCAGGGCAGGGGGTGGGAGACCTTTACCGACAGTGTCATTGGCATCATCAATCGGCAAAGGGAAGGCGTGGTTTTTTTATTGTGGGGAAGCTGTGCCCAGCGCAAGGGATTGCTTGTCGACCGCGCACGGCACTGCGTGCTGCAGGCGCCTCATCCTTCACCGCTAAGTGCCTATCGGGGTTTCTTTGGCTGCGGACATTTTTCGATGGCCAACGACTATTTGCTGGGTAGGGGAATTACACCCATTGACTGGCGCTTGCCTGAACATGCTCCGTTGAGAGAAAACACGGGGTCTGTTGAGCAGACACAGCGTCAAAAACTCGACTCATAAACACCGCACTTCAGTAATGACAAAACCACTCGGTTTGCAATTAATCAGAGTCTAATGAATAGGGTAGCTCGCGCCCAACTAACAATGGGCCGCTAGCGGCGCCGACATGGAGTCCATTTGTTAGCCCGTCTTTCGTGGCGGCCACCAGCACAGTGGTGTCTCCCTTTACCGCGCAGCAGTTGACGATACTGCCAACACTTTTGCCCGATAGCGCATCATATACGCCAGTGCCTAAGGTGGGGCTGCTGTTAACGGCGAGTTGCGCTAGACCGGTGCGGCGCTTGGGTTTGCCGAGGTAGTGTAAGCGCGCTACGACTTCCTGGCCGGTATAGCAGCCTTTTTTGAAACTAATATGACCGGTGAGGTCGTAGTTTAATGTCTGCGGGACGAATTCTTCTTTCGTGGCTGCCTCGATGCGGACGATACCATGTGCCATTTGCAGGGCGTGCCACTCGGGCTCGCTCGCTGATTGTATCGCCTCACCCATAGTGTCCTGTGAGAATGACTTATGTAAATAGCATTCGAACTGCTCGCCAACCTGATCGGTCTGCACTACAACGAAATTGTCTCCATGGACCGCACCGAAGCGTTCTGAGGGTGCTTGGCCGAAGAGCTTGGTTAGCGCCGTGGCAGCACCTGAGCCCCAAACTGCATAGGGTTTCCAGTCCTCGCTTGTGTCGTCGAGCGCTGCTTTTGAAAAAATAATGTATTTGCCAAATGCCGCGCTGCTGCTTGCTCGGATACTCCGATGCATGCGTAGCGCAAAATGATCTGTACCTAACTGACACAGAAGAAAGTCGCAGACGACCCTGCCCTGCGGTGTGCAAAAAATACCGAGCAGGCCCCGATTTTTGTCTATTAGGCGGGTGTCACAGGTTGTCTGGCCCTGCAAAAATTTAAGTGTGTCGGGTCCGGTAATATGGAGTAAAGACTCTTGTTCTAAACAGGTGTAAAAGCAGCTCAAGTGTTGTTACCTCGCATGATCGACAGGCAATAATAGGCTCTGTCATCCACAATGTCAGTAATGAACGACGTCAGCAAAGCAATTAAACGATATAATGGGCGCTATAGATGGTCCCCTGAGAGAATTTTGTTGGCATGATAGATAAAGAAGATATTAATCGTATGCGGTGGGCCGCAAGGCGAGGTATGTTGGAACTCGACCTGATGCTTGAGCCATTTGTCAGTGAGAGATACGCACAGCTCGATGAGACCGATCGCCATAGGTTCCAACAATTGATGCTATGCGAGGATCAGGATTTATTTGCCTGGCTTATGCTACGTGGGGCGCCAGACGATGAGGAGCTAGCGGGGATTGTCAGCCAGATACGCCAATTCACCCGCTCTGCGCCTGAAGATCGGTGAGTCAGGATTGCGAGGAGCGCTGTACGGCGCGCTTTGCCTGATCATACTCTATGCGCTGTGCTCGATTTGGGCACGCGGCTATGCATTTCTGGTTGTTTCTCTGTCGGTCATTGCGTTTATTCTATTGTGGCTGCTGCGATGCAACCCTATGCGCGGTGCCGAGCTGTGTTGGCGCGAGGGTCGCTGGACACTCGAGCGAGACGGCGTTATCAGGGAAATTTCCCCGAGTAAGAGTAGTACGATGCTGCCCTGGTTTGTTTATATTGGGTTCACTGATATAGCAGAAGGTTCTGCGGGGCATATTTGGCTTTATGCTGACAGTGTACCCAAGCATCAGCTACGTCGGTTGCGTGTCCGGCTGACGCTGCTGCGCTGAGTGTTGTGCGGGGCCACCGGTCTCGACGCTAAAGGTTTTTACAGCACTACAGGGGAGAGTTATCTGGCACTAAAATGGTATCTTTGGCCACTGTCAGGAGCTCTGGGTAGTCTAGTGTGTAGTGAAGTCCGCGACTCTCTTTGCGTGAAATCGCGCACTGAATCATAAGCTCGGCGACCATCGCTAGATTGCGTAGCTCGAGTAAGTCGTTGCTAACTTTGTAGTTGCCGTAATATTCTGCTATTTCCGCCTGCAGCAGCTGTACTCGATGTAAAGCACGCCGTAAACGCTTGTTGGTTCGCACAATGCCAACATAATCCCACATGAAACGACGTAACTCATCCCAGTTGTGGGAGATCACTACATCCTCATCGGAGTCTGTTACTTGACTCTCATCCCAAGGAGCGGCAGCAGTGGGGGTCGGTATTTGGCCTAGATTGTCGGCAATATGATGGGCTGCAGACTCCGCGTAGACAATGCATTCAAGGAGGGAATTACTGGCCATACGGTTAGCGCCGTGCAGGCCGGTACAAGAGGATTCTCCTACAGCATACAATCCAGCGACGTCAGTGAGGCCGTGGTTGTCCACCAGAATGCCGCCGCAGGTGTAATGGGCCGCGGGGACCACGGGTATGGCTTCGGCGCTAATGTCGATACCAAGTTCTAAGCAGCGTGCCATGACAGTGGGAAAGTGGCTGTTTATAAACTCAGGAGATTTGTGTGAAATATCCAAAAAGACGCAGTCGGCACCGAGTCGTTTCATCTCGTGATCGATCGCACGTGCCACAACATCACGCGGCGCCAGTTCGCCGCGCTTGTCGAAATTTTGCATGAAGGGCGTCCCATCCGGTAACAGTAGCCTGCCGCCTTCTCCACGAATGGCCTCGGTGATCAAGAAGGATTTGGCCTTAGGGTGATATAGACAGGTGGGATGAAACTGGTTAAATTCCAAATTGGCTACCCGACAGCCGGCTCGCCAGGCCATAGCAATTCCATCGCCGCTGGCGCCGTCGGGATTGCTGGTGTAGAGATAGGCCTTGCTGGCACCGCCAGTGGCCAGAACCACTGCAGAAGCCTGAAACAGATCAACATGGCCGCTCTGCTCATCGAGAATGTAGGCCCCTTCACAACGCCCATTATTCACTACCAAATCCACAGCAACCCGGTGTGTGAAGATTTCAATATTTTCGGCAGCAATGACCCTGTCCGTTAGGACTTCGGATATCGCCCGTCCGGTGCGATCAGCAGCGTGTATGAT
>MEHZ011540709.1_pt1 | contig 17406 bp, 17 predicted proteins | sample 897221 | NCBI WGS metagenome assembly MEHZ01 (sample SAMN05514161, study PRJNA337945) | marine metagenome | isolation source: marine surface water | place: Arctic Ocean | collected 2007-12-13
GTGCAAAACGAATTAAAATTAAATTAAAATGTCCCATTTTTTTAAAAGGAAATTGAGCTCAAAGATATGAAGTTAACTTTTAAACGCATAAGCTCAGACCCACATTATAATGAGCCTCGCAATGATGGTTAACCCGATGCCCGCCATAAAGTTTATAATTTGAAGAGGGAGGGTGAATGAAAATTCTGTCTGTAGAGGCCAAGGCCTTTAAAGTAAAACTCCCCACAAATTTCACGGGAAGCAATTATACCTATACGCATAAAAAGTGTGTATTCGCCCAAGCAAAGACTGATCAAGGCATTGAGGGTTTTTGCTATTTAGGTGATGATTTTGGTCTTGGACGAAAGATTGCTAAAATGATCAATGAGGATTTTTCAAAAATTCTAATTGGAAGAGATCCTGCCCATGTTGAGATCTTATGGGATGAAATGCGGCCTATGGCGCGAAATATACTTGGTGATCGTCGTATCGCGCTCCATGCACAAGCATTATCTGACATTTTGTGTTGGGATTTGTATGCAAAATCAGAAAATAAATCAATGATAACCCTTTTAGGTAAGAAAAGAACTAGTGCGTCCATAATCGCTATTGCTGGCTACTACGGGCCGCACAAATCTCTTATTGATCTCGCTAAAGAGACTAAAAACCTGATCGAAATTGGTTGTAAGGGAATGAAACTAAAGGTGGGTGGGTTGAGTGTTTCAGAAGATTTCAGAAGAGTGAAAACTGTTAGAGAAGCTGGTGGAAAAGATTTTCTTTTAGCAGTTGATGCTAATCAAGCTTGGGCGCTGGATGAAGCACTAGAGTTTGCAAGGGCCTGCGAGCATTTGGATTTACTCTGGATAGAAGAACCCGTGCACTGGGACAATGACATCGCAGATTTATCTAAGTTTAGAAAGATGACTGATATACCAGTATGTGCTGGTCAAAGTGAAGTTACCCTTGCAGGTGTTGCCCGGCTAATTGACTCTGAAGCCATCGATATATGTAACCTTCACCCGGGCTATGCTGGTGGGATCACTCCTTGGTTGAGGTCAGCGGATTTAGCGCGAGAAAATGGATTACGAGTTGCAAATACAGGTGAACCGCAACTATCAGCAAGTCTAATGTTAGCTTGTGAACATGGGATGAGCCTTGAAATGTATCACCCTAGCCGCGATCCATTATTTCCTAAATTTTGTCCTGCCTATAGAGAGAGAATTAATGGAGAAATTAAACCAACAAACTTAAATGGTTGGGGCATTTTACCAGAACAAAATGAATTAAATTGACCTTATAAGATTACAATAAATCTCCAGACCCACCCATTTCTTTGGGTAAATCTTTAAATCTAGGTAAATCATCTTTGATAACAATAACGCTTTCACTGGTGTTAACATGCATTTTAGGTTCAAAACTCAAAGTTGGCGTAATAGCGTGATACAAATCTATCAAACCCATGGATGGATGAACATTCATGATATGGCCCCCACAATTTTCACACCAACTTCGGGTACTTTCAGTTGTTTTATATGAGTTTTTATTAACTCCAGGAAGGACATAAGATCAATTATCTGAAGAGGGATGATGAATGAGTATTCTGTTTAGGATTTTGAAAACTGGGTTGTTTTTGTTCCTAATTTCCACCACTAGAATAATCGTGAGATAGAGTTATATGGAATTTTTTGTATCAAGTAGTATAGGGATATGATCTCTCTATTTAAGCCATTGAGTAGGTTTAAATAGAGAGAAAGAGCAGTCCTTATTCAACCAGCTTTTATGAGTGAAAATATAATCAAAATGGGATGGTTTTTTAATATTTCGATGTAGAAAAAATGTTGCTGCGCGTTCACGACCATGCTCTAATTTTTGCAGGTAGTGATAGGCACTATGAACACTCTTTCCTCTAAGGAATTCGACAACATCAGAATGATTTCCTTCTGATCGTTTTCTATCCCACTTTGCATTACTGTTCCAATCACCAGTAATTATAATTTTTGAAAAATCTAAAATCTCTCTATTTTCTAATAAAAAATTCCAAAGCTGATTAATGTACCCTTTTTTTAACGTTGATGCACTTTTTGTCCAAACACCAACTAAATTATATTGGTTATTAATTAAGACAGGTAAGAATAGTTTGTAGTTGTTTGATAGCGGTAATAATGCTTCTAATTTAATATTGGTTTTCGCAAAGACACCTAAACCCTGATGTTTTCTATCTCCCACCCAAAGGTAGTTTTTAGCCCATGATTTATATTTTGAATCTGAGCTTTGTTGAGGATCTTCACACTCTTGGATAATTAATATGTCTGCATTATATTGGTCTAATAACTGATACTTGTCTCTAAATTTACAATTTCAATTCCAACTTAATACTTTCATCACCACAACTTTCTCAATTGAAACTTTAATACTAATTAATCACTAGCTTTTTGGCAAAGGCAATGCAGTATCATCCTTCATCTGATCCATCACGATCTGGCTGTGTACCCGACCGATTGCAGAGTGTGGCAAAAGGACATTTTGGATCAGATCATTCAGCGCAGAAAGGTCTGTACAGAAAACGCGGAAGATATAATCAGCTTCACCTGTTAATGTCCAAGCTGCTACGATTTCAGGATATGTATTTGTTAATTTTTGTACCAGTTGGTGAGTATCGCTATTTTGAGAGGCAGTTTGCACCTGAATAAAAGCTTGCACATTAAGCCCAAGTTTTTCTGGATTCAGCCGACAGGGGTAACTTTCGATAAACCCTTCCATTTCCATTCTCTGGCGACGCCGACCTATTTGAGAAGCCGACATGCCAAGTTTCTCAGATAATTCGAGAGCCGATTTTTGACCATCCTTTTGTAAGAGAGCCAACAGGTGGATATCTTTAGAATCAAGATGCATCATGCACGTATCTTACATCATGTTCTAATTATGTGCAATATTTACGCACTATTATGAGAATTTACATCATACTTTGCGCACCATTCGCATGAAAAATAATGTATCTTCAATTAAACCAAGGAGAAATGCTATGGGTCCGTTCCCACACAAGGCACCAAAATCATCAATCACTGATGTCAACCCCGCTGGCACCGACGGATTTGAGTTCGTAGAGTTTTCTCACTCAAATCCACAAGATCTCAGAGATCTCTTTGATAAAATGGGATACGCCCATACCGCTACCCATAAGACAAAAGATATTCAGCTTTGGCAGCAAGGCGATATCACATATGTCTTGAATAGTGAGCCAAACAGTCATGCACTTCGTTTTGTAGAAAAGCATGGTCCTTGTGCACCATCAATGGCGTGGCGCGTTGTAGATGCTCAGCACGCATTTGACCATGCAGTCAGTAAGGGTGCTAAGCCTTACGAAGGTACTGACAAAACAATGGATGTTCCTGCGATTGAAGGTATTGGTGGTTCCTTAATTTATTTTGTTGAGAAATATTATGAACAAAACCCATATAACGAGGAGTTTGATTGGGTGGGTAAAACGCATCCATTGGGTGTTGGTTTTTACTATCTCGATCACTTGACCCACAATGTTCACAAAGGGAACATGGACGTTTGGTTCAAGTTCTATGGTGAGTTGTTTGGTTTTAAAGAGATCAGGTTCTTTGATATCGCAGGAAAGTTTACGGGTCTATTGAGCCGTGCATTAACCTCACCGTGTGGACGCATCCGTATTCCAATTAATGAAGATCGCGGTGAAACTGGGCAAATTATCGAATATCTTAATCGCTATAAAGGCGAAGGTATCCAGCACATCGCTGTCGGCGCAAACGATATCTATGATGCAACTGACGAAATTGCTGCCCGTGGGATAACTTTCATGAAGGGACCACCACAATCATACTACGAGCTAAGCAAGACGCGTGTTGTTGATCACGAAGAACCACTAGATCGCATGATGAAGAATGGAATTATGATCGATGGGGAAGGCGTCGTTGATGGAGGTGAAACACGTATCCTTCTGCAGATTTTCTCAAAGACTGTCATTGGCCCCATCTTCTTTGAGTTCATCCAGCGTAAGGGTGATGATGGGTTTGGCGAAGGAAACTTTAAAGCTCTGTTCGAAAGCATAGAAGCTGATCAAATTGAGCGCGGTGTCCTGAAAACAAGTTAATTCATCTTAAGCATATGATTTACATTATAGTTTTTAATGAGATTGTATTAAGACATTAATTCCTGGGCTGTCTTGTCACTTTCATAGGCTTTACAATTGGTGGCTTTAACAAAGCTGAGTGGTTATAGACTTGGATATAAAAAGGGTGGATGCTTTACCGCCCAATTTTAATTAGTTTTTTTATACGTCCAAAAGCCTTAAAGCAGCCGCCAAAATATCTTCTGACAATTAGTGATCGCCATTTTTGTGTGCTTTTTCACCTTTAGTTCTAAGTACTTTTGCAGCTTCAATTATAGCTCCATGTTTAGTTGGATCTAATTCGGAAATTGCTTGATTGACGTTACAGATTTTCATTGGGCACGAATATGAAAATGCAAATGATGGAAATATTCCTATAGTTAAGATAAGCATAACAATCTTTAGATTCATAGTTTTTCCCTGATTAAAATTACGTACTTCCTGACACACCAAAAATAATCATATTAAATTGTGAACAATTGTCACATCAGTAAAATTTTTCTGAGAAATTCATTGTTAAACATATTGCCAATGAGGTCGAAATATTGTGAGATCAATATATTAGGCTACAATTTTTTTATTTGTATGTGACTACTGTGGCACTTAAGGAGAAATCAAGATGACCACACCCAATAAGAGTACTGTAGAACATAAAAAAGAACATTATGGGGATCTTAGACCTAAAGGCAGTATTTCTTATGTAAAAGGCTCTAGAGTACCCCCTCTTGTTTATGCGACTATACCGCAGCTTTTGAAACAATCTGTATCCCAATATGGATTAAGAGACGCTCTCATTTTTCCAAACCATAGATTGAGCTATTACGACTTTGACCGTGCGGTTGATGCCTTGGCGATCGGTTTTCTGGCTCTTGGATTAAATAAAGGTGATAGACTAGGTATTTGGTCACCTAATCGTCTGGAATGGGTGCTAACACAGTTTGCGACCGCCCGGATCGGTGTGGTATTAGTTAACATTAACCCCGCCTATCGACTTTCAGAGTTGGAATACTCTTTAAATAAGGTCGGCTGCAAAGCCCTAGTCTTAGCAAAGAGTTTTAAAAGCTCTGAGTATCTTCAAATGATCTGCACCTTGGCACCAGAAATAGACACCTGTTGTCGAGGTGAACTACAGGCCACAAAGCTACCCAACCTCAGGCATGTGATTGTTATGGATGATGTTGAAGGCTTTTCTGGGTTATGGTCATTCGAGGATATTACAGCTCTAGGGGGTTCTGCCGAAAAATTACAACTTATTGAAATAGATAAAAATTTATCACCTGATGATTCAATTAATATCCAATTTACCTCTGGAACGACTGGGCAACCAAAAGGGGCAACTTTATCTCATTACAATATAGTTAATAATGCAAGCCTAACAACAGACAGAATAAGACTCACTGAAGCCGATCGCTTGGCAATCCCCGTACCACTTTACCATTGTTTTGGGATGGTAATGGGGGTTCTTGGCGCAGTGAGTAAGGGTGCTGCAATGGTCTTTCCTGGTGAGGCATTTGATGCCGAACAAACATTGGATACACTTGCTAAAGAAAAATGCACTGCTCTTTACGGGGTTCCAACAATGTTTGTTGCAATGCTTCAAGAGTTGGATAAGAGGCCAAGGGATCTTTCTACATTACGCACAGGGATTATGGCTGGGGCACCGTGCCCTGTAGAAGTGATGAAACAGGTAAACACTCAGATGAATATGAAAGAAGTCACAATCTGTTATGGGATGACTGAAACTGCGCCTGTTTCCTTTCAAAGTTTTGCAGATGACCTTATTGATAAGCGCTGCGAAACTGTTGGCCGTGTCCATCCCCACTTAGAAGTAAAGATAGTAGATGAGCTTGGTGAAATTGTTCCTGTTGGTACAGCAGGTGAACTTTGCACACGCGGTTATTCAGTCATGAAAGGTTATTGGAATGACATTGAACGGACAAATAACACAATCCAAAATGGTTGGATGCATACGGGAGACCTGGCAGTGTTTGATCAAGAGGGGTTTTGCACAATAACAGGTCGCCTGAAAGATATGATCATCCGCGGTGGTGAAAACATCTATCCGCGTGAAATCGAAGAGTTTTTATTCTCACACCCTAAAGTTCGTGAGGTTCAAATATTTGGGGTACCTGATAAAAAAATGGGGGAAGAAGTATGCGCATGGGTGGTTCCAATAGCAGGAAGCAATGTTGAAAAAGATGAATTAACCGAGTTTTGTAAAGGGCAAATAGCTCATTTTAAAATACCCAGATATTTTAGGTTTGTTGATGAGTTACCAATGACAATCACTGGTAAGCCTCAGAAATTTATAATGCGGGACAAAATGATTGAAATTCTTAATATAAAAATACCTAGTGTCTGATAGACTATTAGTGGTGTTTGAGATTAGATCTTTAGAAATTACCTTTCCAATTAAATTTTTTTTAAAGTTATATTTTTAACTTTTCCATCCTATCAGAGGCTTTATACTTAACTGTTTTTTTATAATGATGGTAACGTTATCGAAGTCAGTTGGTAATTTATTTTGACTCAATTTTGATTTTGCAGTAATTTTTTTTACATCGATTTTGAACGCTACAATATCGTTCAACATATCTTCAACAAAATCTTTTGGAGTATCTGACATTTTCCAAACTTTTTACCAAATAAATTATGTTCAAAGAACTTGGTCATCTTACTAACGATTGCAGTCTTATCTTCTTTGAATGTGTAAAGATTATCTTTCCATACATATGAACTGCTTGATAATTCCATTTTGGCACATGGCGGTGAGTTTTTAGTTTTGTTGGATAATAATTTGGGGAGATATAAGCATCCTCTGCGCGAAAAACCGCCATTACTGAAGCACCATTCTTTAACTGTCTTTGCAATGGATTTAATTTTGCAACATGCCCAATTAACTCATTAGAGTTTTCAAAAATCAAAGGAATATGATTTACAACTATCTCTCCATCACTATCGCAAACCAGTGCTGCTAATGGAAAATGGGTGACGACCTTAACTAGTTCTTCATAATCTTTTTCTTTAAAATACTCGGGCAAGTACACTGGCAGTATCCATTTTTTTCATGTGAGTTCATTTAAATAATTTCCACCAAGTTTACTGTCCATTTTTATAGGGCAAAAGGAGCGCATAGAGAGTTTTGTTTATTGACGCCTCGATCCCTACTTTTTTTGCCAACCTAGCTGCTGCACCAGATACCCAATCAATTTCAAGTGGTCGGCCATTTTCTAGATCAATTGCTGTTGATGCTCTCATAGTTGGTGGTAAAGAAAGTACCATTTTCCAAGCCTTATCTTCAATTTCTGGATCCAAAGCGATGCCTAATGCACGTCCGATGGAAGCACTCTCTGCAATTACAAGACGGAATATCTCAGCTAGATATGGTGTGTTGACGATCTCACTAACTGTGCAACGCCCCGCCGCTGTGACACCGGATACAGCTGAAAAAAAAATGAACTTGGCCCAAACGTCTCTTTCGATATCATCGGTGGGCGGTGCTGAAGGACCTGCCTTCGCAATCGCCTGTCTCAACCTGTCGATTCGTTCTGAGGGAGTACTATCGCGCTCAGCAAAAATGAAAGTACTGAATTTTCCTGTCTGTTTGATTGTTCCAGGAGAGATAACCGTTGTAGAAATCTGGGCTACTCCATTTGCAACATTCTGTTTGGGTAGGATATTTAACAGCCGATTAGATGCCTCTACACCGTTTAGAAATGGCACAACGACGGTGTTAGGGCCCAGCATTGGCTGGCAGGCATGTGCAGCCTCTTCTAAGGCATCGCCTTTAACACCAAAAATGATTGCATCGACTTCTCCAACGTCGGATGGATCATTGGTCGCAATCCAAGGACGTGCAACTTCTGTTCCAGACTGACCTTCCAAGGTAAGGCCATTTGCAATAATCGAGGATAGATGAGGTCCACGGGCAATCGTGGCAACTTGATGCCCACTATTTGCCAACTTGACTGCAAGATATCCCCCGATGCCACCAGTTGCCATTGTTGCAATTCGCATGTTTGGTTCCCTTCAGGGTCTTGTTTTCTTTTATTACTGACCAGCTTGAGATATGAAATGGCTTCAAAGCCCTAAATGGTCACAAAATCTGGAAATATCATCCTTGGTGGGCCATCCATACTTCCCACCCAACCTTTCATAAAGTCAGACTCCATGTCTCGGTTTGGATGAGCCATGTAGTTTTCAAAATCTGACATATTTTCCCACTTTTCCCACAAATGAAAAGTACTTTGTCCACTCTTGTCTTCAGAAATAGCTGTTTCTGCAGATATAAACCCGGGCATAGATCTGGTAAGTGGCAACCCAACCTTTCCGGGGCATAACTCTAAGAACTTCTCTTTATCTTTTAATTTCATTTCGGCATATAATAGTTGTGTCATAGTTAATCCTTTCAAAGTCTAGTTATCTATTCATTGTTAGGGGATGCCATTTAACTAACTTACGTACACATACACTATAGCTTCTGAGTTGTCTTATTTTTTATAAGTGATATATCTAGTAGTGTACAAACTAGAGAACAAATTAGTTTCAAAATTTTGATCGGTTGTTGAAGTAAGAGATAGGACCTCTCCTGATTAGTGAGGCTCTAAATGTTAGGTTAGGGTAAGATTCTATGTGCTCTGCAGCCTAATACGAAGGGATTAAATGGCGCGGGCGGCCATAGCTCCTTCTGCAATTGCGATATGAACCTGACGTGGAGCAACGCAATCGCCAATGATATGATGAGGTAAGCCACGCGCCTCAACTGCAGATTGCAACGTGGCCTCCACGAGGCCACCACGCCAATCCACCACGATATCGACATCTTGAACATCCATTTCTTCACCTGTGTGAACTGAGCGGAGCGTTACTGTTTTCCCGACAATGGCATGAATTTCCTGTGATGGATGCATCATAACTTTACCCGTAAGAAAGCGTTTGTAGATAGGTGCGCGCACCGTAGGAGTGACTAATTCGCCTATGGCGTATTCAGCAGTGACTAATGTGATACGATTTTGATCCAGCAAGGCGTCGGCAGCAGACAAGGCGGCCCGCCCTCCACCTTCATCATTGATCAAAATGTGCTGACCAGTAGGGCCATCGGAAATAGCCTGCCATGGGTCGATGACAGGAATTGCATCAGAGCCAGTCGCAATCAACAGTGGCTTTGTAGGGACTGCACCCGTTGCCAAGATTAATACGTTTGTATCAAGCACGGCAACATCTTCTGGTGTAAGGCGTTTACCCGTGCGAACATGAACTTGAAGCTGGGTTAACTGGGTTCTGTACCAGTTTAGGGTCTTACGAAATTCTCGGGTCATTGGGGCCTGAGACCAAATTGCCAACTGGCCACCAATATCGCCAGATGCTTCAAAAAGAGTTACTCTGTGGCCACGTTCAGCAGCGATGCGAGCAGCTTCCAGCCCTGCAGGGCCACCACCGATGACTGTAACGTTCTTTGGTGCATTAGTTGGTGTCGGATCGCCCCACGCTGCATCGCGTCCTGTCATTGGGTTGTGGATACAGCGGATTGGTTTTGAGGCCATCGCTTGCGCAACACAAAGATTGGCACCAACGCAAGGTCGGATGTCTTGTGGTCGCCCTTCTATCAGTTTGCGTACAAGGTCAGGGTCAGATATTTGTGCCCGAGTCATACCAACCATGTCAGCATCGCCACGTTCGATGATAGCATTGGCCATCTCTGGATTCGTAATACGCCCTGTGGTAAAGACTGGTACAGAAACTTGGGATTTAATACCAGCGGCTAACGGCACGAAAAGGCCATGAGGTGAAGGGGTGGGTGGCCAGTGATCCATCCGTCCTGCACGTTCGTAATTTGTTCCGACGATGATGTTGAGATAATCGACTAACCCAGTTTGAGCTATCAGTTTGGCAATTTCCTGAAGGTTGGCTTGTGTTAATCCGCCTACAACCTTTTCATCGCCGGGAAGACGCACACCTAGAATCCGGTCGCGCCCAACACCAGCACGCACTGCATCTATGGTTTGGAGTAGGAACCGCATACGATTTTCTAATGAACCGCCATAATCGTCGGTACGGGTATTTGAATAGGGTGAAAGGAAGGCAGCTGGCAGATAGCCAAAGGCAGAAAGCAGTTCAACTCCGTCGAGGTTACCTTTGCGTACGCGAATTGCAGCAGTTCCATGCGCATCAATGATCTCGTTGATTTCAGAAATGGTCATTTGTTTTGGCGTCTCTCGTGAAATGCGTGACATGATTGGGGAAGGAGCCATAAGCGGGCGGCCCGCTCCGGTGTCTGCCACATTGGCTCCTGCATGACCAAGTTGAACCAGAAAGCGCCCATCATGGCTGTGAATTGCATCAGCCAGCCGTCGATAACCATCTATGCAACTATCATTTTTTGCATTTAAGCCCCGTCCTGCACCAACTGAACCAGATCGATGAACGGCAGTTGACCCAGTGATCTGAAGTGCAGCACCGCCCCGCGCCTTCGCACGCTGATATGCAATGTAGTCATCATTGACGTGACCTCCAGCCTCAAGCCCAGGGACGTGAGCTGTGACCAGCACCCGATTGCGGAGTGTGAATGGACCAATATCGATTGGCGAGAGAAGGTGTCTATATTGCTCCGTCATCGAGGTCCCTTGTTAATTACAATTAACATTGCGTTGTGACACGACAATGTAAAGAACAAAGATATTACTTTTCCAAGTTAAATAAAGTGGTTTTTGGTAACCCATATGACCCACTCCAATTGCTAAAAAGAATAAATTTTTGTAGAAATGGGTCGACTTTGATAAAATCTTATTTTAACCAAAACTAGATATAAACAAGATGATTATTATGAACTTAGAGGTGTAATTAACAAGATGTTAACTAATACTGACCTTATAGAGCTCACTAAGTTTCGTCGTCAATTACATCGTCACCCCGAATTATCAGGTGAAGAGGTTGAGACAGCACGCACAATAACCTCAGCACTTAAATTGATGTCACCAACTAAAATCTTAACTGGGTTAGGTGGTCATGGTGTTGCTGCAGTTTTTGATAGTGGGGCTACTGGTCCTACGGTGTTATTTCGCGCCGAACTTGACGCGTTACCAATTGAGGAGCGAAATGATATTGCATGGTCTTCATTAATAGCTGGAAAAAGCCATACCTGCGGCCATGATGGCCACATGACAATGCTCCTTGCATTGGGTCGTATGATTGTTCGCAATCCTATCGCTAAGGGACGCGTCATTCTGATGTTTCAACCTTCTGAAGAAAATGGATCTGGCGCGAAAGCTGTTATATCGGACCCAAAATATAGTGAAATCCAAGCTGATTGGGCATTTGCTATTCATATCGAACCAGGGCGCCCATTTGGTTATGTGGCAACTTGTCCAGGACTGATTAACTGCGCGTCTTTGGGTTTAGGTATAAAACTTATAGGTAAAACATCTCACGCTGCTGAGCCTGGGGATGGTATCTCTCCAACTCGGGCTATTGCAAAACTAATTCCAGTGCTTGAAGCACTTGGCCTGGGTGGAGAGCTTGATGATAGTTTTCAATTAGTCACAATCACGCACATTCAAATCGGTCAACCTTCTTTTGGTGTGGCTCCAGGTGATGGTATTATCTATACTACGCTTCGCGCGGTCACAGATGAACAACTAGTTAGTATTGAGGCCAGTGCACGTAACCTAGCCCTTACAATTGCAGAGGAATATGGATTAGAAGTTGAATTCTTTCAGTCAGATATTTTCGCTGCCTCAGTAAATGATCAAGATGCTTACCAAGTTGCAGTGAAAGCCATGAACGCGATTGGTGTCATTCATGGTGATATAGGCGTGCCTATGAAAGCATCCGAGGATTTTGGAGTTTTCGGCTGGAATTCAAAAACAGCGATGTTATGCTTGGGGCCAGGTGAAGAATACCCAGCATTGCATAACCCTAATTATGATTTTTCAGATGACCTAATACCTATTGGTAGTGCTATATTTGAACGTATCACACGTGATTTATTAGGCACTGCCTAATATTTTAGAGATAAACTATTAGATCATCCATATGTGCATATTATGGAAATAGTAAGGCAACAATGAACTGTAATGTGTGAACAGTGGTTGTTGTCGAACAAAGTAAATTAATTTACGATGCTGTATGATGGAACGGTTTGAGCAAGTGTCAACCTAAGGCCGTTCCTAAACAGAAAATTGATGGAACGGAAGCACTCTGAAATACTGACTTACTGACTTACTGATGGAGACTTGGATGAGTTATAAATTATACTATGACAACGGTACTGCTGCGATGGGGATAAGGGTACTTCTCGAAGAAATTGGCGCTCCGTACGAGTTGATCCAAACGACTACGGACATGCAAACCCCTCGTCCAATTGAACAATTAAAGTTAAACCCAAATGGCTGGATTCCAATTCTTATCTGGGATGGAAACTCGATGTATGAGTGTGCAGCTATCGCCATATTCCTCTGTGACCGACATCCTGAAGCTAAGTTAGCCCCAGCCTACGATGAGATAGAACGTGGCCGATTTCTTCAGACATTGGTTTACTTTTCGAGTTCGATTCAAAATGCATTTCAGCTAGATTACTACCCAAATCGGTTTACCGACACGACATCTTACGAGCCTAGTGCCCAGCGACGTAGTCATGATAGGCTAAGAGAAACGTGGCAAATTATAGATGACCAAATTGGAGACAACCAATGGGTGCTGTCCGATCGATTCAGTGCTCTAGATGTCTATCTTTTTATGCTGACAACTTGGTTAAAACCATTGCGGGGGCAGCCATCCTTAAAAGATTTTCCAAACGTACAACGGATTGCGGACACCATTATGCTAAGGCCCAGTGTTCAGCTCGTTTATAAAAAATGGATATCAGAAAAAAAATGATCTTTGTTCTTCATTAAGGCGATTTGATTATTTCGAGTCAATATAGAAATTTATTCATATGAGTTGATTTAAATATTTGTTTTTAGGTGGGCAGATGAATTTTGTGTTTTTTACGCAGGCTTGCGTCAAGTTTGTGATCAAAACGGGCTTTAGAGCGTTCTGAGAGGATTTTCACTTTACGCTTAGTTGCCTTTTCTAGAAGGTTTGGTTTCCCACGCTCAACCCACTCTTTGGGGGAGGTGCGGTCGCCCAATGTTGGGTAGACATAATCGGATTGCATGCGTTTGAGAGTTTGATCCTCGCCAAGATAGTGGCCGGGTCCACCCATGCAAACTTGTGCCATTTGATCGAGGGCGAGGGTTTCGTCAGTGACTTCGATCCCACGTACACACCGCAAAGCTTGACCGATGATGTCATCACTGAGGATTAAACTTTCAAGACAAAATCCAAGAAGCGAAGCGTGCATGCCTGCGGCCTCATATACCATGTTGAGGCCTGAGAGCCCTGCCATTACGTTTGAGCACATTTGTTCCCAACCCGCTTGCATGTCAGGCATTTTGGAATCTGATGCACCACCTGCAGCACCTCCTGGAAGGTTATAAAATTTGTGCATTTGCGCACAACCTGCGGTGAGAAGAGCCTGTTCGCCAGAACCAACAGACATCGCGCCCGTGCGCAAGTCGAGGCCAAAGGGCCAAGTGCCAAAGATTGCGGGGTGCCCTGGAACAATGGCATTAACATAAACAAGACCAGCGAGACATTCGGCAGTGGCTTGAGTAATTGCACCTGCGACGGTTGAGGGGGCTGTAGCTCCCGCCATGCCAGCGGACAGTAACAACACTGGCATACCTCCGCGAATGCAGGCCTCCATTACTTCACAACTTTCCGTTGCGAATTTCATAGGCGGCACAACAAAGCAGTTGGAGTTAGACACAAAAGGGCGTTCACGGTATTTCGCCTCTCCGCCAGCAATTTCGTAGAGCATTTCGAAGGCGCCAGGCACGAAAGACGGTTCGGTGAAAGATGTCCCGACGTGTTTGGTTGTGCCTGACGTGCAAGCAAAAATCGTATTAAGGTCCATTTCGTAATTGTTAGGAATGTCACGGCAGACCATTGGGCGTTGCATAAAGTGTACGTTATCAAGTTTATCCACGATGCATGCGGCATCATGTAAATCTTGGACGGTGCATTCGCGGTATTGATTGCCGTGCACATCGACAATGTGTACGGCAGCACCCGCAGTGCCATAGTGGACACGGTTGCCTGAAAGTGTCAGATCATTTTTTCCGTCACGGCTGAAAAGTATAACCTCGCGACGGGCTTTGGCAATCATATCTTCAACAAGTGCGCGTGGGAATCGTATGCGACCATCATCACCTTGAATTGCACCAGCATTTGTAAGGATTTTGATCCCTGATGGAGGGGCATCGGCAAGACCAATGGTCTCAAGTGCATCAAGAGCAGCAGTGTGTATCTTCTGAACATCAAGATCTGAAAGTGGCTTGTAAGTACCACCTTCAATGCCTGCGCGAATTGGGCGGACATCATCTGTAAGAGGGGCTGAGCGAAGAGCTTGCCGAGCGGAGCGGCCACCGGAGCGACGGGAAAGGGTTGAAGACATTTTTATACTCACTTTTATTGGGTAAGAGTTTACAATTTTGACGTAGTAGATCTGTTGAGGTCTACGTAGTGCACCAATGGTTCGCTATTTTGAAATTGCCAACCATTCATGGTTTATCATCGTATTCTCCTGTTCTATTGGTTCAGAATTGTTATAGATTGATCTGTAAAAAATGCCTATTTGCGGCAGACTCGTCGTTTTTAGAGTTTTGAAAGGATAGAATTAGGACATCAGAAGGCATTTTTCCTTTTTGGCGACGTATACTTCGCCGAGGGTGGCCTTTAGTTCTGCGGAGATAGGTTTATTGAGGGCGGTTTTGTTTTTTACAAAAGGTAATAGTTTACCAACCAAAGAAATATTTACTGTTGACCAATAGTATTTAATTAGGGCATTATTTTGAACAGAATTATAAAATTTAATCACAGGAGCTTTGAGATAATATCTTATTTATTTGAACCGTCAGTTATGTAAGTTTATATTTATCAGAGAATTATAGAATTACTTTTTTCTTAATACACTGATCCGAGGTTAAAGGTTTAGTTTCAGAGTTATGGGTTTACTTTTGGGGCTCACAGTCACGTCGACCCTAGACACCAAACCGCTTGACTCAAACCAAGCAACCTCTGTTTTTTGGGTAAGTAAAAGTTTCAATCAAAACTAGGAGAAACACTAATGCGTATTGGCTTTATTGGACTAGGTACTATGGGAGGGGCAGCGGCTTTGAACTTGATAAGGGGCGGCCATCAATTGGCCGTCTGCGATCTTGATCCAGAACGTGCAGAACAACATCTCAAACTGGGTGCTATGTGGGCAAATACGCCGTCTGCTGCTGCGAAGGACGCAGATATAGTGTTTACTATGGTTTTTGGCCCTAAGCAAATTGAACAGGTAGTGCGTGGTGAAAACGGACTGTTGGCTGTCATGGGCAAGGGAAAAATTTGGGTGGATATGACAACCAATCAACCCGCTTTGGCCAAAGAACTTGCCGCCGAAATCGCTGCAAATGGCGCACAAGCGATTGACGCACCGGTATCAGGCGCAGTTGATGGCGCACGCACGGGAAACATGCCGCAATTTGCCGGTGGCGATGAGGAAACTGTGGAACGTATCCGCCCCGTGATGGAGCTGATGGGGCCACTCTACTATATGGGTGCAAACGGCAACGGGTCGATCACTAAGTTAGCGAGTAATCAGTTATGGGCTATTCACGCCACAGCCATGGGCGAGGCTTTGGTGATGGCGGTGAAGTCTGGTGTTGATCTGTCGCGAGCTTGGGATGCGCTTAAGATCGGCGCAAGCGATAGTTGGTGCATGCATCATGACGCGCCTTCAGTATTTGCCGGGCACTATGACCCGTCTTTTTCGTTGGACCTCTGTAAAAAAGACCTGCAGTTAATAATGGAAGCTTGCGATAATGCCGGAACAGCAGCACCAGTCACACGGCTTGTTTACGATAAATTTGAAGAAGCTCGAAAAAAATACGGCGGTGATAAAGGCGAACTTCATGTTGTGAAGTTGGAAGAAGACGCTGCAGGAATTTCGCTCCGCCTTGACGGCGATTGGACGCCGCACTGGGAAAAGTAGTGTGGTGGTATTAGTGCCGCCTTTAGAAATGCACATAGGAGTCTGAGTAAATGAAAGTTTCTTGATGATGTCTAAAGGATCTTTTTCCAGAGATATACTACCAATACTCCAATAAATATCCAAAATATACGTTTAACCATTTCTTTGATTTCTCCTTTCAATATTATCTTCCATTATAAAAATGGATTTGATGCAGTAGGCGAATATGATTTTGATGGTCACTCAGTGCTCTAATTAACAAAGACCGTTTAGCAAGACCTCTCAGCGGCTACTTCTACTTAGTAGATGTAATGTTAAGAAGGTAGAAGATATATCACAAAACAGACTGGAGCCAAAAATAGGAATATTATGAGTCTGACAAACCATTTTAATATTATCTTCCACATTACAATCCTAAGCCCTTATAATTAGAGATTTTGTTGATATAGTTATGTAGAACCTGAGACGTCAGTACAGCCATCAGACAATACTTGACTGCTAAACAGGAAGTTTAATGAGAGAAAAATAGTAAAATAGTTGAAATACTTTACCACCACATTAAACAATAAGACAAAGACACTTAGTTTTTTAAGCTCTCTAAAGTTCTTTTAGTTTAAGGGAGTAGCACCAGTTTCCATGCGAATAATTTTACCATCTTTTATCATAAAAACTCCCATAACGGCTTCTTTTGTGTCATCTGGGTAGGACATAAAGTCATGGGTTACCAAAATATCATCGTTTTCAAAGACACATCGAGATGATTCCTGAATAAATTTCTCGTTAGCCATCATACCAGTAGCCATAGAACCCCATTCGCTTTTGGAAAATTCATTACCTGTTTTGTGGAAAATAAAAACAGCGTCGTCGTGAACAAGGTTTAGATAAGCGTCAACATCTCTATCTGTCATCGTTTTAAGCAGTTTTTCGTAAATGGCCACCAAGTACTCCAATCATTTATTGTTGTTAATATCTTATTTTAAACCAGTAACTTAAGATGTGCCCACGAAAGCTTCATCACTCATAACTGTAATCTTTGTAGTTTCCAGCAAAGCACCAGCCGCTGCTCTTTTAGCTTTAAGGCCTTCATGGCCTCCAAAAGCTTTCATTGCTTCAGGTGAGTCAAAGTCTATTAAAACCATCATCTTGTTATCATCATCTTTTTCGGAGCCCGCAAAAATCAGCTTGGCTCCAAGGGAATTTAGTTCTGCCTCGTTTTCAAAAAACATTTCTTTCC
>MEHZ011625754.1_pt1 | contig 17381 bp, 20 predicted proteins | sample 897221 | NCBI WGS metagenome assembly MEHZ01 (sample SAMN05514161, study PRJNA337945) | marine metagenome | isolation source: marine surface water | place: Arctic Ocean | collected 2007-12-13
CTGTTCGTACCAAAGAAACACTTAGCAATCTATTAAAGCTAAATAAAGAATCCCCAATACTATATGATAAGAGTTTATACTTAGCAGAACCAAAGAAAATTACTGATTGTATTATTAAAAACTCAAATGATGAAGAAACTATCTTACTTCTTGCTCATAACCCAGGCATTCACGAATTAACTTTGAATTTAAGTGAAAATAGCAGTCATTTTGATTTAGAAGAAGGTTATCCAACCGCATCAATAAGCATTATTTCATTAGGTAATAATGAATGGCATGATCTTGGAAATAAAAGATTAGAATTAATAAAATTTATAAGACCAAAAGATTTAAATAATTAAATCAAGAAGAAAAAAATAAGTAAATGCCTGCCATAGACATTATTGATATTAATAAAAAAGTACCTTGAGCACCTATTAACCTCGGATAATTAGCACCTTGATTATTTCCCAAACCCCAAGCATGTAATAATCGAAAGATAACTAATGCAACTCCGAAAACATGAATAATATAATGACCCGATGAAACAGTTTCAAAAAGATATAAGATTATTAAAGCTAAAGGAACATTTTCAACAAAGTTAGCTTGTACTCTTAAGACAGAATCAGCTCTCCAACTCTCTTCTTTATCTCCCCTAAGGCGAACATAGAGTACTTGATTGGCAAGTAAAACTGAGAGCAAACCTAATATACAAGAGTAAAGTAAGGTGATCATGACACTACTCCTAAAATTGAAGAGATAGCGCCGGATATAGAAAGTAAAATTCCAATCCATGCATATTGATCAAACCAAAAAAGCATGAAGGCCTGGGGGCTACCTTTTTCTGCAGTTTTCTTTTCTCCAGATTGAAGCTGCCTTGGTAAGCCAGCAACCCAAATAATTTGAGATCCTAGCCACAAACAGCCTAAGCCAAAAACTAAAAAGTAATTAAAATCTTCCATAATAAAATTTACCTATTTAAAAACTCTAAATCAAATTAATTAAATTTTGAAGAAATAAGAGGAAGATCTAAAAAGGATTTAAAGCCAGGAGAAGCTTCGCAAACCATTGGAATTGCATGAACTCCATGCAGTGCAGTTGATACTAGAGGGTCATCATTCCATCCATGATCAAAATTAATTTTCATGTTTGGTTTCCCTTTTACTTCAACACACATACCAACAGGCTCATCCCACTCAGGAGCAGCATCAGGATAAGCTCTCCAAATAGCCTCTTGGATAATTTCAACGTCATTATCACATTTACCAACCCATTTCCTTCTTTGGCCTGATATTGTACCCTTTTTAACTAATCCAGCAGCAATTTCTCTATCCTCATCAGAAGTTACAAGATCTACAGTTTTATCGATTTCTAAAATATTAGATCCAATGCCATCTGCTATTAAATAAATTGCTTCGCTGAATAAACCAGTTATCCAACCTTCATATCGAACAGATTCCTGCTCATATTGCTGAAGAGACTTACCCATCAGCATTGAATCAAACACTATTTCTTCAGATGCATAATATGAAAATTCAGAACTTTCTGTAACTTTAACTTGAGATATTTCTTCTGACATTCCACTCATGGTAAGCGGTACAAGATCCGAAAGCCAACCTGGTGCAATTCCAGTTCCATGCAAGCTAGATCCACCTGCTAAGCATGCGTCCTCGATTTCTTTTTCGAAATCTTTTCCAAATGCTTTTGGATATAAAAAACCAACCGTTGTAACTACATTGAAACCCTTTTTTAGTAAGGATAAGATATTCTTCTTATCTGCATCAGGGTCATCTCCAACTCTGACGGATGCTAAAGGTGTATAATTTACACAATCTGCCTCTATAGATAAGACTTCGTCAATATTAGTAGATGCCTTTACCCCTATTTCATCAATACCCGAAATCACACCTGCATCTAATCCATTCTTTTTTTCATCGGAGACAATGAGACCAACTAGCTCGAGGTCACTCCTGTTACATATTCCTCTTATTGAGGCCTTTCCAACATTACCGGAGGACCACTGGATAACTTTATATATTTTCTTAGGCATTGATAACTCCTGTGATAATTAAAAATTTATCTAATATTACTACTTATTTAGATACTAAATGAAATAAAAATGTTAAAATAAATTTATGAAAAAATATTTACAATTACTACTCCTGCCAGTCTTTTTAATATTCCTATCATCTTGTGAAAAAGAAGAATCTATATTTAACTTTTCAGATGAACAGGTTGACGTTTTTAATGCGTTCGATTGGGATTTTTCAAAACAAGGTATTCTAAAGGTAGAAACTATTACAGAAAATATTTCTGTAATATTTGGATACGGGGGAAACATTTTAGTGTCAACGGGTACTGATGGAACTCTTATTGTTGACAGTCAATTTCCTCAATTAAATAAAAGCATTCTAGAAGAAGTAGAAAAATTAGGTGGCAGTAATATTGACTATATTATTAATACTCATTGGCATTTTGACCATGCAGAAGGAAACCGTGCTTTTGGACCAACTGGATCAACGATAATTGCTCACGAGAATTCAAGAGAATTTATGAAAAACAATAATGAAATTGATATTGTTTTAGTTAAATACCCTCAGCAATCATATCCTAATGATTCACTTCCAACCATTACCTTCAAAGATAAGATGGCGTTAAATTTTAATAATAATAATATTAGTTTATTTAATTTTGGGCCAGCTCACACCACCGGAGATACGATAATTTTCTTCAAAGAAGAAAATGTTATTCATTTTGGAGATATATTAAATATAGATTCTATGGTCTTCATTGATTCAGGCAATGGAGGTTCGCTATCCGGTATGATAAATAATTTAGAAGAGGCATTGAAAATTATCAATAAAGAAACGATCGTGGTCCCAGGTCATGGACAAATTACAGACTATGAAACTGTAAAAATATATTTAGAATCATTAATTATAAGCAAAGAAAGGCTTCTTGAAATGATTAACCAAAATATGCAATTAGCAGATATTATTGAAAATAACCCCATTAAAGATTTAGAAAATATTTTAGGTGATACAAGTGTTTTAATTGATAGGGCATACCTTTCTCTAACAAGAAATAAAACTATTGAACAAGGACAGTAATGAAATTATCAATAGAATTGACGATGTACCCCCTCAAAGACAACTATCTTCCTGTTATAGAGGGCTTTATTGATCATTTAAAAGACTATAAGGATATTAAGATTGAAGTCTTTCCTACCTGTACAGTCATTATGGGTGAGTATGAAAGTGTAATGGAAGTCCTGTCCAGCTCAATTAAATGGAGCGTTAATAACAAAGATAAGGCTGTCTTTATAAGTAAATTTTTACCAAACTACGAAGCACTATGATTCAGGTAAGATTCTAATTACCACGAATATTAGGAACACCAAATTTATTATCTGGATTTTTATAGTAATGATTGGACTCATCACCATCTTTACCAAAGTTCCTTTCTTGTATTTTAGATAAAATATTCAACATCCAGGAGTGTGATGCTTCATTTTCAGATCTTTTATTCCATATTAATCGAACAGAATACTCCTCTGTTTCAAACGGTAGTGGAGCAATTACGAAGTTATTTGCTTTATTAAAAAAGGACGCCAGATGACCTGATAAGGTAATGAGATAATCAGATGACCTAACGATTTCTTTAGCAACAGAAACATAGTTTACTGACATAGCAATTCTACGTGGTTTCTTTATTTTATTTAAATAGTCATTAACAGGACTGTCAATTGTTCCATCGTAGCTTACGTGAACATGGCTTGCTTTAATATAGTTCTCAAGGCTAACTTCATTTTCATCAAAAAAAGGATTGCCTATCCTTCCAACACATACTGGACGATCTTTATAAATAATAAAACTATTAAAGTATTCATCAAATCTTTGACCTACTGGTGATTTAAAATCATTTCTTAAGGCTTCATCAGAGGAAATAATAAAATCTAATTCCTGATTCTTTAACTTCTCAAGATCACCTTTTGATGTTGATACAGCAACAACCTCAATTTTAGGAGCTTCAGTTTGAAAAATTTCAGCAAGCTGCGGTAAAATTCTACCCGCTGCAATGTCTGGCAAACAAAATTTAAAACTCCTCTCAGACGTTAGGGGTGAAAATTCCTCAGAACTCAAGGATTGTTCAATCTGATCAAGAGCATTCTGAATTGGGTATGCTAATTCTTCAGCACGTTTAGTTGGCTTCATCATATCAGATGCTCTAAAAAATAAATCATCATCTAAAGTGTATCGAAGCCTGTTAAGGGCATTACTAACTGCGGATTGCGATAAGTTAAGCTTTTCTGCAGCCTTAGTTATTGTTTTCTCGTTATAGATAGCAGTAAAGACTAATAAGAGATTTAAGTCTAATCTTGATAAATTCATAATATAAATACTCACTGATTGATAATATAAATACTATATCATTTATTAAATAAATAGTAAACATTTATATAATTGATTTGATAAATAGTGATTACTTCGGCTATAACACATTCAAGCTTAAGGAGTTAAAAAATGTCAGTATTAAAAAATTTAGTAATTATCGGTTTATTCGTCTCTGTTTACGTTGCTGTATCACCAGCTTTTGCAAATGATACTTTAAATTTAAATGAATATGTAACAAAGGCATCTTTTTTCTTTAACTAAAGAATTTAACTAACAAAGTGCGATCAATTAGATCGCTACATAATGGACAGTCTCCTCATCCCCCCTCCCAAACCCTAGAGGGGACTGTTCACAAAACTAATTAGATAGTCTTCCCTCAATCCCTCCCAAACCCTAGGGAGGACTATCTACAACCAACTTGAACAGTCTCCCAGTTCTCCCTCCCAGATCCTTAAGGGAGACTGTTCAAAAAAAGAGAGTCATTATGGTATCAAATAAAATAATAGATTTTAAAAATCCAACACTTGCAAAAAAACTTCAAAGTATTGAAGACAGAAGAGATACGTCTTTCTCAAATTTTGATACCCTCATAAATAAGGTATTTGCTGTTATTTTTTAGAGGAAGTTAATTTTTCTTCAAAATGATAAACCTCTCCAGGCTTTAAAGTTTCAAAAAAACTTATATCAATCCCTTTTTCCAACATTAGATTGTTCAGCAACCTTTTAGGCTCTTCAGTTTGTTCTGTTGTCAAAATAAATGTTCCCCAATGCATACCGATTGAGTGCTTGGCTTTAAGGTCAAGCGCAGCATTCAGAGCTTCCTCTGGGTTCATATGACTTTCCCTCATAATCTTCCTAGGTGAATATGCTCCAATTGGAATGAAAGCTAAGTCCGGACTACCAAGAATATTATTAATCTCAACAAAATCCTTTGTATATCCAGTATCACCTAAGTGAACCAATTTTATCTCATCATTTTCTATCCACCACCCGCCCCATAAGGTTTTATTTTTATCAAATAAACCCCTTCTAGACCAATGCTGAACTGGAACGAAGGTAAAGGTAGTATTTTTAATAGTTTTTTTCTCCCACCAATTAAATTCGTATACATTTTTAATACCTAAATTCTGAAACCATTTTTTTAACTTTAAGGGAACAAGATAGATTATTTCGGGATTGATAATATGGAGCTTCTTGATACTTTTAATATCTAAGTGATCGTAATGGTTATGGCTTATAACAATAACATCAATTTTTGGCAGGTCTTCATAATTTATTGCCGGTGGTATTAATCTCTTAGGTCCAAAAAATTGAGATGGTGATGCTCTTTCGGAAAAGATTGGATCAGTGATAATATTTAAATCGTAATTATTAACCAGAAAAGATGAGTGACCTATCCATGAAGTATAGCCATTAGGTTTTTTTTCTAATTCCTTATATTCTCTAGAAAGTTCTATTTGAACTCTATCAACAGATCTCAATTCCTTCCAAAAATTGAACCCTGGTCCAAAAAAAGATTTGTCATCCAAATTTTCTTCAAAAGTAAAAGTTATATCATTATTATTTTCAAAAATTTCTTTATCAAAAAAAGCACATGAAGATAGAGTAATAATAAAGAGACAAATAAAAATATGTCTCATTATAATTTTTGTTCAGGAATAGCATTCTTTATCGATTTTATATTATTGTCAGAATCAAAATATACTAAAACTGGCTCATGGGATAAGGCCTCTTGTTCATTAAATAAACCATATGAACAAATAATTATTATGTCATTTGGAGAGGCTTTGTGTGCTGCCGCTCCGTTAATCGAAACTGTCTTAGAGCCGGCTTTAGCTGCCATAAGATAAGTAGAAAATCTTTCACCATTAGTTACATTATAAATATCTATTTTTTCATATTCTTGCATATTACCTTTTGAGAGGATTTCAGTATCAACAGCACATGAACCTTCATAGTCTAACTCAACTTGAGTAACATTTATTCTATGTAATTTTGATCGCAATAATGTCTTTTTCATTTTCATATCCTAAAAATTTTAGATTAGGTAAATCAATCAATCAAAATATTATCGATTAATCGAACATCCCCTAATTTTATAGCTATAGCAATTAATGATCTGCCAGAAAAGTGATTTAAATCCTCCAAGGTATCTGGATCACATATTTTAAGGTATTCCGGCGTAAGTCCTTTTGTTTGAAGTAATTCAGTTGATTCTTTAATTAGGTTTTCATTAGACTTCTCAGAAATATTATCTTTTATCCAATTCAATATTTTATAAATCTCAGGTGCAAGTAACCTATTATCATGTGTTAAAAGATTATTCCTGGAAGACATTGCTAGACCATCTTGTTCCCGAACGATTGGACTCCCAATAATTTCAATCTCAAAATCACTTAAAGTAATAAGATTTTTTATTATTAAAAATTGTTGATAATCTTTAAGGCCAAAGACAGCAAATTGAGGTCTTACAACTTCAAATAATTTGCCAACTATTGTAACAACTCCATCGAAATGTTCGGGTCGAATTTTGCCACACATTTTTCTACTTAAGGAGGATGCCTTTCTTTTCTTAATATCTTCTAAAATATCTTCCGAAGGATGAAATACAAAATGACTACCTGCTCTTTCTAGTTGCTCTAGATCATTTTCCAACGTTCTTGGATAACTATCAAAATCTTCATTGAATCCGAACTGAAGGGGATTAACAAATATCGAAGATACAATTGTTTTTCCTAGTTCTTTCGCTTTATTGACTAAACTTATATGACCATCATGAAGATTACCCATTGTGGGAACTAAAACAATATCATTATAATTCCTTAAGACTTCCTTGGCTTGAATTTCTGAAGAAATGATTTCCATTTTTTAAAAAAATGTATGAGATCTTGAAGGAAATTTTTTAGACTTAACGCTCTTCACATATTTTCCAAGTGCAGTCTCAATTGAAGATGAGCCTTTTAAGAAATCTTTAACGAATTTAGGTGGCTTTTCTAAACATGAAATACCCAAAAGATCATGGATAACCATTATTTGACCATCTGTCTCAGGCCCTGCGCCTATGCCAATTACAGGAATTTTCAGTAAACTTGTTATTTCTTTTGATAAATCATTTGGAACACACTCAAGAAGTAGCATTGCTGCACCGGCACTTTCTAGAGATTTTGCCTCTTCAATAAGTTTTTGTCTTTTCTTTGTATCTCTTCCTTGAACAAAATAACCTCCAATTCTATTAATGGATTGAGGCGTTAAGCCCATGTGAGCGCATACTGGTATTCCTCTCTCAGCTAAAGTACTGGTCATCTTGCATATCCAAGAACCGCCTTCAATCTTAACTGAATGAGCACCATTTTGCATAAGCTTAGTTGCATTCTCTAGCGCTAGCTCATCAGTTGAATAACTCATGAAAGGCATATCAGCCATAATATGCGAATTAACATTACCTCTTGCAACACAATCAAGATGATAAATCAACTGATCCATTGTTACCGGTAGAGTACTGTCATGGCCTTGGATAACCATACCCAAACTGTCACCAACAAGAATAACCTCTACGCCAGCTTCACTAATTCTTTGAGCTAAAGTAGATTCATAAGCTGTTAAACAACTAAATTTCTCTTTAGCTTTCTTTAGTTTTCCTAAAGTAGAAATCGTAACGAGTTTATTTTTATTTTGGATAGACATTTGTTTAGTAGAATATTTAGTTGAATTTTTTAATTTAAAAATTTTAACTTAAATTCTCCTTTTTTAACCTTAAAATTCTTATCATATTTAAACTTTATAAAAAACCTAAATTTAACTTTATTACAGTTTTCAATAACTTGGACCTTTTTTTGGTTTATTAAGTATGTAAGATAAAAAAATATTAAGAACACTTTTGATAAAATAAAAATTTAAATTTAAACTTTATTAAAAACTTTAATTTAAAGAGACATATACATATCAATAGTTTTATGAAAATGACGAATTCTACTTTCTTGATAAAGAGAAAAAGTAGAACCTTTTTTATTACTGGCCTTGAGTCCCAGCTGGCCGGATCGGAATGCTGCCTCATCTTGATCAAAAAGAGCCCCTAGACCCCCAAGCTCTTCAGCTTTTGTCCAGCTATCGCCCTCTTCTAGCCAATTAATACCTGGGTCAGTTTCCTTTTTTTCGTCATTATTTTCATAAAGCAAAATAACCTCAAATATAGAGGTATCTGGATTATGTCCGTTTGGTCTAAATCTATAAACAATCGGAACACCGTAGCCTGCCCAAGGAATAAAGTTTGGAAAAACAAAGTATTGAATTGCATCAATAATCTCTGATGTAGAAAATTTTTCATGGTCTACGCCGGTGGAAGATGTGAGTATTTCCCTCATAGAATTAGAAAGAAAATCTCGTGGCTTTTCATTTCTATGAATATTTTTTTTATCAGAACCTCCATCTAAATAAGAAACTAAATCTTGCATGCTCTCAATTACATCAGCATCATCTATTTTTTTATTTTTTAAGGTGGGGCTAGGAGTGCCAAGGCCGGACATCATTCTACTAATGTGAGGACCCCAATGATCATATTGGCAATTTGTATCCCCAGTATATGGAAGGGCTTGAGGATGGGTCTCGCTGACGTGATAACCCTCTAAAAAAGCTTCGATAGCAAATTTCCAATTACAAGGCACTATTTTTGCAACATGCGCAGCCTTGCTTCTTTTACCCATATCCCAATCTTTAAAATGCTCAGGCAATACCGATAAGAAATCTTTTAAAGAATTTGAGTTTTTATCAAGATTAATGAATATAAAGCCACCCCAAATATCTGACTTCACTTCCGGGAGTTTAAATTCTTGATGATTAACATGAGGAAAATCCCAGTCCGATGGAATATTTTTTAATTTTCCATCGAGAGACCATGACCACCCGTGGAATGGGCATTTTAAAATTTTAGAAAAACCGCAAGTATTTGATGGCTTAAGCTGTGTCCCTCTGTGCAAGCAGGAATTATAATAAGCCTTAATAGTTCCATCTTCAGTCCTTACAATTAGTATTGACTGATCAACTATATCATAAACATAATAATCACCTGGAAGGGGGATATCTTCCTCACGGCAAGCAAATTGCCAAACCTTATTCCAGATATTTTCAAGCTCAAGATTATGAAATTTTTTACTAAAATAACGCTCCCTATCTACATCATCGCTACCCACATAGGAACATGACTCCTCCCTTAATACTGAAGGAGGCGTAAGATGATCCTTGCTTATGATTTCCTGAAAATAAGGCTTTGGTCTATTCTTTAATACTTTGGAGAACATTTCATTATTTTTTTTAGGCTTTTGCACTTTTCCTCCTTCCAAATTTTTTATACCATGACATTAATTTTTTAAAATCATCTTGAATTTTTACACCGATACTCTCGGCGAAAGTAAAGGTAGAAAAAAGAGTACAGTCTGCAACAGTCGGCCTAGAAAAAATAATAAATTCATCTCCTGAAATAAGCCCCTCTAAGATCTTTAAATTTTTTTTATAGCAATTTAAGGCCATCTCTGAAGCCTCACTTGATTGTGGACCTTTGTCCGCGAAAAAGGGAGAGATATTATGGACATGGTGACCCAACTCGATCATTAAGCCTAACTCAACTAACCTGTCTATTTCTTGAATCCTTGCTTTGTCTAGAGGGCTTTCCCCTAGCATATTCGGATACGGATTACTTCCCTCCAAGTACTCTATAATTGCTCGCGATTCTCTTATAACCTTACCATCAAGTAATTCTAAAAAAGGAACTGTTCCCAAAGGATTTTTTTTTAACATTTCGGGAGTTCTTAAAGCATGATTAATTAAATCAACTGGGATGTATTCAATTTGAATATCTTTTTCATGTGCAAATATTCTAACTTTTTGAGCATTTGGTGCCGGATAATCATACATTTTCATAGCAAATCCTTATATTCATATATTGGTGAAGTCTTAAAGTATTGAAGCATAAAAGCCTTTATCTTTAATAAAGAGATATCATAATTCAGTTAAAGAATAATCGATATAGCGGTAATCTATATTGCAGATAAAATAAATATTTAGCTCCTTAAATATTATCATTACATTTAAACCCTTATGAAAATTTTGAATATGAGGTTGGCCATATGTGCTGCCATCGACTCTCTAATAATAAGTTAGCTTCATTGTGAGAGCTCCAATCAAAAGGATATTCTGCCCCCATCAATAAAGAAAAATCATCCGAGCAATCCTTTAAAACCTCAGGGGTAACAAGACTTGAGTAATTTTCCTGTGGTCTTATGTATTTTCTACAGAAAGTATTAATAAGATTAACCCTGTAATTATCAGTTTTTTTTGGTAATCCAGTATGCCAAGTATTTCCATGCCATATAATCAGTGAACCAGCCTTTGCTTCAACGGCTTTAGCAAGTTCTATTCCCTCATTATCTTTTGGTTGACGGCAAAATTTATGGCTCCCAGGCACATAGCATAAACCTCCATCCTTCTCAGAATAGTCTGTTAATGCCCAGGTTGCGTTGGCATGCTGGGCATACTCTGGAAGTGGGGGCGGTTGCATAAAGTTATCACAATGAAGTTGAAATGGACTATCACCTTTTGTTTTAACCTGGGCCACACAATTATAAAGGAGGCAGCTTTTACCAAGTAGATATCTAACAACAGCTAAAGTTTTTGGATAACACACAGCCTCTTGAAATATTTTATCCTCAAAAAGAAGGTGATAGAGATAATATTGATTATGCTGAAAATTTACATCGGAATCTTTAATGGAAAAATCCAGCTCTAATTTTTTTTCAGCTATAATTAAAAGTTTTTGTTTTAATTGTTCTGCAAAAGAAATTTGCTCGGGACTATCTGGTTGAATTATAGTTAAGCCAAACTCTTCAAGTTCAAGAATATTTGACTCTAGGCCAAGTTTAGAAATTTCTAGTTTAATTAATTCACCATCAATATCTTCAACTTGGCCCATAGTCTTTTTCTAACCTCTAGAAGTTTTTATCAAAGGAAATTCCAAGAGTTCTTGGGAATGGAATAGAATGCTGGCCACCCACCATGTTTGAAGGGCCTTCTTCTTGTGTTAAGTTTCGCCCAAAAAGCCCCAACTTCCAACTATCTCTAGCAATGCCAATACTTGCATTCAATAATTCTACTGACGGAGCTATTCGTCCATCAAATACACTTTGAATTCCATCGCGTGCGCTATAAACAGCATTAACATCTAAGATCATTCCATTGTCCAAAGACCTAGCATAATTAGCAATAACGGAATAAGTACTTTTTGAAGTTCCTGGTAACTGAGAGCCGTTTGCCATAAATGGATTTTTAGTAATAATAGCTTCATCAACATTATCAAGCTCAATCTCATTTGTATTTGCTGCTATGTATAAAGAGAGTCCGTCAATGGGGGTATCCCATGCAATAGTTACATCTATACCTCTACCCTCAATATCAGCCACAGGTATTACAATAGATTGAAGAGCTGGTGATACTTCAACTTGCGCATCAGACCAGTCATAGAAAAATGCAGAAACATCAATACTAACAGATCCAAAGTCCCACTTTCCTCCAACTGTATAATTCCAAAGCGTATCTGGTTCAGATGAATTATCATAATCTGTACCGCCCAAAGTTGCATTTGATGCAGTCATAATGGATTTGGATGTAATAGAACCACTTCTAAAACCTTTCGCAGCTTCAAAATAAACCATTGAATTATCAGTAGGGTGATAAGCAATATTTAATCTTGGGTTAAATGTATCATTGGTCGCGCTATCGACGCCAACTGTATTTGTTATAATAGGTTCAGGAGCTCCAGTTATTAAAGGCAGCAATTCAACAGCACTGTTTTCAACAAAAGTTCTCTTTTCTTCATAATATCTTCCACCAATCGTTACAACCCACTTTTCATCGTCAGATGTATGATTTGCTTCTCCATAAAAAGCCCAAGATTCACTCTTCAGTAAATTTGAGGCATTGATAGAATTAAAGCCAAAATCTGGTAATAAAACGTCTTGACCACCAAATGTTTCACCATCCTGATAAAAGAAGCCGACAATCCAATTCCAAGATCCTTCACTATTTGAAGTAAGGCGCAGATCTTCATTAAAGTTTTCTGATTCTAAAGGCCATAAAGAACTAAAATCGCCAATTCCTGGAATAAAGCCACCATTATTAGATATAATAGTATTTTCCATATAGCCGGTAGTGCTTTGAAGTGTAGCAAAACCCAAGTCGTATTCAATATCTGCTATATAGATAGTAAAGTCGGAATATGTTTCGCCAAAGGTATTGTCAATTGCAGGTGGGCTTGGATAAGTTAATCTATTAGCAAAATCCTGTTCAGAATCTTGGTACCAATAAGTTAACTTAATGCTTAAGTTTTCAGTAGGTTCTACCAATAGTTTTAAACGCCCAGTAATGCCATCGTAAGGATTACCATTTGTTTGATTTGTAGGAAGAATTTCAGCCCACCCCCCAATATCCTTAATGCTCAATACACCTCTTAAGGCTGCATTTTCAGTTAATGGAATGTTAATCATAAGATCGCCTGTATGACTACTGTCCCCGTCGTCTATATCAGCAAGAGTTGCTTTAAAAGATCCTTCAAACTCTCCAATAACTGGGTCTTTTGTAATAACTTTTATTGTACCACCTAAAGAACCTAAACCATATAAGGTTCCTGAAGGCCCTCTAAGAACCTCAACTCTTTCAGTATCATAAATATCTGTAACAGGTGCAAAGGGGCGGCCAGGAATAGAAAAAGCAAAATTATCAAGATAGTATCCAACGGTAGCATCGCCATCAGTTTCTGATGCAGCTACACCTCTCATAGAATAAACATTACTACCCTGACTGATAGTAGAGTTCTGGACAGCTCCAGGAATAAGATTGATCATTTGTTCAAAATCAGTGATTTGCAAGTCCTGAAGATCATCACCAGATAATGCTTGAACAGCTTGCGCAACATCACTAATTGATTGTTCAGTTCTATTTGCTGTAACAAGTATTTCTTCTACTTCTTGCTTGGCCGATTCATCTGAATTAATAGCATTTTCATCTGCATAAGAAGAAAACGATAAAAAAGTGACTGTTAGGACTAACAAAGGCACACTAAAATAAGTTCTTAAAAATTTATGATTCATTGAATTCCTCGCATATAATATATAAAACAGCATATGATGATAATAAGAGTGTGTATAGCTAGGTTTACAAGTTGATCCGCAAGTGTGAGTATCAATTACTCTAATGAATAAAATTATTCTTTATCAATACTTTTAATGATTGTTTTCTTTGCATCCTCAGGGAGAAGTTGAATGATACTGATGATTGAGTTCAAGAACTTATCTAGGGGTGCTGCCTTTTCTACATTATAGTTCCCCATCTCATAAATTTTATTAGCCTTTGGTGATATTCTATAAACGTACTTGAAGGTCTTATTAAATGATATTTTTTTGATTTCACTATTAGGTAGAGATTTTAATTTAGTTTTTTCAAGCTCTCCGCCATTACATAGGGATGATACTCTTCTCTCAAAAGTATCCCTACTTAATGAAGTAAACCTTCCACCCTTAGATTTTAGGTAATAAATAATTTGATTAAGATTTAACCAGGGTGACACTTCAAACAACTGTAAGGTCATTTTAATTATAATCATTGAGCTAATTTCATCTCTCTCGGGTTGTGCCTTAAAAAAGCTATCCTCTAGTTCATGAAAAATACTTTCATTGATAACACCTTCATCACGGACACTCCTATGAAAATTTTTTGACAAAAGTGAAATATTCAAAATCGCATCTGCGATTGCAGATTTTTTATAAAGCGATAAATCCTTCCATCTTAAGTTTTTAAAATAATTAGTTTTTTCATTTATGTGATAATTTTCTGGCAAATTTTACTCCATTAAAAATTGTACATTTAATTTTAAAGGAAACAAGCTTATTTTTTTCTAGGCTAAAAATTACACTTAATTATTTTATATACCAAGATTGATCAGGGGCTAATTGAGGTCTACTAAAATGTATTATCATATTAGTGAGAGGGGTTTATGTTTGAAAATACCTTCATCCTCACTTATGATAGACTAATAATATCAGGACAATAAAATATGATAAATAAGTTTATACAAGTTATTCTTGTTGTTGGCTTACTGACGGTGCTTTATTTTACGTCGCAGGCAATAATGAGTGATGGTTTTAATTTTGCATTCTTCTACCAGCCAGATATAAATAATCCTTGGATTTTTGCAGTAACTACAGATTTATATCTAGGATTTATTGTTATATCGGTATTAATATACTTAACTGAGAAGAATATAAAAGTATCACTACCAGTTATTATTCTTCAGCTATTATTTGGAAATATAATAGGGTGTATTTATCTAATATTAAAAATTGATCTCATTTCTATTAATTTTAAATCTAAGAAAGATAGTTAAAATCATAAAATAATTTCATAAATTTTATCAAATCTTATTGATGCCCCACCTTATACCTCGCCTTAGTAATTCATAAAAAATGTCGCTATCCCAACCACCTTTGTCAACTGGGCACTCATCCATAAACGGCCTCATATCATACTTGCCCCTGCAGTGGCCAAACATAAGATATAAAACACTCCCCTTTCCTACATCATGTAAATACATTTGTGGTCTTGGGGAATCATCTTCCCATGATGAATTAACATAAGAATCTGCACTATCAGTATAGCGAGACTCTAAAAGGACATTAATGCCTTCAGAAAATTCGCAATAATATGGTTCTTCAAAAATTTCGAAGTCATTAAGATCTTTTGTGATTGGATGATCCTTATCAACAACATTAACATTGATTATCATATTAGAGGGATGGGCGACAAATCGACTTCCTAATAACTCCATTAGTTCAGGATTTTTATTAGGAGTGTCAGTTTTTCCAGGGACTTCAATTCCATCAACAATATGCATTTCTCCAACAAATTCAATAAGGGCATTTGTTCCATGAAGTCCGAACCATTTTCCTCCTTCATTTAAGAATGATCGAAGAACATCGACCTCCTCTTGAGCCGGAGAAAGATCACAAGTATATGTTATTAATAAATCTGAGTCCTTATATTTATAGAAATCACTATAATCTTGAGATATTGAAACCCCTAAGTCATCATGCTCAGAGAAAAGCTTTACCAGCTCAGAACGAGCAAAGTCTGTATCATGGTACTTGGCATTACATATTAAATGAACGTGATGTGGTTTAATTTTTACCATTTGGAGCTCCTCAAAAAATAAGCCAAGGACAAAAAAATTCTTTAGCCTAGGGATCATTATTATTTAATATTCTTTATAATGATATCTAAAGATAAGAAAATTTCAATTTTTCTTGGTAAGTTCGTCCGCACGGATGAGAAGAATTTTGACTATCCGCTAAGATGCGTATCAAATGTAAAAAGCTATATTGACAGTTAATCAGATATGAATGTTAATTGGGTAGTAAATTTAGAGAAGTAAAAAATGGCAAAAATAGAAAAAGATTTTATTGAAAGAGAGAATCCAACAAAAAGAGAGTTTAAAGCAGATCCATTTATTCCAAGAAAGCCAATACCAGATTTAGGTCATGAGAAATTAGATGGTAGAAGGTTTTATTCAAAAGAATTTATGCAAAAAGAATGGGATTCGGTATGGACTAAAACATGGCAAGTAGTTCATAGGGAGTCTGAATTAGAATTTGATGGATCTTTTATTACACATTCAATTGGTAAGGAGTCATTTATAATTGTTCGTGGCAATGATAGTAAAATAAGGGCCTTTTATAATGTATGTCAACATAGGGGGAATAAACTCTGCACCCTTGAATCTGGAGAACTTGATGCTTTCTCATGCCCCTTTCACGGATGGAAGTGGAATAATGACGGAACATTAAACTCTGTTTTTGCTCCAGAATTATATAAGCAATTTGAAAATGGCGTTCCTAGTGATGAACTTGGATTGCAAGAGGTCAAAATCGATACATGGGGAGGTTGGCTTTGGCTTAATATGGATCCAAACTGTATACCTCTTAAAGATTATTTATCCGATTATGGTAAGCACCTAGAGAGCTATGATTTTGAGAATTGGGCTCTTATTGATTATCAAACATTTGAATGGGGAGGTAATTGGAAGCATGCTGTTGATGCATTTAATGAAAGCTATCATTTTACAGCTCTTCACCCAGACATGATTCAATTTGGAGAAGGTCATGATGTACCTATTGAAATTTCTGGCAATCATTCACGTATGATCAATTTCAATGAAACTGTTAGTGAAGTTGTCGAAGATAGAGATACTTTTACACCCCTAAGATCAGAAATGATGGGTGATCGCTCAGTTGGTAAAATGCAGGATATTGATGAAGGCTATAAGGGCGTTGCAAAAGATTTACACCTTTATTATATAAAAAAGAGAAGAGCTGAAGAAAATGATATAAAGTACTATAAAAATATGAATGATGAACAACTTGTTCATCAATATCATTATTTTTTCTTTCCAAGCGCTGTTTTCACCAATAAACCGGAAGCTGGAAATGTCTTCAGGTATAGGCCACATCCAACTGATCCAGATAAATGTTATTATGATTTTTTTATTCTCATAAACAATACTGATAATAATGAGTTACCTCCTCGCAGACCTCATAAGATATATAAGGGTAATGGACCTGAGCTTTACGATGAAGCTTTTGAAGGAACTTTTCCTTCTATCTTTAATAATGTTTTGGCGCAAGACGGCTCTAATATGGAAACAATACAATGGGGTTCAAAATCAGATAGTTTTAAGGGAGGAATACTCTGTGAACAAGAAATAAGAGTTAGACACTTTCATCAAACAATTGATAAATTTATAGAAAAATATAAAAAATAACCCGTAAAAATTCTAGTTCCGTTATAAACCAAAAGGATCGAGGAAAAGACTTTTAAAGCTCGAATAAAAATAGCTTTTTAAAAAATAGAAAAATCTATACTTCTTGTTAAAGGTTTTGGAATACCATAATTAAATATATTTTAATAAAAAAA
>MEHZ011371169.1_pt1 | contig 17370 bp, 15 predicted proteins | sample 897221 | NCBI WGS metagenome assembly MEHZ01 (sample SAMN05514161, study PRJNA337945) | marine metagenome | isolation source: marine surface water | place: Arctic Ocean | collected 2007-12-13
CAAAATCGTAACCTTCTCTGTGTTGATTGCGGGGGTGCAGCTTGGTTTTGGTGTCCATTAGGCGGCCTTCAGTAAACTAGATGTTAGTGTCTAGCCCAACCTCTCACTAATCTCAAACTCTTATGGCCCGTTACAGGCGTCTGTTATTCGCGCTCCTCTAGTGGGGTTCGATCAGAGATAAGTTGCGCAGTTGTGTGGCTCATAATTTGATCTTGGTACCGTCACCTCCGACGATCAGTTCTCCGCTCCAGTGATCTGCGCAGGCGTCTTGCCAGTCTTTGGGGCCATAGGTCGGATCATCGGACGGGATAAGGTGCGACAGGGCCAGCCGTTTCACACCGGCCTGCGTCGCCGTTTTGGCGGCATCATGGGCAAAGGTGTGCGAGCGCAGCCAATGCGTCATCAGTTTATCACTGCCGTTCCCAATACGCGTCATCAGGGCAGGAAGCGCGCTTTCTAACATGGCTTCGTGGATCAACAGATCCGCACCACGTGCAAAATCCTCAAGGGCTTTGATTGGAGCAGTGTCGCCGGAAAACACCACGTGTTTGGCTGCCGTTTTGAAAGAGAACGCAAAACAATCGATCAGGGGCGGGTGCTCCGTGCGCAGTGCGGAAACTGTCAGCCCGCTTTGTTCATAAACCTTATCGGCATCAATAACGTGGATATCAAGAAGGTCGCGTAAATCAGGACGGCCTTCGTCTTCGATCCGTAAATCAATGTCAGCTTTCATAGACGCAAGGAACCCGTCCCAATAGGCATCCAGCCCTTTGGGTCCGTACACCGTGACCTTGGTTTTCAGGCCCGCTGTCCATGCGGTGTGTAGCAGTGGCCCGAGTTCGAGGTAGTGGTCTGAGTGCATATGGCTAATAAAAATCAGCGACAGTTCCTTGAGCGCCATGCCCTGATCTACTATCCCTTTGGTGACGCCAAGTCCGCAATCCAAAACGATGTGTTGTCCGTTCATCACGACCAAGTTTGAGGTTGGCATAGACGAGCCCGGCCGAATTGCGGGTCCGCCTTTGGTGCCCAAAAGGGCGACGTAGTTATCAGACATATCAGTTCCTTACGTGGCTGCAAAACCGGCGTCGATAGCGGCCAGCAGGATGTTACAATCATTTTCGGTAACGACCAGCGGTGGGGATAGGATCAGGTTGGGGCCGGACACGCGCACCATAGCGCCATTCTGATAAGCGACTTCTTGAACGGTGGTCGCGGTGGCTGCGTCGATTGGTTTCTTGGTTGTGCGGTCTGATACCATTTCAATTGCTGTCATAAGGCCATGACCACCGCGCACGTCGCCGATGATGTCGTATTTTGCCATCAACGCTTGGCAACCTGCAAACAGCTGATCGCCGCGCGCGCTTGCGTTGTTGACGACATTCAGGCGTTTGGTTTCGACCAAACAGGCAACGGCTGCTGCAGCACCAACTGGGTGACCAGAATAGGTGTAGCCATGGCCGATTTTGGCGTCTGGGTTGTCCTCGAACACGTCAACCACGCGGTGACCGAGCATCAAGGCACCGAAGGGGAAGTAGCCGTTTGTGATTGCTTTGGCGGTGCACATCATATCAGGCTGGATGCCCCACAGACGCGCGCCGGACCACGCGCCAGTACGCCCGTAGGCTGTGATAACCTCGTCGGTAATCAGCAGGATGCCGTTGCGGTTGCAGATATCCTGCACCATCGGCGCGAAGGATTTATGTGGCGGGATAACACCGCCCGCGCCAAGGATGGGTTCCATAATCATGGCGGCGATTGTCCCGGCCCCTTGGAATGCAATCTCGTCCTCTAATGCCTGAACGCAAAGATGTGCGAGCTTTTCGGGGTCCGTTTCGTTGAACGGGTTGCGGTAGGTGTAGGGGGCAGGGATATGAAAACAGCCGGGCAGTAATGGCTCGTACGCCATGCGGAAGTTGGCGTTTCCGTTTACCGAAGCGCCACCGATGTGGGTGCCGTGGTAGCCCTTTTTGAGGCTGAGGAATTTGGTGCGACCTGCTTCGCCGCGTAGCTTGTGGTACTGACGGGCAAGGCGCAGGGCGGTTTCAACGCTATCTGATCCACCGGATGTAAAAAACGCGCGGCTCATACCATCAGGTTCGAAAAATTCTGATAGCTCATAAGACAGCTCAATCGCCACGTCATTGGATGTTCCGCGAAAGGTAGAATAGTAGGGGAGCTTCTCGAGCTGCGAAGTCATCGCGTCTTTCACAGGCTGGCAAGAATAGCCCAAGTTTACGTTCCACAAACCACCAACACCGTCGACGACACTATGACCGTCGATATCTGTAATTGTTACACCGTCTGACCCAGTGATGATCTTAGGCGGGTTGTCGATGCTGTCTTGTGGCGACGTCATCGGATGCCACATCAGGCGGCCATTGTGTTCTTTGAGGAAGTTTGACTCTTTCATGATGCGGTTTCCAATGCTTATGATGGAGTGAAGTGTTTGGCCCAGATGGCTTCGATCTGGGCAGGGACGGTTCCGCCCCAATTGTTACTGATCTGGCGGGCTGTGATGACGAGTTGGGTTTTGATGATGCGTTCCATATCTGGCGTGAAACGTGCAGCGACGCTCGCCACAGAGACAGCCCCTGCAAAGTGACCCGTCTGGTCGAATATGGGGGCGGACAGGCCCTGCACATCGTCTTCAAAACTGCGGTCGGCGCGCCCAAAGCCCGTGTTGCGGATAGCCTCGACCATGGCGTGCAGGTCTTCTGATGTTGTTGCTGTCGTTCTAGTGAACGGCTGCAACTCGTTCAGCGCGACATCTATGAGTGCCTCTGGACCAAAGGCGAGGGCGCACAGCCCAGATGCAGTCGCATGCAGCGGGAATGTCTGGATGTCGATGATGGCCCGCGTGCCGTGTTTTGGCGAATCGCATGACATAAGTTCATAGACAGTGGTGCCCGACAGCACTGTGACGTGTGATGTTTCGCCCGTCGCATCGGCAAGGTCGAAAAGAGGGGCTTGAACGCCTGCTTTGCGCGGAACGGTGGCCTCGCGGGTTTGCGCCAACTGTAATACTGCTGGACCTAAACGATACTGCTTTGTTATTGGGTTCTTTTCAACAAACCCAGTTTTTTCAAGTGCTTGCAGGTGACGATGCGTTGTCGCTTTGTCACGTTTTGCCAGCTTGCACAGTTGTGACAACCCGATCTCGGGGCGCGTAGTCGAAAAGTAGGCCATTAGCTCAAGGGTTTTCGCGGCGGATGACAAATCGAGGGGACCTTTCCATCTAAATTTAAAAAAAGTTTGACACAGGTTATTTAACAAGGCAACCTTTATCTATAACAACGGTTCAATATATGAACCAAAAATAGGGAGAAAGAAATTCCTAAGTTTACGAAATCAGTGGCAGCTATGGCGCTTCACATCCGCAGGCTGATCAAAGAATACCGCGCCCATCAAGGGCCTGAAGATCATGAGCTTCACGACAGCCAGATGAGGTAGCCCCATGGATCAGATTAAAATTGACGCGCTGCGTGCGCAGCCCGTCGCCCCCTTTTCACACTTGATTAATGGGAAACATGTGCCTGCGTCCGATGGCGGCACGATGGACCTTCTGTCGCCCATCGACGGGCAGGTTTTGACGCAGGTCGCGCGTGGCACGGCAGCGGACATGGAGTTGGCAATTGCATCTGCGCGCGCTGCGTTTGAGAATCGTCGGTGGGCTGGGCAGCCGCCCGCCGCGCGCAAGAAGGTCTTGATGAAATGGGCCGATCTTATTGAGGCCAACGCGCTAGAACTGGCCGTTCTGGGCGTGCGCGACAACGGTACCGAAATCGGCATGGCGATCAAAGCTGAGCCTGGATCAGCAGCGAGCACGATCCGCTATTACGCTGAGGCGCTGGACAAGATTTACGGGGAGATTGCCCCGACATCCTCAGACATTCTGGGCATGATCCACAAAGAACCGGTGGGTGTCGTTGGCGCGATTATCCCGTGGAACTTCCCGATGATGATCGGCGCATGGAAACTTGGCCCTGCTCTAGCGATGGGGAATTCGGTCGTGTTGAAACCGTCAGAAACCGCGTCGCTGTCATTGATGCGCATGTGTGATCTGGCGCTTGATGCGGGCTTGCCGGCAGGTGTTTTGAATGCTGTGACCGGCGAAGGGGCTGTCGTGGGTGAGGTCATGGGCCTGTCCATGGACGTCGACGTGCTTGTGTTCACAGGCTCGGGCGGTACGGGCCGTCGCCTGATGGAATACGCCGCGCGGTCGAACATGAAGCGGGTCTATCTGGAACTGGGGGGCAAATCCCCGAACATTATTTTTGCGGATGCGCCCAATTTAGACGAAGCTGCGAAAGTCGCGGCAGGTGGCATCTTTCGCAATTCTGGACAAGTCTGTGTCGCGGGGTCGCGTTTGCTGGTTGAAGCGTCAATCCATGATGATTTTGTCGCCGCCGTCGCAAAGGCCACAGAGGGCATGCGCGTGGGTGATCCGCTTGATTTGACCACAGCAATTGGTGCAGTGAATTCTGAAATTCAATTAAATCAGAACCTTGGATTTGTCGAAACCGCCGTCACAGAAGGCGGTGAAGTTATTCTTGGTGGCACACGCATTCTCCAAGATACGGGCGGTTACTACATGGCCCCGACAATCGTGACGGGTGTGACACCTGAGGCCACGCTGGCCCAGAAAGAAGTCTTCGGTCCTGTGCTCGGCGTGACGCCTTTCACGAGCGACGACGAGGCAGTTGGCATCGCCAATTCCACGGTCTATGGTTTGGCGGGCGCTGTTTGGACGAGCAACCTTAGCCGTGCCCACCGAATGGTGCGCGACGTGCGCACGGGTGTGATGCATGTGAATACTTACGGTGGTGCGGATGGAACCGTGCCTTTGGGCGGTGTCGGGCAGTCTGGAAATGGGTCCGACAAATCCCTGCATGCGATTGAAAAATACATCAATCTGAAGACCGCATGGATCAAACTATAGGGGCTGCGCAATGACTAATAAAACCATTCTGGTGATTGGCACCTATGACACCAAAGATGACGAGTTGGGGTTTCTGGCAGATGTGATCCATGCGCAAGGTGGTCAAGTTATCATGATGGACGTGTCTGTGTTGGGCGACCCGTCAAAGCCCACAGACTATTCCAAACACGATGTTGCGCAGGAAGGTGGTAGTTCGATCGAAGTGGCCATCGCATCGGGTAATGAAAACCACGCGATGCAGATTATGGCCAAAGGCGCGGCGTTGCTGACGGCGCGATTGTTCACCGACGGCCGGTTCGATGGTATGATCGTTCTAGGCGGCACAATGGCCACGGATCTTGCACTAGATGTGTGTTACGCACTGCCGCTTGGGGTACCGAAATACATCGTGTCCACGGTATCGTTTTCGCCGCTAATCCCTGCGGAACGGTTGGCCCCCGACACGCAGATGATTTTGTGGGCCGGGGGACTGTATGGCCTGAATTCTGTTTGCAAAGCATCCCTTAGCCAAGCTGCAGGCGCCGTTCTGGGGGCCGCACGTGCGGTGCAAATGCCAGACCCTGACAAGCCCTTGATCGGGATGACGTCGCTGGGCACCTCTGCGTTAAAATACGTCATTCCGTTGAAGCCAGCGCTAGAGGCTCGTGGCTTTGAGGTCGCAGTGTTCCACGCGACGGGCATGGGTGGGCGCGCATTTGAAAGCCTTGCGGGACAGGGCACGTTTGCTTGTGTTTTCGATCTTTGCACGCAAGAATTGGGCAACCATGTGAACGGTTCTAATATATCGGCGGGGGCGGATCGTTTGACCAACGCAGGCTTAAATGGCACGCCGCAAATCGTGGCCCCAGGGTGTTATGACCTTGTTGATATCGTTGGCTGGAAACCGTTGCCGGACAAATGGTCGGATCACATGAAACACGAACATAATCGCTTGCTGACGTCGATTATCTTGGATGATGATGAACGCAAGTCGGTTGCGCGTGCGCACAGTGAGCAATTGGCCAAAGCAATGGGGCCGGTGGCCATGCTATTGCCCGAACACGGGCTTGGCGAATGGGACCGTGCAGGTGCTGATTTGCACAATCAGGCGGGCCTAGACGCGTTTTTGCTGGAACTGGAAAATACGCTGCCAAGCAACGTCGTCGCTCACCGGATAGATTGCCACATCAATGATGCGGCATTTGCTGACAAAGCGCTGGAGGTTTTTGACGGTTGGCGCGCAAGCGGCTTAGTCGCGTGATCCCGAATCAAGGAGGGCAAGCAGATCGAGAAGCGTTTCATAATTTTCGGACCCCAACTTGGTCTTGAAGTCTGCGACGATCTGCGCGGTTTGCGCCGTGCGGTCGTCGATGATTTTTTGTCCTTTGGCGGTGATCTCGATCAGCTGTCGGCGACGGTCAACGTCGTCACGGGTCTGGGTGATCAACCCCTTGTTGCGCAGGGTCACCGCAATCCGGGTCAGGCTTGGAAACAACAAGCTGGATCGATCCGCCAAGGTCGTCGTATCCAACATGCCGTATTCCGACAGCACGCGCAAAACGCGCCATTGTTGTTCAGTGATGTCTGTCTCGGTCAGCATGTCTCGGATCGGGGCCATAACGCCCTCGCGCGCACGGATCAGTGCGATCGGGAGGGAGCGTGAGGTAGATGGAAGCTTGGATGACATGGGAAACTCAGCTGCTGTTCGGAATGAGTTATCTGCTGTTAAGTCGGGCTTGACAAGGCAAGATGAATTACTTTATTTCACAATAATTAACATGTTAAGGAAATGACATGCCACACTTTCAAATTGAATACTCTGCCAGCCTTGAGGCAGTCGTAGATATTGGACAGCTGTGCGAGGCAATCCGTGCGCGTGCCGCAACGATCGAGACGTTTCCCATGGCAGGTATCCGCGTGCGCGCAACGCGTGTCGATCACGTCGCTATGGCAGACGGAAATCCTAAACATGGCTTTATCGATCTGTCCGTTCGCCTGCGTGAGGGGCGCCCAGACGCCATAAAACGCGATGCGATTGATCAGATTTTTGCTACTCTCAAGGACTTTATGACACCCGCGATGGCATCCCACTCCATCGCCTTGTCTGCGGAGATGCGCGACATCAACGCAGATCTTTCCCCGAAATTCGGCACGATCCGTGATCACCTAGAGGACACCGCATGACTGCGCTCGACAACAATATTTCGAAGCTCAATGGCTACCTTGAACGGTTCTGTGAAACAGGCATTAGAAACCGGATTGCTGGTAAGGATGTAACAGGCAGTGAGGGTGTTTTCCAAACGACGTCCCCCGTCGACAAATCGCTTATCTGCGATGTGGCCCATGGGTCAGTTAGCGATATTGATGCAGCTGCAAGCGCGGCGTCTGATGCATTTGCAATGTGGCGCGATATGCCCGCACTTGAACGTAAGAAGATCTTGATCCGTATTGCCGAGGGTATTGAGGCGCGCGCCGAAGAGATTGCGCTTTGCGAATGCTGGGACACGGGTCAGACGATCAAATTCATGTCCAAGGCGGCACTGCGCGGGGCCGAGAATTTCCGTTACTTCGCAGATCAAGTTGTGCAGGCCCGAGATGGCCAGCACCTTCAATCGCCAACGCTGATGAACATCACGACCCGAAAACCAATTGGTCCTGTCGGTGTGATCACGCCGTGGAACACACCGTTTATGCTGTCCACGTGGAAGATCGCGCCTGCCTTAGCCGCAGGGTGCACCGTTGTTCATAAACCCGCAGAAGCGTCGCCATTGACTGCGCGTCTGCTGATCGAGATCGCTGAAGAGGCAGGCTTGCCACCGGGGGTGTTGAACACCGTTAACGGCTTTGGCGAAGGCGCGGGTAAGGCGCTTTGTGAACATCCAAAGATTAAGGCCATCGCGTTTGTTGGGGAGAGCCGCACAGGCAGCCTGATCACGAAACAGGGTGCAGACACACACAAGCGCAACCACCTTGAACTTGGTGGCAAGAACCCTGTCATTGTGTTTGACGACGCTGATCTGGATAGGGCCTTGGATGCGGCGATATTTATGATCTACTCGATCAATGGCGAGCGTTGCACATCGTCGTCGCGTCTGCTGATCCAAGATACTGTTCGTGAGGAGTTCGAGGCCAAGCTGGTCGCGCGGGTCAACAATATCAAGGTCGGCCACCCGCTTGACCCTGCCACTGAAATCGGCCCGCTTGTGACTCAAGAACACTACGACAAAGTCACCAGCTATTTTGACATCGCTACAGAGGACGGTGCGACTGTTGCGGCGGGTGGCGTAAAGGTCGGTGGCGAGGGATATTTCGTGCGCCCGACGTTGTTCACAAACGCCACTAACAAAATGCGTATCGCACAGGAAGAAATCTTTGGTCCTGTGCTGACGTCGATCCCGTTTTCAACCGAAGAAGAAGCGCTGAGCATGGCAAACGACACGGATTATGGCCTCACTGGGTATGTGTGGACCAATGATTTAACGCGTGCATTGCGGTTCACTGAAGCGCTTGAGGCGGGAATGATCTGGGTCAATTCCGAAAACGTCCGTCACCTTCCGACGCCTTTTGGCGGCGTCAAAGCCAGCGGAATTGGCCGCGACGGCGGTGATTGGTCGTTTGAATTCTATATGGAGCAAAAGCACATCGGCTTTGCAACAGGACAACATAAAATCACCAAATTGGGAGCGCTTTAAATGCCAGTACCTGCACCAAATCTATACCCCGACTTCAACACCATCCGCCTCAGCCATGTGTGCTTGAACGTGGCCGATCTTGCGGTATCCAAGACGTTTTATACGGACATCGTCGGCTTACAGGTCACGGATGAATCCGACAGCCATATCTACCTGCGGGCGATGGAAGAACGCGGCCATCACTGCATCATTCTGCAAAAATCCAACCAACCCGGCACAGTCGAAGTCATGGGGTTCAAGACGTTTGATGAGGCGGATTTGGATAAAGCAGAAGCCTATTTCAAAAGCAAAGGTCGCCCGACATCGTGGGTGGATCGTCCCTACCAAGGCAAAACCCTGCTGACGTCTGACAACATGGGCATCCCACTGGAGTTCTACCACAAGATGGATCGCCTTGAGCCAATTCACCAGAAGTATGCGTTGTATCGTGGTGTAAAGCCGCTTCGGATCGATCACTTTAACTGCTTCTCAAACGACGTGGATGCGTCAGTAGAATTCTACAGCGATTTCGGCTTTCGTGTGACAGAATACACCGAGGATGACGATAGCAAAAAACTCTGGGCCGCATGGATGCACCGCAAAGGTGGTGTGCATGATATGGCCTTCACCAATGGCACTGGCCCGCGCATGCACCATGTTGCATTTTGGGTGCCGACGCCGCTGAACATCATTGATCTGTTAGATCTGATGGCGACGACGGGATACGTCGACAACATCGAACGTGGGCCCGGGCGTCACGGCATTTCCAACGCCTTCTTCCTCTATATCCTCGACCCTGATGGTCACCGGATCGAGATCTATTGCTCGGACTATCAAACAGTTGATCCCGATCACGAGCCGATCAAATGGGATTTGCAAGACCCGCAACGCCAAACCCTTTGGGGGGCTGCTGCACCTGAAAGCTGGTTCAAACATGGAACCAGGTTTGTAGGCGTCGACACAAAGGACTCTGGCATCGAGGCCAGCCCAATCATCGCACCATGATGAATTTGGCGCTTCTGAACCCCGCTTTGTTGCGCGAAGCGGCCCCCCGTTGGGGGCCGTTGGATCGATGCTGGTCGCGACGGTATTGCCGTTACCAACCCCGCAACGGGCGAGGTCATTGGCCATGTCCCCAATCTTGGCGCGGCAGGGACTCGATGACTTCTTGGAAACAAAGTACATCTGTATGGGCGGGATTGATGCAAAGGGTTAGGTCATGAACTGGGATGAATTCGCCCACTGGGGCAAACATATTTCAGACTGGAGCGCGGAGTATCACAAAACTCTGCGCGACCGTCCTGTGCGTGCGCAAACCGCGTTTGGGGATACTGCTGCACAATTGCCAAATTCGGCCCCCGAGGGTGGAGAATCAATGGATGTGATAATGGAGGATTTCGAGGCAATCGTGATGCCCGGGATCACCCATTGGCAACATCCGCGTTTCTTTGCGTATTTTCCAGCTAATGCAGCACCGCCGTCGATGCTTGCTGAGATGCTGGTGAGCACAATCGCCGCGCAATGCATGTTGTGGCAAACATCCCCCGCCGCGACTGAAGTCGAAACGGTGATGTTGGATTGGTTGCGCCAAGCCTTGGGGTTGGCAGATGGGTATGTCGGCGTGATCCAAGACAGTGCGTCATCCGCGACTTTGTCTGCGGTGCTGACCATGCGTGAACGTGCGACGGGATACACAGGCAACCGCGATGGATTGGCCGAAAAGGGCCACATGCGGATTTACTGTTCCGATCAGGTCCATTCCTCGATCGATCGGGCCTGTTGGGTTGCTGGGATCGGGCAGGCGAACTTGGTGAAAATCGCGACGTCTGGTGATCGCCATGGCATGGATGTTGATGCCCTTCGTGTGGCGATCGCGGCTGACCGCGCGGCGGGCCACACGCCTGCGGGTATTATTGCAATCACGGGCGGCACTGGCATTGGGGCCTGCGACACGCTGGGGCCAATTTTGCAGGTCGCGCGCGATGAGGATTTGCACACCCATCTAGACGCCGCATGGGCGGGTTCGGCGATGATATGCCCCGAACTTCGGGCTGATTTCTGGGCCGATGTAGACGGGTTCGACAGCATCGTCTTCAACCCGCACAAATGGCTGGGCGCGCAGTTTGATTGTTCCGTCCAGTTCTTGCGCGATGCGCAGCCGCAGTTAAACACGCTCAAGATTGAGCCCGAGTACCTCAAAACGACGGGCGAAGGCGTCACCAATTATTCTGAATGGACGATTCCGTTGGGGCGGCGCTTCAGGGCGCTGAAAATCTGGTTCCTGATCCGTTCTTATGGGCTGGAGGGGTTGCGGGAACGTATTCGCAATCATGTCATGTGGGCGGGCGAAGTGTGTGCCGAGATCCGCAAGCTCGACGGGTTTGAAATTGTGACAGATCCAATCCTGAGCCTGTTCTCATTCCGCTGCCCAGGCAATGATACTGACCAACAACGGCTGGTTGATGCGCTGAACGATGATGGTCGCATCTACCTAACACAGGGCAGTTTTGGCGGGCAAAAGATTATTAGATTTCAAGTCGGCCAGTTCGATACAACACGCGATGATGTGATGATGGCACGCGACGTCATCCAAGAAATATGGGAACAAATTCAATGAAATATGCGACGTATTCTGTGAGTGGCGAAACATTTTACGGGGCCATGACGAACGATGGAATGATCCCTCTTAACGGTGATTTCCCACAGTGGCCGACGCTGTTCGACGTGATCCAAGCGAGCGGTTTGGACGCACTGGAACAGGCTGCTATGGGCAAAACGGCGACCCATGCGGATTTTGAATTCGAAATGGTGCTGCCAAACGCGCGGCGTATTTTGTGCGTCGGAGTGAATTTTCCCGACCGTAATGCAGAATACAAGGATGGGTCGGAGCAGCACAAATACATGTCGTTGTTCCCACGTTTCGCGAGCGGGTTTACAGGCCACAACCGCCCGCTGATCCGTCCGCCTGAAAACGAGACATTGGACTACGAGGGCGAGGTCGCAATCGTCATCGGAAAAACCGGTCGCCGTATCTCGCAGGCCGACGCCTATGACCACATCGCTGCCGTGACACTGTGCAACGAGGGGACGATCCGCGACTGGGTACGTCATGCCAAGTTCAACGTTACGCAGGGTAAGAACTGGGACAATTCAGGCGCAATCGGTCCGTGGTTGGTGCCGTTCAAAGATGCCAGTCAATTAGATGATGCGCGCATCATCACCCGCGTGAACGGTGAGGTGCGCCAAGACGATGTACTGTCACGCATGATGCACCCGATCCGCCGTGAAATCGAATATATCTCTACCTTCATGACCCTTCAGCCCGGCGATATTATCGTCACGGGCACGCCCACAGGATCTGGTGCGCGCCTTGATCCACCCCAATACCTGAAGCCCGGTGACATGGTTGAGGTTGAGGTGAACGGCATCGGCACCTTGCGCAACACCGTGGCGGACGAAGTGGTATGACCCCGCAAGACCACACCCTCGCCGCTGCTAATTTGTTAGAAGCGGAACGCACGGGCGAGCAGATTGGCCTACTAACCCGCAACCATCCCGACATGGGAATGGACGATGCCTATGCGATCCAGAACGCGATTTATCGCGCCAAGCTGGAACAGGGCCGCAATGTTGTTGGCTGGAAAATCGGACTGACGTCCAAGGCGATGCAATATGCGCTGAACATCGACATTCCCGACAGTGGAATTTTGTTTGATGACATGGTGTTTGAAACGGGTGCTACGGCCCCAAAGGGGCGGTTCATTCAGCCGCGCATCGAGGCTGAAATTGCATTCATTCTGAAGTCACCGTTAGGCGGTGCGGACGTGACCTGCGACGATGTAATTGAGGCTACGGATTATGTTGCTCCTGCAATAGAAATTCTTGATACACGGATTTTGCGGGTAGACCCTGAGACTGGTGCAACGCGGAAGGTTTTCGACACTATTAGTGATAATGCTGCCAATGCGGGCGTTGTCTTGGGGTTGCAAAAACATGCCATTGATGCGTTTGATCTGCGTTGGGTTGGTGCGATCACGTTGCGAAATGGCGAGGTCGAAGAAACTGGCCTTGGTGCAGGGGTGCTGAACAATCCGGTTGAAAGCGTCGTCTGGCTCGCCCGTCGTATGGCCCAATACGGCCAGAGCATCCAACCGGGACAGATCATTTTGTCGGGTAGCTTTATTCGCCCTGTAGAATGCCCTTCCGGAACCCACATCACAGCGGATTTTGGCAGCTTTGGTCATGTCGACATTTCATTTTATTAATGGATAACCACCTCAACCTAGCCAATGCATGTAATCAACAGGCCTCTCATCAGTGACACTTGACTGAGGCTGCCAGCAGCCCTCAGTCTTTGGCTCAATCCGTATCTGAGGGTGTTTGTTACTTTACAATAGACCGACTAGATGGTCCGGACATAAATGGAATACTTACTAACTCTAGGAGTTGATCCAAAAACTGGGATTGGTCGGCGTCGAGATGATCTGACCAGTTCATCTCATCGCCTTTTATGCAATTGGCATCCTGCGCTCAGCCATTTCGGCAAACCAGCTACATCCAGCCGGTATGGCATCGTCGTTGAATTCATAGGCTGGATTGTGAAGCGCGGCACTATCCCCATTTCCGATGAACAGAAAAGCGCCTGGTCGTTCTGCCAGCATGTCGGCGAAATCTTCGCCTGGCATGACAGGGTCTTGATCACGAATGACTGAACCGGATATTATTAATGCAACATTTGCAGCTCGTGCTGCAGCCTCTGGGCTGTTAATTGTTGGGGGTACGCAAGGCATATAAGCCACCGCGCCCGACGCACCAAAGGCTTTCGCAGTGTTTTCCACAAGTTCTGTAAGCCTTTTGATAATCTGATTTTGCACCAAGGGATCAAAATATCGCACTGTTCCTCGCAAGACTATTTCCTCAGGAATGATATTAAATGTGTCGCTATCACTGCGTATTCCACAAATAGAAACAACCACTGCTTTCAGCGGATCAACATTTCGCGAAACAATTGACTGGACTGCAACGACGACATGGGAAGCAACCAAAGTGGTGTCAACCGCCTGATGTGGCAATGCCGCATGGCCACCCTTGCCCGTTACTTTAATTTCAAAAAAATCTGCAGCAGCCATCTGTGCGCCTTCGCGCACGGCAAATTGACCAACTGGAATGCCTGGCCAGTTATGCATCCCGTAAACTTCTTGGATGTCCCAACGGTCCATCATGCCGTCAGAAATCATGGCCTTGGCGCCACCGCCACCCTCTTCTGCAGGCTGGAAAATTAACACAACTGTGCCATCAAAATTCCGTGTCTCGGCCAGATACTTGGCCGCGCCAAGCAAAATCGCTGTGTGGCCATCGTGGCCACAGGCGTGCATCTTACCGGGATGGATGGAGGCATGAGGAAGATCTGTCATTTCTTGCAATGGTAACGCGTCCATGTCTGCCCGAAACCCAATGGTCATGCCTGTTGTATTCTGATGACCATGTATTACCCCGACGACACCCGTTCGACCAACTCCTGTTACCACCTCATCACATCCGAACCCGCGAAGTTGTTCTGCAACTAAGTTAGCTGTTCGGTGCTCTTCAAACCACAATTCTGGATGCGCATGGATGTCACGCCGCCAACCGACTATTTCAGCATGCAACTCTGACAGGCGATTTTTTATTGGCATTGAAAATACCCCCCTTTTAGCAGAGACATATAGGCACACTAAACTTACTGAAGCAGCCCACGACCGATACAACAAAGCGTAACTTCTGAAACCACATAGTGCTGAATTTAGCTAGTGGCAATATTTAGTGTACTAAAGTGACCTGTGTAGTCCGACGGCCAATGTTTTGAAGCTATGGGAGATGATGAAATGTGGAAGCTTTTAATTTCGGTAGCCTTGGCCTGCCTATGCACTCAGACTATGGCACAGGGCTTTTCCCAGACTGCACTTTAGCTACCTGATACAATTTCAAGCGGAATTTTTGAAATTGGCATATCTTCAGCAAGAGTATTTGCACAGGATACATATGACGACGTTAGTTTGGATACACACCTGGATACACTTTTTGTTTTAGGATTGAAAATTGTTCCGTTTCCTTCAGATAACTTTTATTTGATGAATGTTATCATTTATCTAAATTCTAGTGGAATCCAAATTTTTATTATTCAGGTAGTCTGAGAATGGTTGTTTCAATTGGGCTCACGAATAAGCAAGTGTATTAGGCGGTAGTTTTAGCAGTCGCTTTCAAACGGCCCTCTACATTTGCGCCAAAGTCTATTCGGATTTTTTCCGCTACAACTTCGCCTGTAACAACTGCAGTCGAAGCTAATATAACATCGAGGGCAGCGATGGTGCCATTCAAATACCCCTCTACTGTGACAGACCTTGCTCTTACGTTGCCCTCAACCTTGCCTGTGCCTTTCACTATCAAAACATCTACGGTTAAATTGCCCGTTATCACCCCGCCAAATTCAACGATGCCATCGCTCTGCCAATCACCTTTGATAAAGATACCATCGTGTAGAATTGAGCGGCGCTGTTCAGGTTCCTTGGCAAAACTCTTCGCAGGTATGAGGTCATCGGTTGTTGGTTTAGAAAACATCAGCAGCAGCACCCCCCTCTAGTTAGTTTTAATTTATATAGGTCATTTAATTTGCAGAGGTCAACATTAACGACTATCAATGTGAAGCGTTATCCCTCTCCTATTATTAGGGTAAATAGAGGTTAACCCATGTTTCAACGATATATCTGAAAGATATTTGTTGCCCTCGAGGATCAAAAAAGCAGGAATAACGCTTAGTTGATACGCATGATCTCCCCCCCACATCCAGCCCCTATTGCGCCTTTAGCGAGTTGGGGCTGGGTGCTGGGTTAGTAGCCTTTTACCCAGCTCTCAAGGCCAGTATGGCGACTCTCGTTTAGAAGCGGTGAAGTTTGTTAAACTATGGTGTAACCTGAACCATGACGTTCTACATAGCCAAACTTTGACGTTAGCCAATGGCCACTAGTACATAGGCTTTTATCTACTGTTACCATATCCAAAACCCTCTTTCTTGAAGCCATGGTCGCATTATAGTCGATGTCAAAAACCGTTGAAACATTGTTATTGGACGTTTTGTAGCCGCAAGTTTAACTAAAAAACGTAAGTGGCGGTTGATCTGCATTGCAGATAAATCAACATCCGTTTTGCTATAGGTTTCCAAACAACTGCCGAGACTGTGTTATGATCTAAAGGATTCAATCTGATCAGCGGATAGCGCGTATGCTATATCTGCAAGCTGCGTTGACATGGATGCTGTTCCAAACATTCCGGTAACGTTCACAGCCTCGAACAGGCCAGTGCCTTCGTACGGGGTGTTGGTCGTTACGAACACAAGCTGGTTCGCCGGTGGCGGTGGAACATGAATGCATGCACCAACGTATGGCACGAGAATAAAGGCTGTTACGCCCGCCCCCAAATAATCAATTGGCACGATAAAGCCCGGTAGTCGAACAATTTGGTTGTTCCATTCTGTCCGAACACCCATCGAGGCGGGTTGTTGACTGGAAAGGGGCGCTTGGTCGTGCTGAAGTAGTTCTTGAATCACCGGTGGCACAACCGGTTGCCCCGCCGGCACCAAATCTGTCCAGTTTAGGTCGATATAATCCTCAGCCCACGCCACATGTGGTATCGTGGCAAAAGCAGCTATAGCTGCCATGAGTTTGCGCCGGTCGATGCGCGTCTTCACCATACGTATACTTCCATTTCATCAGCCCACAATGCATTGTCGGTTTCGGCTAAAGCCGATTGGGTAGCAGTCATAAATATTTTCTTAAAGTCAATCGGCCCCCAGCACAATTATATTGTTACGTGGTGTTCGAATGTCTTCTTTAATAGGTTGCATCACAGCATCATCAGTGGATTTTGAAAGGCAGGTTTGGGCCCTTTACTACGCAAGACATTAATTAGCGGCAAGGGGTCAGGACTAGGTGTGGCCAGTTGAATGGGTCTACCTTCTTGAGCCGAGGCGGGTTGCTGTTAAGTGTGACAGCAGCAACTTTGGGGCGTCCCAGCGGATAGTCCTGGCCTGCTAATTCAAGTTAGACATCGCCCTTATATGCGCTGTCCCAGTTGGTTTCACCCTCTATGATTGAGGCGCTGTCAGCATCATTAAATTGCCCATCTCCATCCTGATCCACATTCAGGGATTCAAACAGAATAAGCGTTGTAAATTCATTGTAAGTCCATGAAATCTAACGTGCTTCCAATGGTATTGCTCATTTTGCTCTAGCTTTTCATTTTGAATGTTATGAAATAACGCTAATTTGACAGTCAAGACGCTTTAATCCAAGTAGGGTAACAGCATACCGACGCTGATGGCGATGATCAGCACCCCTCCAGCCAAATGCAGCGTTGCCGAGATGGCTTGCATGCCTTGGTGATCGTGCGCACCGAGACCGGCCAACCGCCGCGCGGCGACGCCGGAGGTCGCAACCGTCAGGTTAAAGGCTGCGGTCCCGAGGCCCATCGTGACCACTGCTAGACAACCAACTGCAAAAGCATCGAAACGGGCCGCAATCACCAGAACGAATAATGCGCCGGTACAAGGCCTTATCGCGATGCTAGCGATCAAAGCGATGGCGTCGCGTGTTGAAGTCAGCGTTGCCACTTCATTGAAACTTGGGCCATGCGCGTGGCCACAACAGCCGTGTGTGGCCTGTTTGGCGCGGCTGATTTTATGCCAACTGCGAGCGCCGCGAAATATTAACACAGCCCCAATCGCGGCAATGGCCGCGTAACTCG
>MEHZ011481727.1_pt1 | contig 17348 bp, 11 predicted proteins | sample 897221 | NCBI WGS metagenome assembly MEHZ01 (sample SAMN05514161, study PRJNA337945) | marine metagenome | isolation source: marine surface water | place: Arctic Ocean | collected 2007-12-13
CTAAAAAACTTCCCGAGAATATTCGAGTTTAAATATTCATCGTTTTCTAATACCTCGTTTACAAACTGTAATTTGGTTTCAAAGTAAGTGAGTTGCTTTTTCGTTGACGTAAATATAATAATCTCTCTTACAAAATCCAACATATCTTGCGATTCTTTTACTAGTTGTTTTACTTCGGTTTGAGAGCCGTAATATGTTTTCCAATCGCTTTCCTTTTGGATTTTACGTTTTTTCTTCTGCCCTTTAAGAGGTGGTAGAGTTCGATTTGCTATTAGTTGTTTTTTACCTAAATATTTTTTACCGCTTGGGGTGTGTGTAACTAAATATACGAAACCGAAAGTGTCAGTTGGCATATCCTCTATTGAGTTGATTTCTTTGTTTTTGTATAACCCCATATCATATAATATAAAAAGGCTCCCTATGGGAGCCTAGTTATTTTATTATTTACTACTTTTATAGGGGAACTTTTTATTTAAATAGTCTTGTCTAGCATCACAACCGCAATCCTCACCAAAAACAGCTTTAACAACTGTTTTGATACCTGTTGATGAGGTAAACTTTTCAATAGTATCTCCTAATCCTTTACTTTTGTTGGGCATCTTTAATCATTTTAAAAAATTCGTTTATCTGATATGGTCCTTCTAATTGAAAGGTAGTAAATTGGATAACTGGTACTTGTGATGGTTTGAAACCATCAAAGTCATCCCTATTGATGTAAATCTTTTCAATATTAATACCTTCTGGTGATTCTAGTTGTTGGCAGAACTCACACTCATCTTGTACATAAATTTTATATTTCATAACTTACTTGTTTTTATTTATTCTATAATATACTATTTTTATTTTCAATAACCAAGGTATTTATTAGATTAAAAGATTTTTTAAGAGGATATGGGATTGGGGACCATCTGTATTTGACCAGCACCGTTTCCTTCACAAATACCATTTCCACTAGTAAATACTTGAGATGAAGCTAATACAGTCCCCCCTGGGTCGTTACCTGGAAAGCTGAATCCACTCCAATCTTCTATGCCTGATCTAACGGTAACGGTTGCACTTTTTCCAATACCTAAAGTAATTGCTGTAGATCCTTGAAAACTGTGGTCATATTGAATCACAAGACGAGCCCCATTCTCTGCAAACCCATCTAGTTGTAGTGCTCTAGTTATAACACTACAGTAGGGGGTAGCTGTGTAATACGCTGATGGAGGCGGTACATAACCACACTTTCCTACAACTTGGGTTTTTCTGAAAGTAATACCACAATTTCCATCAGCTACTTGTTCAGTAAATATAGTTCCGTTACAATAATCTCCTTCTACGTATCCTGCTGGTCGGCAAGTGGCATAGGTTTCAAAATATCTATAATACCAGTCTGTCCTACCAATGCTGTAAGAAGTTCCATTAGCTAATCTAAAATCACCATAATAGTAGGGTTGGGTTTGAGTTCTTCCCAATGATAAAAAAGAAGCCTTATATGATGTGACCCCATAGTCATTTTCAGGAGTTGTTGATATTTGTACAAAGTCGGATTGGATACTTAATGTTGTGTATTTAAAATCTGGCCCAAAATTATACAATCCACCAACTTTTGATGTTGAACCCTTAGCCCCTTCAGTACCCGGCACTACATTTACATATGGACGCTGGGTAAGTGTTTGTCTATAATCCCCACCTTGACAAGAGTAAGAGAGGTTTGTTCCACTTAATGAAGATGGTACTATATAACTGGGGGTAAATCTTACTGATCTGGCTTGTTCATCAATGGGGGAATTTACAACACCGTTTTGATCGTGGAGGGAGGGGAATCTAGTTCCTGTATATTGTTCACCATTCCCCGTATGGAATTTTATATACAAACTTCTAGTGGATCCTGCACCCGGCATAGTCCCACTACAGGTCTGGCCATTTACATTACCGGAAATTTCTACTCTAGAGTAATCACAATTAGTAAAACTCACGGGGATGGCAGCTGAGGGTGCACTTACACTTAAGGTAGAAGAAGCAGGTGAACTAGCATATGCTGTTGTTTGCCCTGTTTTAACCGATCTACCTAGAACAGTTACTGTCACCGATTGCCCACACTTAGCTGCTCTAAATTCACTGGTGGAGGTACCAGTTATCCAATTAACCCCACCATCTATTGAATATTGAGCTGTATAACCTGCGGTTATAACAGATTGTGGTTGGGTTATTAGAAATATGGCATTTTTGGATATTAATGTTTCCCCTATTGATTCGTAAGAACCAAATTGTTTTTGAACAGAAACAACGGGTGGTTCAATTGATACACCTATTACTGTAACGGTATATATTCCATCTTTACCTCTTTGATCTGTAACCGTAACTGTAAATACGTTATTGGTAGTTGGTTCTCCAGGATTTAAAAATAATGTATTAGGTATGGTAAATGTAAGACCTGAAACAGGATTTCCTGGTGTAATAGGGGTAGTTGGAACTGGTGTAAATAATGGTGGGCCATCCACAGCATAACTAACTATGGTATCTAAGGGATCTAAATCTTGAGCTGAAAATACTATATTTACACTAGTTGCTATTGTTACACCTATAGGAAAATTTAAATCTCCATATTCTCCTACTTCTGGGTTTGTTAGGACAATTTGAGGGGCTATATTATTTTGCCAAACTAAGACCCTCCCCAAACGAACCTCTTCGATTTCTTTGGATCCGAGGTTTATGTTTCTTGCATTCTTTGAAGAACCTAACTTAATTTCTGGCATATCCTATGGTAAAATATTTGGATTAATAAACTATATTATACTTCATATATTAAGTACAGTGTTTGAGGATTAGGTGTAAAACCTGGGTCTTCATAATCTGTATTTAATATATAAACCATAGCTGATGCAGTTGGTTCAGATGTTGGATAATTTGTTATCCAAACTTTTGAGGAACTTACGGCATATGATGATGTTTCAATATGTCCTGAACCTGTATATGATCCTGATATGGATACTATTGCGCTTGAACCTAATACTGATCCACTTAATATTGCGTCATCTATTCTCATCTAACCTATTTTATTTTATTATAAATATATTATTTTATTACTACTATAGTACCATCAAAGTTGTTTATGAAGGTAATATCTATTGAGTTTACTCCTGTTGATGTTATTGAGGATGGTATCTCTTGTGATAGTGATACCTGTTCGTATGCTTGTACTATAGGAAAGTTTTCGTTTAAGTTATGTGTTATAGTATAACTTGTTGTACCTGTTACTGCTTCTCTATATGAGTTGTTAGTACTACTACCACCACCTAAAACGTATGATGCTGTTAGAGCATATGATGATGTTTGAGAGTAGGATGAACTTACTTCATATGTAATTTCATGTGAGGATGATATAGCATAAGAAGCTGTTAGAGCGTATGATGATGATATAGAGGTTGTTGAACTAGCAACACCCTTACCATCTGTTACTATTACATAACCACTTACGTTTGCTGCAAAGGTTATTTGAGCATTGTTAACATTAGTCAGCGTAACACTTTGTGGTATTACTAGTTGTGGTAATGACCCTCCTGTTGTTTCATAAACTGCTACTATAACATCTTCTGATCCTATATTATGATTTACAGTTATACTATTAACATTAGTAAAGTTTTCTCTATAAGCATCAGCCATCTTAACATACGATGCTGTTGTAGCAAAAGAAGCTGATTCAATAAAACCATCTAAGTATGATGCTGTTACGGCATGTGAAGATGTTGTGGCATATGAAGCTGATTCAATAAATCCTTCTAAATATGAAGATGTTAATGAATACGATGATGTTAAGGCAAATGAAGCAGATTCAATAAAACCATCTATATATGAAGCTGTTACAGCATGTGAAGATGTTGTAGCGTATGAAGCTGATTCAATAAATCCTTCTAAATATGAAGCTGTTAATGCGTATGATGAGGTTACTGAATTACCACTACCGTTTAGAGCATATGATGCTGTAAGGGCATATGATGATGAAACAATATTAGTTAATTGACTTCCATCTCCTTGAAATGAACCACTAAATGATCCTGAATTACTTGAAGATGATCCTGAAACTGGGTATATTTTGTCCCAGTTAGAGTTATTGGTGGGGTCAGATGCATTTGTTAAAACATATATTTCATTTGTATCTTGTTGGTAAACAAGTAAACCTTCATATACGTTTGCTGCTGAAAATAATAAACGTGCTGTTTGGTTAGCTACGCTTATTCTTGAATCAACTGCTTCGTTGTTTGTTATCTGAAACCCTCCAGGTAATATAATTGCCATCTGCTATATTTTATGTTAAGTTATAGGTTATACTAGCACCACTACCACCAGCTTGTAATACATTTGTTCTATACACTGTATAATCTCCTACTGTTGATTTTGTAAATTGACCTATCACTCCAAATCCACTTGTTGAAATACCAGTTAAATCACTGCTATTACCATCATAAATAATGTATTGATATTTATCTCCACTCCAAGTTATAGTTAATGTATCTCCTGAAGGGTTTGTATTTCCTTTATCTATTGTTCCTATAGTTCCCCCTAATCCTGTATCCCATACTGCTAAATCTTCAAGTTCTGTTTGTGTAAATGATGCAGCAGTAGATGCTCCGTATCTTACACTACGTATTTTACTAAATGTTGTAGTAGCAGTTCTACTAGTTGATAATTGAGGGTTATTCTCACCTGTTGGTGATTGATATGCTGTTACTGATTGAATAGATATACTAGTTGAACCTGCTCCAGTAAACGATATTGGACTATTAGGTGGTGTGTTTGTTATTGATACTTGATCCCACCCATTTGAAGCTCCATAGTTAGTAGTAAAAGCTATATTACCTGAAGCACCTTGTTCAAATTGGTTATTAGTATCTCCTAATTGAACTGTTACTGTATCTGATATAGATGGTAACCCAGGACTACTTTTACTTAAATTACTAGTTAGATTTTGTGATAATTTAACTTCTGAACCATCTAACGGACTGGAACCAGTATAGATTAGAGTATATGATTGGGAACCAGCTGTTGATTGGGGAAGAGTTAAATTAGTAATACCAGCTGTAGTTGTAGTATCTAAAACTGTATTTCCTTGTAATATAGAAGCTTCTACAAATGTGTACCCACCATTATCCCAATTACCTATAGTATTATAAGAATCTGATACTTGATTAAATCGGTCTGTAAGGAATCCACTATTAAAGAAGCTTGAAATAGAAGGTATTACTGGTGAACCAAATGTTAGTGTTAATTTAGAATCTTGAAATGTAACACCTACATTATCGTCAAAATCATTAATTTTTATTTCGTTTAAGCCTGTTATCACACCTGAACCTGAGTCATACCTTATTGAGGATGTTGCGGCATATGATGCGGATTCAATAAAACCATCTAAATATGATGCTGTTAAAGCATGTGATGAAGTTGTAGCATATGAAGCGGATTCAACGAATCCTTCTAAATATGAAGCTGTTAATGCATACGATGAGGTTACTGAATTACCACTTCCATTTAAAGCATACGATGCTGTTAAGGCGTATGATGATGATTCAATAAAACCATCTAAATATGATGCTGTTAAAGCATATGATGATGTTTTTATACTATCTAACCCATAAGGACCATCTACGTTTGAAGATGAAATATATGATGCTGTTGATGCTATTGAAGAAGTTATGTTAGTTAGTTGACTACCATCTCCTACAAATGATCCACTAAACGAACCACTACCAACTACTTCAATTAAAGTTGAACTTGAGATAATAGTATCTGTAATAGTTGAACTTGAAATAACAGTATCGGTAATTGTTGAACCTGAAATTATGGACCCAGATCCAATAGTACCACCATTACTAATATTTTGTGCGGTTACAGCATGTGAGGATGTTAACGCGTAAGATGATGATTCAATAAAACCATTTAAATATGAAGCTGTTAAAGCGTATGATGCTGTGTTTATGTTGGTTAGTTGACTTCCATCTCCTTGATACGAGCCTGTAAACGAACCACTAATGGATTCTCCAAAAGTACTTCCTGATAAGTATATTGACCCCGGTTGTGATGCTTCTTCTAATTGAGTAAAAGTAAGAATCCCATTAGCATTAGATAATGTAGGAGCATTAGTATAATCATATCCAGAAGCAGGACCTATATATATTCCGGGAGCTGGTGCTGTTACAAGGTTTTGTAATTCAACCTCAACTGTACCTACAGTGTCTGTAATTCTTATTCTTTTACCAAAAGTAAATGTTGAAAAATTACCATTAGTGTAAAAACCAGTTGATGAATTAAATGATTGGAAATTGTAAGTCGAACTTGGTGGTACTGATAAAGTACCAGTGGTTGTTATGGAGGTTGGTAAGAATGTAGTTGATCCTGTTCGAATTGATATAGGTGAATCTACAAATGTAGTAGCATCACTTCTAACTGGTAATACATTATCAGTTGGGTTAATAGTTACCCCACCCCCACTTCCACCATTCAGAGCGTATGATGCTGTTAAAGCATATGATGCTGTAAGTTGGTTAACTATTGAAGGTGTAACTGTTATACTACCTGAGTGAATGTCTATTGACCCCGATACGGTTAAATTACCCGCTACTGTTGCAAAATCAGTTTGTACAGGTGTTCCAATTAAAGTTATAGCAATAACTGAAGAGTATGTTTCTACTATTGATGTAGTAAATGTTACACTTTCAGCAGCCGTGGAGGCAACAATTAATGTTTCTGTAGTAGATCCTTGTATTAGTGTAACTGAGGTCCCATCAGCAAGTGAAGAAAAATCTCTACCCCCACTATTGATAGTAGTACCACTATTCTGAAAAATCCATGTACTACCGTTTAATACAATAGGGGGTGGAGTGGATCCTCCTATTACCCCAGTTGATATTAGTGAATCCCCAACTCCGTCTGATGAAGTATCAAACACTGGAATGGTTCCTATTGTTCCAGACACACCACCACCACCTCCACCATTTAAAGCGTATGATGCTGTTAAAGAGTATGAAGAAGATTGAGCGAATGATGAACTTATTTCATGAGTGACTTCATGTGAAGATGATATAGCATATGATGCTGTTAGAGCGTATGATGCTGTATCTATATTGGTTAGTTGACTACCATCTCCTACAAAGGATCCACTAAAAGAACCACTACCAATCACTTCAACTAAAGTTGAACTTGATATAATGGTGTCTGTAATAGTTGAACTTGATATAATGGTATCGGTAACGGTAGAACCTGTAATAGTAGTATTGGTAACCGTTGAACTCGATATAATGGTATCTATAACCGTTGAACTTGTAATAATGGTATCAGTAATAGTTGAGTCTATAATTATAGACCCAGACCCAATAGTACCACCATTACTAATATTTTGAGCGGTTATAGCATGTGATGAAGTTGCGGCATAAGATGCCGATTCAATTGAACCTACTAAATATGAGGCTGTGAGAGCATATGATGAAGAGAGGATATTAGTTAATTTACTACCATCTCCTTGGAATGAACCGCTAAATGAACCACTATTATTTCCAGAAGGCCCTACATTAGGGAAAAACTGATCAAATGTACTCATATTGTTTATTTGTTTTTATTCTATTATAAATATTATCCCTCCATCCTATGGTGTAAACATTTTTACTTTTTGTTTTATTAGTTATATTATAGTGTAATAATATAAGAATTCTATTTATAGAATCCAAATTATTTTATGGTATAGGAGCAGCGTTTTTGTAGGGGTGGGCATTAGGTAAATTTCCCTGTAGCCCCCATTTCCAAGCTAAATACCCTTCGTCTTTATCTGAATATTCATGCCAGTCTGTTGAATTTGGACCTGATGAATTTTTGTATAACATCAACTCCCCAAATCTACCTTTTTGATCATAATTTTTACCTCTATTGGTCATTATCCTCAACTTTTGAGAGGATGTGAGGGTATTTAAATAACTAGTTGATTGACTAAAATTTACATCTCCATTTATCTTTATATCAATGCTTTGTAAATTTGTTTTATTAAATAGAATAGTTACTATTATCCATTGATTTTCTCTATTAGTAGAAAATGAACCTAAAGATCCATTTGAGGCAACACCATTTCCTAAATCTATTTCACCTCTCCATTGATTTGACATTTGGGCAGCAATGGCATAATCACGAGTGCCCTTCATACCCCATATAGAATCTTTAACATTACCTACATCTTGGGGATAAAATAACCCAACAGCATAATGATTACCTATTGGGCTTACCAATACATCTGTAGAATTATTGTATAAAGCATTAACTCCATTAAAATATAGGGTATTTAAGTTATTTTGTTGGGAACCTAATTGAATAGTACTTCCTATAGCACCTAAATCATCACCATATATATCTTGAGATTCAAGTCCGACAATTGCTCCTCCTGAATTTATGTGACTAGACATATCACTTGCATCATACCATCCTGCTAATGATGGATTATTAGATGGTAACCATGTCGGTGGTGGAGTTGGTGATGTAGGTGGCCCTCCCAAATATGCCTGTGGTGTAAATATAGACATATTAAGAGAAGTTTTTTAACCCAGTTGCATACCAATTACTACCATCCCAAGTTATAAATGTAAATACATCTTCATCACTTCCTCCAGTTGAAATGGAACTATCAAACCCATCTGGAAATTTAATATTTGAATTCCATGTAATAGTACCTAGAGATGATGATGCTTGTTTAATTTTTAAATTTATAGTTTGTCCTGGGGACCCATTATTAACAAAAATTTGGTTGGTTTGTGAGCCTTGTATTGTAAATTGAAAGAAGTTAGCATCTGCTGCATCACAAATAAAGTATGTAATCCCTGCAAATTGTGCAGTAACGGTTACAACTTTACCATAAACTGAACCATTAAAATGGGTATCTCCTGATATCGCTAAATTTCCAGTAATACCAACACTATTATCAAATTCTGTTGAAGAGCCAGTGGATATATTTACTCCTAAGGATTGCAATTGGATTGATGAGGATATAATTCCTACCCCATTTGAATCTATTTCATCATATTGAATAGTTTTATTTCTAAAAATACCAGCATTATATTCTAAATACTGACCAGTAGTGGGGGATGTGATTGTTACATCTGTAATTTCTCCTAAGTTACTAATAGTTGATGTTCCACCTCCAGACCCACCTACAGTGTTTCTAAATAAACCTGAATTAATTATATTGGCTTGATTAACATCACTTAAATCAGTAGCATCTGCTCTAACTACAAAGTAACCAAGAAACGTTAGAGACTTAGAGGTTGTAAGAGATTCAACAAATTGTTCTGTAGATAATTTACTAACAGCGGTTGCGATACTATCATATGTCTCTTGACCATAGTATACATAAAATCTTTCACTAGTAGGTCCTACAAATAATCTTTGTATTGTGGTGGTAGAACCACTTATATTAACTAATGTACCGGTACCACTATCGTATTTGGTTGGGTCTATATTATTATAGAAATTACCTGAATTGATATCACCTATAAATTCACTTCCTGATTGGTGTACCCTTACTGTTTTACCTGAAGAGGTTAATGGTGGGGTGTCATATACACTAGGGTTATTTGGATCTTTTGAATAAAATCCTCCTAATTTAAATGTAATACCATTAGCAGTATTGAAATTTAAGTTAGAACCACTGGGTGATATATCGTACCCTTGTTGTTTTAGAGGACCAAATGATCTAATAAACTGATTAGATTGAGCTGGGCCTGCGTAGGTTGTTTGTTTTTCTTCCCCAAAGGCATCAATATAAGTATTGGTTAAGTGACCTAAAGTACCTAATGGTATTTTTTCTAAATATTGTGATGTAGTAAAGTCTTCTACTTGTTGTTTTAAATCTCCATACTCATCTATATAGAGATGAGAGAATTGAGAAGAAGTTAAGAAAGTAGCACTTGAAGTGATTGGACCCCATTTAACTTGTGTTGGTACTACTGCGTTAGCTGAACCAGTTTTAGCATTATAGTTTACTACTAACCCACCACCAGGTGAAACAAATAAATCTGTACCACTAAAAGTTACAATACCACCATAAATAAGACCTGATCCTACTCCGTATTCTAACCATTCTTGATCCCATAATGTGCCTTTATTTCTATAATAGAAATCACATTCATCTTCACTAAAGTTAGAAGCTGAAGTAAATAGGTAAGTTGCGTTTAAGTTACTAGTTCCGGGGTCATTAGATGGTGCTATTACTACTGAACCACTTATATATTGGGATGATTTAAAATCATTTGAACCTGTTGTTGCAAAGGTTGCGGTATCTTTACCATCAAATAAAACTGAATCTAAAGATACAGAAGCAGTACCCTGAAGTGATCCTGTAATCCCGCCTATAACATTTAAATTACTATTAATATTTACTGGGGCTGTAAATAATGAAGTGTTAGATGCGGTTATAGGGGTTGATATTTGTAAATTTTCTCCAAAAATAGCAGTTGAACCACTAAAATTATTAAATCCTTGAAGGAATGTATTCCCTACTACACTAAACCCTTGAGGGTCTATTACAGTAAGAGAACCAGTAAATGAAGTATCCCCTACAAATGAAGTTGAACCTGAAAATTCTGTAGACCCGTTTGCTGATGCTGAAACGAATCCTAAAGAAGTTAATTGTGCTGAAGATGAGATACTTCCAGTTGGGAGATACTCATCTAAAGAGGTTGATGTAACAAATCCTAATCCCTCAATTTGGGCTGAAGATGAAATACTACCTGTAGGTAGGTATCCATCTAAAGAGGATGATGTAACGAATCCTAATCCTTCAATTTGAGCTGAAGATGAAATACTCCCAGTTGGAAGGTATTCATCTAATGAAGATGTTGTAATAAATGATCCTGTATCTATTGTTTGGGATGAAGTAATGAATCCTAAAGATGAAATTTGAGCTGAAGATGAAATACTACCTGTTGGTAGAATTGCATCACCTGCTATTGGTGTTATAATACCCCCTGATATTTCAGTGTTTACAACCTCACCAATAACTGTCATATCGTCTCCACTACCACTTACTATTGATATGGATCCTGTACCTATAAAAATATTACCAATACGAACACCACCATCTTCTCCATTTAGGTCAGCTATAACAATAGCATCTCTAACAAATTTTAATGATGAAGTTGATACATATAAATCTCTCCATGGGTGGGTAAGTGATCCTACATCGTATATTCCGTTACCATTTATTGCTTCTGGAATAAGAGAACCAGTAAAGAATTGATCACCTTTAAATTGATTTGAAGAGGTTACAGCGAATGATCCTGTATTAAAGCTTCCTGCACTACCAGTAATAGCTCCACCCCCACCACTACCAGCTCCTGTTATTACCCATCCTTGGAGTCCAGAAGCATATGTAAACATAAATGAAGCTGGAGGAACGTTTAATTCCATATCCTCTGCTATCCCCATTATTAATTCACCATTTCTACCTATTAAATTGGTTGTTATACCTGATCTATTAGATATTAAGATTGAGTCTCCATTTGTTGGAGACAGTGGTAAAGTGAGGGTAAATGGAGTAGATTCTTCAAAAACATATATTCTATCCTTTTCAGCTGTTATATCTGAGGTTACATAAGTTGAAGTATATGTTCCACCTCCACCCCCACCCCCGTTGAGGGCGTATGATGCTGTTAAGGCATATGAAGATGATAATGCATTACCAAATGGCATTCCAGCCATGGGTCCATTTATTAATATTTTACCATCAATAAAATCTTCAGCGGTTACAATCCCTATAGGTTGTATAATAGCAGACCCTTGTGGTTGAGTTTCGGTAATCCCACTTCCTGTTTGTACATAGATGTTTTTACCAACAGTAGTCCCAAATGTATTGAGGTTTTTAATTTCACCAACTACTACAAGTTCGGTTGATTCACCTGGAGCTGAAGATGATAAAGCAACCCCAGCTGCTGGCATTCTATCATGGTCGCTTGCGTCTGCTTTTCTAACTTTATATACATTCTGAGGTGTAACTTCCACAACATGCAATGGAGTACCTGCTAGTATAGTTACGTCATCATCGTTATATGCGGGGAAGGAGATTTGTTTAGTTTGTTCAGCTCTTTCAGCATATGAGGCTGTTGCTATAGGTCCTTGAACATAGGATGCTGTAACAGCATATGATGAGGAGACTGATGATGAAGCATATACGGCATATGATGCTGTGTTCACGTACAAAACATTAAGATCTCCTCCAGCTTTATTAAATATAATAGCATTACCTGCTGTACTTGATGAAATGTATGTATTTGGATCAACATTTAGGGCATGTGATGCTGTTAAAGCATATGATGCAGTTTCAGAATATGATGAAGTTACTCTTTGGGTAATATTATGTGATGCTGATATAGCATATGATGCAGTTAATGCATATGATGCTGATGTAATCTCGTTTGTTACTTGTAAACCATCACTTTTGGTAAACGTTATAGTATTCCCACTAATAGAAGATGAAACATATGATGCACTACGTTCACCTATTAAATATGATGCTGTTAAAGCATATGATGCTGAGGTTGCTGTTTGAGCATTTAGTGTTTGTAATGCAAAGAATGATGAAGATGCTAATTTAGCAAAATCAGCAAGTGATGATGAGGGAGCGTATGAAGCGGTTTGGATTGAATCAGCTCCGAACGGACCATATACATTAGATGAGGTTACATATGATGCTGTGTCAACTGTATCTAAAGGTTGAATTGTAATATTCCCAACACCGTCAGTAACTAATGATTGACCTGCTGCACCATCAACTAGAGGATATTTTAGGTTATTTACTGTTAGTGATCCTGATATTCTTATGTCGTAAGCCTCAGCACCAGTTAAAGCATTAACCGATTGAGATACGTGTTCTGCCTCTACGGGTAATCCTGTAATTATGCCTGCATTTGATAGTATCTTAGCCATTGGTTTTATTTGATATATTATAAATACTAAACATTCTTAGTGCCTATCGATGTTTATTAAAATAGTTGTGTCTGTTGTTTTAGATGTCGGTAGAGGTTTTGCTAACTTACCAACAGCTAGTAATTCATGTGCGTTATTATATAAACCTATAGTTGAAATATAGGGTGTAAAATATGAACCTGTTATAAAATTAAATGGTATTCCATCACTTCCTGATATTGAGGATGGGTTTTGAGAGTAGTTAAATTCACTTTCACCTACTGTTACTTTATATTGTGTTTCATAAAAAGTATATGATGAGGAAAGAGAAGCTGTTAGGTTTGAACCTGATATAAATCCTTTATAAAAGTCTCTACTAATCTGATTGTCATCACCATAGTTACTATACTTATAAGGGTTAGCCCCATATCCAAACTTATCAGGGTGTGGTGTAGTTATTGCTATCACTCCATGGGTATATATTATATTACCTACTACATCACCTGATTGGGATATTATTCTACCCTCTCCATCATCTGTGTAACTACCACCACTTGAAGCACCATATTCCCCAAAATCAAACTTAAAAGATCCTGGTTGTATTTTATCCCCAAATATATTTGAAGGAATAGATAATACAGCCATATCAGATGTTCCAGGTTTTGTTTTTCTTTTTCTAAGAGATTTTTGTTCTAGTAGATCAGTTTGTCTATAGTTATCGTATATTGTGTTATACTTAGAACCAGTTACTACCCCATCAGGTTGGAAATACGGTAGATTAGCATCGGACATTATAAGATCTCCGTTACTATCCATACTACCTGAAGCATAGTTACTATAATATAGATGTTTTATGGAGTGGTAAATAGATGATTCTGAATATGAAGAATACAGACCAGATGAATAGTTATACTCACTATTGTAATCAATATTTTTACCTATATACCTTTCTACTTGATCATTATAATTATAAGCGTCAATCCTCCCTAAACTTTCTGAGTAACTACCAGTACCAAACGATATAAAAGAAAACCCCCCAGATGAGGATAGTACGGGTACAATATTAAATTTATACCCCTTGTTTACCTCTAATGGTGAAACTATTATGTCTGAAGAATTGAATTGTTTGTATGCGCTCATTCATTTAGAAATCTAACTTTACTCTAACAAGTGATTCTTTTGTAAAATCCTTTAACAGCGGTTTTGACAACTTAGCTACTGCTAGTAAATCGTTTTGGTCGTTATATAATCCAATCGTTGTTACATACGTTTGTGGCGCATTTATATATGAATCCCAATACACCTCACCAGTTGCACCCTTAATAAACGATGGGTTTTCTGAGTAATTAAATTCTGAGTTTCTTGATCTAACAAATATAAAATCTGATGATAAGGTTTCTTCACAGTTTACTTTAAATGATGAGCCTCTTACAACAGCACCAAATAGTTTTGAGTTATTTTCTCCTGCTAAATCTAAGTTTCTATTAGTTCCTAAACCAATACCTATATTAGGGTTTTCAGAGGATGGGACTCCTGGTTGTTGATCTAATGCTGAACCATTTAGTAGGATTAATCCTGTATCTGGTAAGAATAAACCATATGATCCTGAGTTAGTATAACCATTGTTATATGCATCTGAGGTACCTGGATTTGCTCCTTGTCTTACTATTTGATATGCTCTTTGAGTACCAAAATATGTTGGTAGTGTTACATCGTTTGAGTTATCTGTAAGTGTGATAGCGTTACCTAGTGATCCTTGTAGTGTTAAAGATAAAGTTCCAGGTAGTAGTTTTTCTTTATATCTTGCTCTTTCAATTGATAGAGCGTAGATGTATCCTGGTGTGTATGATGAGTTAAAGGTAAAATCTTTTTCTTCATCTTCTAATACTAAAGTACGAAATTGGCCATAGATAGTAGATGTTGTAGATTTACCAGGTACTGCATCGTTAAAATAAACCCCACCACCTGATGTTTTATCACCATAGGCTATATCAAACTGAGGAGTTGACCCAGCAACTGTTGTTTCTGATTGGTTTACTGCTAAATAGTATTCACCTGAAAGGGAGGCTACTCGTTGTGCTGATGAAGTGAAGAAGGTAGATAACTCTACAGTCTCATTACTCCATACGGTTTGTGATACAGAATCTGCACTTACTAAAAAATCTTCTGGATCTAGTCTTTTGAATCCCATATCTTACGTTGTTGATGTTTTATTAATAGTAATAGGAACAGTAATACGAGCACCTGAATCTAAACCTATGATGGTTAGAGTAGTTGTTATTGATGAGTTAGACCCAAATAACGTATTAATAGTAGTTGCTCTTAAGTTAATTTGTGTTCCAATAACTGTTTTAGATACGTTTGTACCTATAGTAGTTGTTGAGTTAGAGTTTGCTGATGTTGCTGCATCTGTGTTAATACCAACACCATTGAAGTTAGATAATAATCTAATATCAGCGATTGTCGCCGCATATCCACTGGTTTCAAATGACTGAGCTGCGTCAAGATAGTTAAGTGTTTGTGGTGTAATAGCAAGTTGTGCTCCTTGTTTTAAGGTAATAGCAGTATAACCAACATCTAGTACTGGTAGTTTAGCTGTTCCTCTGGGTAGAGTAACTAACTTATACTTCATAATTTGCGATTCATCAGGAAATGCTTCTAATAGAGGCATATTGTCAATAGCTTCTCCATAGTATGAAGAACCAGATGGGTGGTTTGGATTATATTGTGTATAATCGATTTCATCATCTGCTAATGCGAACTGAGTGATTCGGAATGATCCGTCGTTTTTAGCTAACGATTCTCTTCCTTTTTTTGTTAGAATAGCGTCAACTGTTACAACGCTGTTATTTAAATAGCCCATTTGGTATGTTATATTTTATTATAAATATGATTATATTAAGTTCTTTTCAATAAGGGATGTTATAATATCATCTGGATTTTTCCTTAGTGCATCTACTCTATATTGAGGTGTGACTATACCTGGTGAAGATGATGCAGAAACTGGAAACCCATATGGTTTCTGTTCGTTTAAGATAACGAAGCCTGGGTTGTAAGCCAACCTCCTTATTAAAAAGAAGTTAGTGTTTACGCTTGCGTCTATTTCTTTATCAAAAGTAACGACTAATGATGTTGAAGGTGTATAATCTACGTCTACTACTTTAAAACTATAGTTTTCGTTATTTTCAAATCTAAACTCATCTCCTGATGTTGATAAACTTTGAGATACTAAAGACCAAGGTGATGTAACAGGATCAAACTTCGTGAACGATGGTTCTACACCTGAAGGGAAATCTGTATTTTCACCTGGATTATAGGTTAAATCTCCCATATAATAGTTTGAATCATATGTATTAATCAAATTGTTGTCCTCACATATTAGTTTTTTTCTATTATTAGTATCTACACTCCACCAAGGACTTACTGATGTAATGTTAGTAGTTCCTAATAGTGGGATGAAGCTAGAGTTAGTAGTTGAGGAGTTTTGAGAGAATAAAATAGGGTTAGGATAAGTACCTACAGAATAAACTGATGGGGTAACTGATTCTAATTTTTTTAATTCCTTAGATTCATCAATACTTTGTATACTTATTATAACGTTAGTTGGAACGTTATTTGAATCCTTTAGTTTAAACGTATTCTCCAAGTTATTAAAGTTTATATCCGATAAAGATGGATCATATAAAGTTGAAGTTGAATCAATAAGATATTTTACAAATAAAGCGGTTTTATTATTTAAGTTAGGATATGGATCCACAACTTTACTAAAGTATCCTAAATATGCGTTTAGTGATTCTACGTTAGGTATAGATCCTAAGTTATTAGTAGGTTCACCTTCTTTATATTGGTTTATTTCTTTACGTGTTGTTTTAGTTCCATCATATCTAATACGAGTATGTGATGTTTGACTATAGTTCGAATCAGGTGTTGATGCTTTTTCAGCAGAGTTTTGACGTAATAACTCAATATTTTGTGGTAATAAAATACCAGATCCACTTAAGTTAGATGAGTTAGAGTAATCTACATCCTCTATAAATAAAGATTGTCTAGATGATATTACGTTATTTAGTGTAGGTTGACAATCTGGATCGTCGTCTAAACCTAATCCTGTTGTTAATCCTAAATATGATTCAGTATCAACAGCTTCACCTGGTGTAGAAAACGACATAGAATATTCGGTCACTATTAAAGGATCTATTAGACTAGTTGAATCCTCAACTGAAACAGATAATCTAACTGTATCGTTAAGTTGGAGTTGTTGGTTAGGGAAAGTAGTTAACATCTCAATACTACCTGTTTGGATGTTTGGGGGTAACACATATGATGAGGTAAATATTGTATCTATACCATTACGACCTCTATATAGATTTAGTGATACCTTACCCCAAGTATCAAATCCGTTTGGTGTTTGAAAGGCTGCTGAGGCTGTT
>MEHZ011589392.1_pt1 | contig 17318 bp, 19 predicted proteins | sample 897221 | NCBI WGS metagenome assembly MEHZ01 (sample SAMN05514161, study PRJNA337945) | marine metagenome | isolation source: marine surface water | place: Arctic Ocean | collected 2007-12-13
CCATGCCGCGCTGCTCCGCCACGGCCTCCTCCTTGCTGGCGCTGTGCAGGGCAATCGCCCTCCGCAGCTCTGCCGCATGCTGCTTACGGCTGTCCTCCAAGGCCCGCAAAGACTGCGCCGTGGCCAGCGCGGCAGCCCGGGTTACAGTAACGACCAATGGGCGTCCCCTTATCGCCGGTGGCAGCCGCCGCACCGATCCCGACGCTGCGATCGCTGCCGCCCGCGCCGCACATATTGGCGGCTTTGATACCACGTCAAACCTCGAGGCCGGACGCCGTTATGGCATTCCTACCGGCGGGACAACTGCGCACGCTTTTGTGTTGGCGCACGCAACCGAGACGCTTGCTTTCGAAGCACAGCTACGGGCCATGGGGGCTGACTCGACCTATCTCGTCGACACCTTCGATATCGGACAGGGCATTCGCAACGCGGTGCAGGTCGTCGGCCATGACATTGGCGGCGTGCGCATCGACTCGGGCGACCTGCTCGAGGGCGCTCGGCAGGCTCGGAAACTGCTCGACGAATTGGGTGCAACCAGCTGTCTGATCGTCGTGTCCAGCGATCTTGATGAGTACCGCGTGACCGAACTTGAAGCCGCCAAGGCGCCGATCGATGCATACCTTGTCGGCACCCAGCTAGTCACCGGTTCGGGCTATCCGACTGCATCCATGGTGTACAAGCTTGTCTCGATCGCCGACTCCGATAATCCTGATCAGAAGATGCGTGCTGTGGGCAAACTTTCTCCGGGTAAACGCACGATCGGTGGCCGAAAGAACGTGCATCGCACACTCGATGCCAACGGCTACTGGGACTCCGAAGTGTTGTCGGTGCTTCCCCTCGATCTCAGTGAAACGGCCCATCGCCCGCAGGTACCGTTGATCCGGTCGGGTGGGGTCGAGGCTTCCTTCGAGTTGCAGCACGCCCGTGACCGGTGCCAGGATCGGCGCAATCGGCTACGTCCCGAGTTCCGCCGGGTCAATCCCGAGAACACCGCGGCGGTGCCAACAACATGGGTCGGTATCGAACTCGATGACGAGATGAATCAGCGATGAGTCGTGCGCTTCTGGTCATCGATGTTCAGAACGATTTCTGCGAGGGCGGTTCTATGGGTGTGGATGGCGGTGCAGCGGTCGCTGCGTCGATTACTGCGCTTCTTGCCGATCCGGCGAATCAAGACCGTTGGTCGGCCATAGCTCTCACTCGTGACTGGCACGTCGACCCCGGTAATCACTGGGCAGGACCAGACGACACGCCAAACTTCGTCGACACCTGGCCGATTCACTGTCAAATCGAAACCCACGGCGCGGCGTTTCATCAGAACTTGCAGGTCGCCCCGCACGAGATCTTTAGCAAGGGCCTATATGCAGCGTGTTACAGCGGCTTCGAAGGTCGCGCCGACTCTGATCAGAGGTCGCTGGATGACTGGCTGAAAATGCGAGGCATCATCGAAGTCGAGATCGTTGGCCTCGCTACCGATCACTGCGTGCGAGCGACCGCGCTCGATGCGATCTCAGCAGGATTCACCACGATGGTGCTGCTTGACCAGTGCGCCGGGGTCGCGGCTGACACGACCGCTACTGCGCTGACCACCATGTCAAGCGCCGGCGTCATCCTCGTCGGCTAGGACAGTAAGGCATTGTTGCCTTGACTGGACCGCCTCGGTTGTCATCAGAGGCCTCGCGTTCACCCTGAACGTGGGGCAAAGGCACTGCGAACTCGGCGCCAACGCCAACCAACACCGGCAGGTAGCAGCGCCATGTGACGAACTCGTCGAAGTCATTTGAACAAGCCAACAAACAAGGTCACCAATTGAGAACGAACCAAGACACGCTCGATCAACGCAACCGCGGCCGCGAGCGTTGCTAGACGACGGGGTGGAAGTTGGCCAGGACATTGTTGCCAGACATGATTGATGGCAAGAGGCCCAACTGAGCAGGCACGAGTTGCTCGATGAAGAATGTGGCGGTCACGAGCTTTTGGGACAAGAATTCGGCCCGGTCGCCGGTGGCTCCATCGGCAAGTTCGGCCCGGGCTATTGCAGCGCCCTTGGCCATGAGTCCGCCAGCGACCACGGTCGAGAGAAGCCGCAGGTATGGCGTTGCGCCAGCGAGCGCGGCATCTCCATGGTTTGCGAGCAGCCAGGCGCTCGATTCGCGACAGGCTGACACGCCCTCGACGAGCGGCTTGGTCAGTGAGGCCAGTTCACCACTAAGGGCTTCTGCATAGGCCTGGGTCTGATCGAGTAGCTCGCCAACAGCGGCGCCGTCTCGGATAGGGAGCTTGCGGCCGATCAGGTCGATGGCTTGGATGCCGTTGGTGCCTTCGTATATTCCACCGATGCGGATGTCGCGGTAGTGCTGGGCGGCGCCGGTTTCTTCGATGAAGCCCATACCGCCATGAACCTGCAGGCCAATCGACGTGAGTTCGTTGCCCAGGTCGGTGCACCATGCCTTGGAGAGCGGTGTGAGTACCTCGGCAAGTTCCTGTCCGGCGACGCGCACCAGGTCATCGTCGGCATGATGAGCGTCATCCATGGCCTTGGCGTTTAAGTAACACAGGGAACGCATGGCCTCGATAGAGGCCTTCATGGTGATGAGCATGCGACGCACATCGGGGTGCTCGACGATGGGTGCGACTTCACCCTTGGGCAGGTCTGGGCGACCACCTTGGGTGCGGTCAAAGGAGTACTGGACGGCCTGCTGATAGGCCCGCTCGGCAACCGCAAGCCCCTCGAGCCCAACCGACAGACGGGCACTATTCATCATGGTGAACATCGACCGCATGCCGGTCTGCTCTTCGCCAATCAGATAGCCGGTGGCGTCTTCGAATGCCATGACAGCTGTTGGGCTGCAGTGGATACCGAGCTTGTGTTCGAGTGACACACACTCGAGCGTGTTCGCTTGGCCAGGGGTGCCGTCGTCGTTGAGCAGGTACTTGGGGACGATGAAAACTGAGATGCCCTTGGTGCCTGGGGGAGCGTCAGCGGTGCGAGCGAGCACCAGGTGAACGATGTTGTCGGCGACGTCGTGGTCACCCCATGTGATGAAGATTTTTTGGCCGGTGATGGCGTAGCTGCCATCGTTGTTACGGACGGCCTTGGCGGTGAGTGCGCCAACGTCGCTGCCGGCCTGGGGCTCGGTCAGGTTCATCGTGCCGGTCCACTCGCCGCTAACCATCTTGGGGACCCAGGTGAGCTTCTGTTCCTCGCTGGCGTGTTCTGCGAGCAGGTGCACGGCGCCTTGAGTCAGCAGTGGGCAGAGCGAGAAGCCCATGTTGGCCGACGTCAACATTTCTTGAATCGCGAGGCCGATAACGACCGGGAACCCGCCGCCGCCGTATTCAGGATCGAAGGAGATCGAACCCCAGCCGGCCTCGACCATCTTTTGGTATGCCTCGGGGATGCCGTCGGGGGTGGGGACCGAGCCGTCTTTGTTGCGTTGGCTTCCTTGAATGTCGCCGGTGCGATTGGTGGGAGCGATTACTTCGCTGAAGAACCGGCCAGCCTCTTCGAGAAGACCAGCTATCTCGCTGGCTTCGACATGGCTGAACGCTTGGTGATTCTGCAGCTGGTCAACGTTGACGACGTGCTGTAGCACGAAGTCCATGTCCTCGACGGGTGCTCGATAATCGCTCATGAGACGAGGTTAGCTAATAACACCAATTATCGGAAGGCTGAACACTGGGTCAGCCTCACGGCGGTGCCCGCCCAGGCGGCAGAGGAACGCCCACACTGCAAATGGCGAACTGCTGGTGGCCATTCGCAGAGCAGGAATTTAACGGAGGAAGTCCCCGGATTGTCATCGTTGTCGGCGCCGCCGCCGACTGCTTCGAAACTGTCGGCGGTTGCTGGGGCGCTGCAAGCCCTTTCCCGGGAGCATTATCGACCTGATGAGTGGCAGCTCTCACCGCCATGTTCCGGTCCGGCTTACCAGCCGGTTGTGCCGCTCTCGCCCTTGAATGGTCCGACGATTTCGTTCGTAATCCACCCGCCGTAGAACCCGCCGGCTTGGGCTCGAACGGCTTCGCTATCGACGCTGCAATCAACAACATCGGGATAGAACGACACGTAACCAGCAAACGCAGCAAACTCAGGATAAGGCGACAGATAGCGCCAACCAATTGGCGTATCGGTGGCTGATAGCGCCACGTATTCGGCCTGGCCTTTCCATTCGCAGTGCGAGCTTCCGGGGACCGGTACCAACACCCCAACAGCTAGTGCCGAAGCTGGTACATAGAACGACGGCGGGTGTGATGTCTCTAGGACACGGACTGCTTTTGACGTCGATGCAATCATGATGTCACCTCTGCGCACCTCGACGAGGCGAGCATCGGTAACCACTGTTGGTGGCCGGGGATAGTCCCATACCGACTCTTGTCCTGGTGCCGGTTCCTTGGCGAAGTCGGGACGGGACTCGCCCGTGCGGGTCCATTGATCGCGGGCCTGTTGGAGCCAGCCGGGGATAGCGGAGTGATTTGGGGAGTTCATAGCGCCTTTCGTAACGGTGCTCGATAACAGTGTTCGGAAACGGTGTTAGGAAACGTAGACGCGCAAATGCCCGACCGAGGGACCGGGGGGAGGTCTGCGATCGAGCATTCGGCAATGTCATCTACCGAACAGCCCCTCTTCATCGGCACGAGGCCAAAGAGCTGCAAGGTTGATGGTTTCACTCCTGCCAGCTTCGCCGCCGGGCCGCTAAGCCCGGAGGGAAGGGGCAGATGAGTCTTTGTTATGTCCGTTGGACCTTAGGCCGCAGTCAGGCGGTGGACCGCCATGCTGGCAACACGCTTTTCGAGTCGCGGGCAATTAGCCAGAAGCGAAGCGAAGTCACGAGGCGACAGTGCGTAGACCGTGGCATCAACATCAGCAATCACAGTTGCGGTGCGAGGTTCGCCGGTGAGCAGAGCAATCTCGCCGATGAGTTCGCCAGCCTTGATGGTGGCTACCTTTTCGCCGTTGCGAATGACCGAGGCGGAACCTTGGACCATCACGAGTGCCTGCCGACCGCTGGTGCCCTCGATGGTCAGGGTGGTGCCAGCAGCGATGTCCACCGGTGTGGCGAACCGCGACAACTGCACGAGCTCGTGCTCGTTGAAGTTGGCCTTGAGAGCATCAATCACTCGCTTAGGCATGAAATCTTGGGGGGTGTCTTTTGTCCAGAACATGGTGTAATCCTTTGGTAGCGGACACCTTCAGGCTACGGCCTTGGTAGTTCATTCTTTAACGAATGTGACACCGGCGACGGTGCCCTATGTCACGACTGTTTTGGGAATATTCCAGGCGGATTGTGGGGCTCGATGTAGTGTTCCCTCGTGACTCCAGGTGTCTATCTCGCGGTCTTTATCGTGATGGTTGCGGGCAGTACCTTGCAGTCATCGCTGGGGATGGGACAAGGGCTTTTGTCGGCCCCGTTGCTTCGCTTGCTCGAGCCAGATCTGTTGCCAGGTCCAATTGTGTTGGCGGGATTCCTAACGGGCACCGTCTTGGCGATACGCAACAGCAAGGTTGCCGACGCACACGAGGTGACTCCCGCGATCGTTGGTCGGTTCGCTGGCGCTGGTGTCGCGATAGCGCTGCTCGCTGCGCTGTCTGAGCGCGGCCTCACTATCACGATCGGTGTCATCGTGCTGGCCCTCGTTGCCGCAAGAGTCGGTGGGCTGAAGATCCCTCGCAAACCAGTGACACTGGCAGGAACAGGGTTCGTCAGTGGAATAAGCGGCACTATTGCGGCCCTGGGTGGGGCGCCGATGGGATTGTTGTACGAACAACACGCTCGAGCTCGCGATTTTCGCGGCCCGATGGGTGTCTTCCAGATGGTCGGTGGTGCGGCCAGCGTTGGGCTATTGACTATTGCTGGTCAGATGGATGGTCGTGCTTGGGCCTTGGGTCTTGCCCTGCTCCCGCCGCTGATGATCGGCTGGCTGCTGGCGCGCTGGGTAACCCCCATTGTGGACCGCGGCCTGTTGGGGCCGCTTGTACTGATCGTGTCGGGCGCTTCCGCGACGGTGCTGATCCTGAGCGAGGTGTTCTGACATGTCGAACTTCGATGAACAAGAATTCGAGTTGGCGGGCAGAGGTATCGAACTGCGCACTGCGGCCGGCGTGGGATTGCAGTGATACTGCTGGCTGCCCTCAAGGCCAAGGTCATCGACCAAGGCCTGAGCGGCATGAGCCTGAGCGTTGAACCCGATAATGGGGCTTGCCACTTGTACGCCAAGATGGGTTTTGAACTACTCGAGGATCGCGGGAATGATCTGCTCATGTTGTGGAGCTGTTGATCGGGCTCTGAGCCCGAGCTCCTTTGTTTGTCGAGCAGCTCGATGTGTGAAGCTGGCTAGATGGGAACCGGAACAACGCAAGGTCTGATCGATGTGCATGGACACATCGTGTTGGAAGGGTCTTTGGGTGCCGCTGGACCCATATGTGGCCCTGAGCTCGGGGCCTATGAAGACGGCACGACATGGTTCCGGGTCGGCGACTGGCGACTCGATGGTGTGCCGTATCGCGAATCGTTGTTCATGCAAGTGGGTATGCGGCTCGACGCAATGGACGCGGCAGGCATACGAGTGCAAGCGCTGTCGCCGAACCCACTGACTTATTTGCACCACATTCCAGCTGCCGACGCAGCTCGATATTGCCGTGCTCACAACGACGACCTCGCGTCGGTAGTCGCTGGTCACCCCGACCGGTTTGTCGGGCTGGGTTCGCTGCCGATGCAGGACATCGACGCTGCGATCGCCGAACTTGATCGTTGCATCAACGAGCTGGGGCTGCTGGGCTCCTATACCGGCACTGACTTTGGTATGCACCTCGACGATGTCCGGCTAGATCCCTTCTTCGAAGCGTGTGTCGATTTGGATGCTCCATGGTTCTTGCACCCGGCACCGACCGGGCTCGATGGCCCAATGCGCGACGACCGGATGTCACGTTTCAGCCTGGAACTGGTTGCCGAGTTCTCGCTCGAGGAGATGCTCGCTGTGGCGATGCTGACCTTTGGTGGCGTCACCCGTCGTCATCCAGACCTGGACATCTGCATCTCCCATGGTGGCGGCTCGTTCCCGATGCACCGGGCGAAGATCCGCAAACTGGCCGAACGGCGGCCGTCGTCGCCTGACTGGATCAAGGAACCGGGCGCGTTCGATGCCGCGGTCGACCGACTGTGGTTCGATTGCCATGTCAGCGGTGAAGCCGAGTTCACCTTCGCGGTCGAACAGCTTGGCACTGATCGACTGGTATTCGGAACCAACTTCGGAGGCTGGGACACCGGTTCGGTTGATCATCTCGGAGACCTTCCAGCCAAACTCAACGCAAACGCTGTCCGCCTCTTACGGCTTGACAAACGCGCCCCTCATCTGGTCCAAGACTGACTATGGCAACAGGGTCGAACATGGCAACAGGGTCGAACATGGCTGGGCGTGCGGTCGTCACTGGCGGCGGCCGAGGAATCGGTGCCGCAATTGTTGAGCGACTACGTAGCGACGGTTACGAGGTGGTCGTACTTGATGCACTCGCCGGCGCAGGCGTGGTGCAATGCGATATCACCGACCCAGATCAAGTGCGAGCAGCTGCATATCAGATTGGTCCGGTCGATGTAATCGTCAATAACGCCGGTGCATGGCGCTTCGGGGCCCTCGAAGATGTCAGCGCCCAGGACTTCGCCGTCGCGATCGACGTCAATCTGCGGGGAGCATTCCATGTTGTGCAGTCGTTCGGGCGCTCGATGCTCGACCGGGGTAGTGGGTGCATCGTCAACATCGTCTCTATTGCTGCCAAACATGCCAACCCAGCTGTTGGTTCCTATGGGCCCTCAAAGGCGGCACTGCTCTCGTTAACCGAACAGATCGCTCTCGAATGGGGACCTCGCGGCGTCCGGTGTAACGCGGTTGGCCCAGGTCTGGTGCCAACGCCAGGCACCGGAGACGTGTACGACGACCCCGAGGTGCGTGCTGTGCGAGAAGCTGCAATACCGATGCGTCGCCTGGGCCAACCGAGCGATATCGCCAACGTCGTCGCTTTCTTGGTCTCTGACGACGCGGCCTATGTCAACGGCCAGGTCATCTATGTCGATGGTGGCCTGTCAAAAGGCCTGATGACGCTGTTGCCTCGGCCAACAGATATCGCATCACCCAACGGCGAATGATCTGATCTGCGGGTTGCCCTCGCTCCAGTCGATAGTGATGGTTCGGCGGGTGATCCGCCAGCCGTCGGTGGTACGGATGAGCTCGTCGTCGTAACGACCACCCATGCGGTACGAGTCGCCGCCCGGAGCCCCGCTGCGAAACAGATGGACACGAAAGTAACAACCGGCGTTGGCGGTGTCGCCGTCGATATCTGCCCAGTGATTGCCGTTTTGGTGATGTGACGAGTCGAGTTCGACGAGTGCGTCATGGCATGCCCGTTTGACCTGGCCGATGTTGGTGTGCTGGCCAGCATGGGCATAGTCAGCTATCACATTGGTGGTGAAGACGTGATCAAGATCATCAAAGGTGTGGCTATCAAGCGCCCGTGAATAACGGACCTGAAGGTCGTGGATTGCTTGTTTATCGAGCAGAGTTTGCAGGTCCATAGTTTCCTCAACCGTTATGCGTGGGTAATACCGAGGCCGAGGCCTCCGTCGACGGTCATCACATTGCCTGTGGTCCACTCGGCTCGCACGAGATATTCGAAGGCCTCAGCGATCTCTTCGACCGTGCCAATCCGGCCGAGCGCATGCATTGTTCCCATTCCTTCGAGTCGCTCGCGCTGCTCGTCGGCGGTCGTCAATCCAGCACGCACATTGATCTCGGTCAGCACGCCGCCGGGCCGGACACAACTGACGCGAATATTGTCGCGGCCGAGCTCGGCGGCCAAAACACCTGTCAAGGCCTCGAGTGCACCCTTGGTCGCGGCGTAGGGCGACGCATCGGGAAATGCCCGTTGTGTGTGCACTGATCCGACGAAGACGATGCACCCTTGTGATGCCTTCAGGTGGGGATGTGCTTCCTTGGTCAGCATCATGCCGCCGACGACATTGGTGTTGAAAACCTCGAGCAAGCGGTCTTCTTCGAAGTCGGGAACCTCGCACCGGTACATATTGCCGGCGTTGCTGATCAGCCCATCGAGCCCACCGCCAAACCTGGCAGCTTCGGCAACCATACGAGTTCGATCCGCTGCGACCGTGACATCACCGACGACGGCATGGCAACGTTCACCAATGGCGGCAGCGACCGCCTGAAGCGGCTCGGAACGCCGGCCAGTGATGGTCACAAGCGCACCCTGGTTGGCGAAGTGGCGAGCGGCGCCTTCGCCGATGCCGGATCCGCCACCGGTGATCAGCACCGACATGTTCTCGATCGGACGCATGGTCAACCTCTCTTTTCTGGTTTGGGCAATCTTGGCGGGGGAGTCTCTATCGGTGTCAGTGCCGTGCCTTCACAGCCCCGATGATTTCGTCGGTGCACAAGCGCAATACATTCCGCGGTGAACAGGCAGTCGCCGTCGCGGGTCCATAGCGAATACAGATGAGTCACGATTCCTCTGGTGGGATCGGACTTGGACTCGCGAGCATGTATTAGCTCGGATCGGGCCTGAAACTGGACCGCTGGCCGCAATGCTGTGGGGAACCGGAAGTGTTCGAAGCCAACGCCGGCGATCCAAGCGATATCGCCGTTCATGTCCAGGTTCACTCGATTCCATACGGCGAACGTGTGAGCGCCCGAGGCGATGAGTCCTTGGAACGGCGACTCCATCGCGGCTTCGGCATCGGCATGAAAGTACTGCCGGTCGAAGTCGGCTGCGAAGCGCAGGATCTCGTCCTGCGTGACGCTGGTCCATGCTGACTCAAACGTCTCGCCGAGTATCAGATCTCCGTAGAAGCGGGTGCGGTATTCAGCGTCGGTGATGTGTTTGGCGGCCCGCGCCACCGTCATGACATGCCACCTTCGTCGAGTGCAGAAGGGAAGTCACCCCCGGCTAACCACTGATCGAACGCAGACTTGCGAGCTCGGTCTACCAATTCGATGCGCACGCCTGTCGTAGGAAGCGTGTGGTAGGTAAAGCCGAATGGGCCGTCGACGTCAGGGTTGTGGTACGTGCCTTCCCAGACATAACCAGCGGCGGTGAGTCGTTCGCTGTCTCCGGCCAGGTCATCACTCCAGTAACCCAGATGATGGACACCCCCGCCGTTCGCTGCCCAGATCGTGCCCGGTGTGGCTTCGATGACTTCAAAATGGGGAGGTCCGGTTATCGAGTACGTGACACGGAAGTCGGCTTGGACGATGCCGTTCGGCTGGCGAACATCGAAGGTCCGTCGTTGCACGGTCGCCCACTCGAGCCCCATGTTCGTGCCAAGTTCAGCCAGTGAAGCCTCGAAGTCGGTGACCACGATTCCGAAATGATAAAAGCCATCGAGTGGAACTAATCCAGTGGATTCAGACCCCATTGGCTACCCAGCCGCCGTCGGCGTAGATGGTGGTGCCCGTGACATAGGACGCTGCAGCCGAGAGCAGGAATGCGGCGACCTGTCCCATCTCGGGTGCCTCGCCTACGCGGCCAAGCGGCACTCGCCCTTGCAGCCATTCGACCTGCGCTGGATCGACGAGACGTTCTTCGGTCATGGGCGTGCGTATTGGCCCGGGGGCGATTGCATTGACCCGTATCCCCATTGGGGCTCCCTCGATTGCTGCTGCCTTGGTCAGGGCGGCGACGCCGCCTTTTGACGCGACATAGTGGGCTTGCCCGGGAACCGCGATGATGGCGTTCACCGATGCGATGTTCACGATGGCAGCTTTGGAGCCGTCAGTATGGCGCCGGAATAGTTCTCGGACGCCCAGCCAAGTGCCAGTCACATTGACCCGCAGATGACGTTCGAACTCGTCGACGCTGGTGTCAACGATCAGGCTACGGGTCCGTATACCTGCACAGTTGACCAGTCCCTGTACCGGGCCTGTCTGATCAAACAGAGCCGCCCAGGATGACTCATCTGCAACGTCAAGTGCCAGGACCCCGTCACCTGCGGTCAGGTCCGCGGCGACCACGTCGTATCCCAGGTCTCGTAGAACCTGACATGTGGCAGCACCGATACCCGATGCCCCACCCGTAACAATCACTCGGTCGGTCATCAGTGTCACTAGTCAAGTACCTCTGGTTCGGTTGCTAGTAGGTGGCGAATGGCGCCACCCCAGTAGTAGTCAACACTGAGCGTATTGATCGAACGTTTGAGCAATCCACGAGTCTCTGGCGGCACCGGCACTGGTTCCTGGCCGGAGGCGAGTGTGTCGTAGTTCAGGCGGCAGGTGCGTTCGAAGGTCACGGCTCTATAGGTCGCTTGTGCGATCGAGCCGCCGGTTACCAGCACACCATGATTGGCAAGAATGATTGCGGTGGCGTCGCCGATAGCGCCTGCGAGATAACCGCCACCCTCGGCATCGTCGACACCGCCGGTGTATTCGTTGAACAACAAGATGTCGCCGTCGAACATGCACGACTGCTGGTCGATGATGTCGGGCTCCACATGCAGCGTCGACAGGAGCGAGCCGTAGTACGGGTGATTGTGAATCAGTACGGGTGCGTCGGGCCGGGCACGGTGGATCTCGGTGTGGATGAACACAGCTGGTGTTACATCCCATTGGCCTTCGATAACTGCGCCCTCGCTGTCGATCGTGATGATGTCGGACGCAGTGAGCTCACGCCACCAAAGGCCATAGGGCGTGCACCACATGGAGCCGTCACTGTTGGGACGCACCGCTGTGATGTGCCCGGCAACATCGAGGGCGTAGTCGTCGTTGGCCAACAACCGCGCAGCGATTGCCATTTGCTGGGGCACGGTCAGCTCCGGCACGGGCGGCATAGCCGAGGGAAACCCTCCGCTGCTTAGTGCATCTTCGAGCTTTCCCACGTCAGACTCCCTGTTTGATATGACTGTCGATATGGCGACTAATCGTGACCAAGATAGGAACGGACCAGGTCGTGAGACTCTCGCAGCTCGGCCGATGGTCCTTCGATGTCGTTGCTGCCAGTGCGTAGCACATAGGTGCGATCAGAAATCTCAAGTACTCCGGCGTTCTGCTCGACGAGTAAGAACGTTGTTCCGCCTTCGTCGCGAAGTTCGGTCACGAGTTCGAAGAGATCGTCGACGAGATTCGGGGCAAGACCAAATGACAGCTCGTCGATCATGAGCATCTTGGGGCGAGTGATCATGGCTCGGGCCAGTGCCAGCATCTGCTGCTGGCCACCCGACAATGACGAGGCAGCATCGCCGATCTTCTCGGCGAGTGCTGGAAGTAGGTCCAGCAGCCGGTCGCGGTCCTGGCGGATGGCGTCGTTGCCGTCCTTGCGCAGGCCGAGCCCAAGGTCCAGGTTCTCTCGTACGGTCAGGTTCTGAAAGATGCCGCGACCCTCGGGCAGGTGGCCAAGTCCGAGCATGGCGCGGCGTTCAATGGCCAAACTGCCGAACTCGCTGCCCTCGAGGGTGATGGAACCAGACCATGTCGACAGGACACCGGAAACCGTGCGTAGAAAGGTTGTCTTACCGGCGCCATTAGCGCCGAGGACCGAGACGATCTCGCCTTCGTCTACCGAGACGTTCACGCCATTGAGCACTTGCAGCGCTCCGTACCCAGAGACGACGTCTTTTGCTTCAAACAACATCAGACGGTTTCTCCTGCTGCAGCGTCATGTAGCTCGAACCCGGCACCGAGATAGGCCTCGATGACGGCCGGATCGGACGTGACCTCGGCCGGGCTGCCTTGAGAGATGATGCGGCCGAAGTGCAACACGCTGATCTCGGGACACATTGTGGTGACCAACTCAAGGTCGTGTTCGATGATGACCAAGCAAATATCGCGATCGGCCACCAGTTCGCGTAGGCCGCTGAGTAATACGGTCACGTCATCGGCGCCGAGACCGGCTGCGGGTTCGTCGAGCAAGATGACGTTCGGATCTGACACAAGTGCTCGACAGACCTCGACGATCTTCTGCGAGCCAAGCGACAAGTCGCCCGTCTCTTTGTGGGCGTCGTCGGCGAGCCCGAAGCGGTCGAGCATTTCCATACAGATACGGCGAGCCTCGGTCTCTTCGCGACGCTGTTGCGGCAACATCAGCAGTTCGGAGAGATGTCCCCACTTGAATAAGTGATGACGCCCGAGCAGCGTGTTTTCCATCACGGTGGCGTCGAGGATGAGCTTGGGTGACTGGAAGGTCCGAGCCATACCGCCCTTGACCCGGCCGGTCTGGGTGAGCTCTGACAGCTCTTTGCCTGCCATACGGACGGTGCCCGTTGTTGGCTTGATGTAGCCGGACAGTACGTTAAACACCGTGGTCTTGCCGGCGCCGTTCGGTCCGATCAGACCGTTGAAGCCACTTTTAAACTGCAGATTTACGCCTTCGAGCACGCGGTTGCCACCGAAGGCAACGTGGAGGTCGTCGAGTTCGAGCGGCGGTGCGGTTGTCACTTGGTTGCCCTTGCTGTCTTGAAACGTCGGCGAAGGTCCTGTGCCCAGCGGCTGTCTTTAATGCGATCAGGTACCGATGCGAAACCGTCGGGCAGGATCAGCACGGTCAGGATTAACGCAATACCGATCAACAAGAAGAGCAGCTTCTGCGTGTTCTGAAGTTCTTGTCGTAGGTACACGAAGAAGATCGCACCGATCAGTGGGCCCCACAACCTGCCCAACCCGCCGACAATGAGTACAACGAGCAAGAAGACGAGTAGCCGCGTCCGGAATGATGACGGGTTTACAAAGGCGCTGTTCTGCGCCCATGCCGCACCGGCAAGGGCGGCTGAAAAGGCAGCCAACCCAAAGGCGACGAGCTTGTAGTACGTGGCGGAGATACCGATCGGGCCGGTGGCGATCTCGGTGTCTCGAACGGCCTTGAGGGTCCGGCCGAGCCGGCGTTCGGTCAAGATGACGTACCCAACAAAGGTTATGAACAGCGCACCCAAAGCCATGAAGTAGGCGCTCGTTACGGGGCCTGCGCCCCAGAAGCGAAAGATCGGCACCTGCTTGCCTGTGCCGCCATTGGTCTTCAGGCCGGACCAGACGTCATCATCAAGCCGAATAATCGTGACGATTAGTTCACCCAACGCAAGTGTGGCGATCGCCAAGAAGAAACCCTTGAGCCGGGCGGCGGGGAACCCGACAACGATGCCGATAACAGAAGCAGTTAGGCACACGAGCGGTAGCGCAAGAAAGAACGGCCAGCTGTAGCCGGCCGACGCTGCTCGCACGACCGGGTCGCAGGTATCGAAGTCGAGACACTCTGCAGGTGCTGACAGAATGGCGGTGCCATAGGCGCCGAGGGCGAACAGGCCAGCATGAGCGAGACCCAGTGTTCCTGCGTAACCAACGAGCAGGTTGAAGCCGACTGCCGCTGCGGCGTACGCAAATACGAACGCCATGTTGCCGGCGCCGAAGTCGTTGCCGGTGTCGAAGATGCCGGTAAACCCGAAAACCGGGAACCAGGGTAAGACTGCCAACAACGCAAAGATGAGTACCGAGCTGATAACCGTCTGGTGGCGGCGTAAACCAGCTGGTTTTGGTGGATAGAGCGGGTGTCCGGACGCGCTGACTTCGGCGGTAGCCACGTCAAACCTCCCTGAGTTTGGCTTGGCGGCTTAAGCCGCCGGGCGAGACGAGTAACACGGCAACCACGATGAGTAGCGCCATGGTCGGCTGCAAACTTGTACTGATCTGGCCCCCAACGACGGCCTCGGCGACACCGACGATGAGCCCACCGACGAATGTGCCTGGCAACGAAACGAACCCGCCGAGGACAGCGGCGATAAAGCCTTTGAGAATCAGTCCTTCGGCGCTGCCGAGTTCGAGCACCGTCGAGCTGGTGTTCAAGATCATGGCGGCGCCTGCGACCGTGGTGCCGATCGCCCAAGCGATCAGCGACACTGCTCCGGCATTGATGCCGAGCATGCGTGCGGTCGAGCCGTCTTCGGCGATGGCTCGCATGCGCACGCCCCACTTGGAGCGGAAGAAGGCGGCCAGGATCAGAGCAATAGCCGCACCCATGCTGATCGAGATGATCTGATCCCAACCGATCCGGGTTTCGCCGACATTAAAGGTCTCGCCCGACCATGGCGACTCGAACCGCTGTGGTGTGGATGACCAGAGATTCTCGATGATGCTGCCAAGCGCGAAGTTCAAGCCAATGGTGAGCAACAGCAACGGGAAGTGATCGACGATATCGAGCTTTTTTACCCATTTGCGAAGAACAAAGTATGTGACGGGGACGAGGCCGAGCGCCAGAATGATGGCGATTGGTGTTGGGTAACCGCCACCGAGGCCGGGGATCCAGTCGACGAAGGCAGGAAGTCCCTTGTCGCGGATCTGGCTGATCATCACGAAGCCAAAGGCTAAGGAGGCGAAGACCGCTAACGGCTGGTTCGAGAGGCCAGTAAGTGGCCTGACGAGCAAGAACTGGGTCACGGCTCCGAACGCAGCTGCAAAGATCAGACCGACGATGACGGCCACCCAGAATGGCCACCCGATCTTGGAGTCGTCGGAGAGCCACCATGCGACATAGGCCGCAACGAGGCCCATCTCGGCCATCGCAAAGTTGGGGACGTCGGTCGACTTCATGATTACGACGATGGCGAGGCCGATCAGGCTGTAGTAAGAGCCTGCTTCGAGACCGGCGACAATCTGTTGGAGTAATTGATCCATGAACTTCTCTTGCTCGTCAGAGCGTAAAGCAACGCCGTGTCACTGGGCCCACCGAAATGGGCCCAGTGACTGCAACGCTGGAGGGGGGCTATTCGGCGGGAACCAGGAATTCGCGGACCTGCACCCAGGTGCCAACTCCGTCACCGTCGGGATCGTCGAACGCGTTGTAGACAGCGACGCCTGCACCTGCAGCGCAGCTATGGCCACCCGGCAGGGTGCCGCAGGCAATAGTTGGCATCGATGGCACCGTGATCGGGTCATCACCAAGTGCTTCGGCCACAGCATGGAAGTTGTCGTAGCTGTAGTTGCCGTCGAGACGGTCGATTACCTGGAAGAACGACTGGGCGATCGAGTAGGTCTGCAGGCTGAAGTTTGCGGCAGGCGTTTCTGAGCCAGGACCGTCGTATGACTCCCACTGCTTGGCCCAGTTCACAACGAATGGGTCGGTGCTGTCAGTGAGCGAGCCCTGCAAAGCGCCTAGGTAGCCGTCGGCAGCTTCGGGGTTGGCCAAGCCAACAGCAGTTGCGCCACCGGCGCCAGCCGAACCTTGGTCAGAACACATCAGCGGGCTGAAGCCAGCTTCGAAGAACTGGTCCATGACCAGTGCGTTCTGGGTGCCGTCAAGTGCGGTCAGCACGCCTTCGGCGCCAGAGTCGATGACGGCGAGCACTGCTGGTGCGACCAAGTCGGAAAGTACTTCGACTTCTTCTTCGGCGACAATCTCCATGCCATGAACTGGTGCCTGCAAAGCAATGGCTGCGAAAGCCTCGACGCCGAGCTCGTTGTCCTGGCCGATGGCGGCGACCTTGGTCACGCCCTGCTCGGCGAAGTAGTCAATGCAGATGCGACCCTGTTCGGTGCGAGTCGAGTTGGTCAGGTAGACCTGCTGGATGTCTTGGTCAGCTGGTGACACAGGACCCCATAGCGGGGTTCCGGCGCCTTCGATGGCGGGGTAGGTCGACGGGATGGCCTGTGAGCCAGCCGTTCCAACGAAACCCCATACGCCGTCTTCTTCGATCATCTTGCGAACATTTGTGACCATTTGCTCGATTTCGAACCGGTCATCTTCCCAAACGAGTTCGATGGTGCAACCATCGATGCCGCCATTCGCGTTGACTTCCTCGACGGCCATGATGATGCCGCCAAGAAGGCCTTCACCAGCGACCGCTGCGCGGCCGGTGAATGGCTGTGACGTGCCGATCGTGATCGTGGCTGCCTCCGTATCAATACCAGGTGTGCCATCTGGCGTGTTTGCGCCGCAGCCGTCGGCGACTTCTTCGTCGGCGACTTCTTCGTCGGCGACTTCTTCGTCGGCGACTTCTTCGTCGGCGACCGACTCTGCAGCGTCATCGGCGGCATTGGCAACATCGTCGGCAGCGTCGCTGCCGCATGCTGCTGCGAGCATGGAGATGGCGCATAGCAACGCTAAGAGCCGTGTGAACTTCGACATATTTCTCCCTCAGGTCGAAGCGCCGAGTGGCGCTCCATGTACTAGCGAGAAACTAGCTCCCTGCGATCTATACGCACAAATCCCAGAAATAACCCTGGGACTTATAGGTTACGACGTCAGGTGGTGCGATCGAGACCCGTTAAATATCGCGAGCTTGGTCGCTCCAATACCGAGCACGTAGGTCCCGCTTCAGGATCTTGCCCGTCGGGGCTTTCGG
>MEHZ011378320.1_pt1 | contig 17311 bp, 12 predicted proteins | sample 897221 | NCBI WGS metagenome assembly MEHZ01 (sample SAMN05514161, study PRJNA337945) | marine metagenome | isolation source: marine surface water | place: Arctic Ocean | collected 2007-12-13
AACCGAAGTATAAGAGTTACTTTATTGCTCATAAATCCACCGGACTTACCAAGTCCGATGAGTTTCCGGCCGCGATTAAGGACATGACTTTCACCTTTGGTTCGAAAAGCTCCACCTCCGGACGCCTCATGCCGACATACTTCATCATGCAGGAAACGGGTGTGACACCAGATAAGTTTTTTACCAATCCGGTTCAATTTCAGGCGACCGGAGGCCACGATGCGACTGCGCGTGCGGTTGCCGGCGGTTCGGTGCAAGTGGGTGCCCTGAGCTACAAGAAGTATGATTCCATGATCGCGGATGGCGATATCAAGGCCGAGGACGCCCCCATCATTTGGGAGACTCCCTACTATGCGGATTACAATCTGACCGGACATCCTGCTCTTGAGGAGATGTTTGGCGAAGGATTCATCGATAAACTCCAGAAGGTCCTCGTGGACTGCACGGACAAAGATGTTTTGAAGGCCTTTAACCGGGATGATCTCATTCCCGCCAAGAACGAAGAGTTCGAGGGCATCTACGAGGTTGCCAAAGAAGTGGGTTTGATGCGCTAGGTTGCATCAATCGTATCATTAATCATTGGCGGAATTCTTTTGGTGAAACCACGGTTCTTTTTTAATGTTAGAATTCCAGTCAGCAGGGCTCGCCTACGGCGGGATCAAGGCACTTGAAGCCATTGATCTATCCATTCAGCCCGGGGAGCAAGTTTGTCTCATCGGCCCGAGTGGTGCGGGGAAGTCGAGCTTACTGGGTCTGATGAATGGCCGTCTGGCAGCAACGAGCGGCGCGGTGTTGCTTGATGGAAAAAATCTCGGCGAGCTTTCCGGGAAAAACTTAAAGCAGGTTCGATCGTCGATTGCCTGGGTGCCTCAGGATCTGGGCCTGGTTCCGAACCTTCGCGTGAATCAGAATGTGGCTTGCGGACGAGCGGCACGGAAAGGGCTGGCGGGGTTGCTAAAAAGCCTCCTAGTTATGGGAAAAGGTGAGAAAGAGGAGATTGCAGCTTTGCTGAAACGGGTGGGGATTAAAGAAAAGATTTTCACTCGGGTGGATCATCTCTCGGGGGGGCAGCGGCAACGCGTCGCGATCGCCCGGGCTTTGTATCAAGATCCGCAGCTAATTCTGGCGGATGAGCCAGTCAGTGCGGTCGATCCGGAGCGGGCTAAAAGTTTGGTCGAATTACTGACGAATCTCGCGCGAGAAGAAAAAAAGACTCTCGTGATGAGCCTGCACGATGTGGGGCTTGCGCGACGTTTTTTCGATCGGGTCATCGGGATGCGGGAAGGCCGGATTGTTCTGGATGGTCGACCTGATGACATAGGAGTGGAAGAACTTTACCGCCTGGATTGATGAGGAGACGCTGGTTTTTCCTCGGGGGCGTTTTGCTCTTTTTTATGGGCCTTTGGGTGCTGGAGGCCCGCCCCGGAGAGCTAGTTCCTAATGAGGGAGGGAGGACCGTGGCAGGTGACTTTTTCAAGGCCGCCATCCAACCGGCGGTCAATTTTGAAGATCCGGAAATGCAGAGCGGCAAGGTTTCCTTTTTTGAGAAGCTGGGGAAAGCGCTTTGGCTCACGGTTCGATACGCTTTGGTGGCGATGAGCCTAGCGCTCGTGATCGGAATAGTGGGAGGGGTTTTGGGATCGAGGGCCTGGTGGTCAAGGCCCAACCTATTCTTGCAAGTCCTCCGGATCGGGGTTCGCCTTCTCGCTACTGCGGTGCGGTCGGTACACGAACTCATGTGGGCACTGCTATTTCTTTCTGCAATAGGAACGTCTCCGTTGGCGGCGGTTTTTGCAATGGCACTTCCGTATGGAGGAACCTTGGCGAAGGTATTTTCCGAGCTTCTTGATGAAGGAGAAAACTCGGCCGCCGAAGTGATCCGGGTCTCCGGTGGCGGTGGCTTTACGGCCTGTGTTGCGGGAGTGGTTACGAACGCGCTTCCTGACCTGGCAACCTATGCTCTGTATCGATTGGAGTGTGCCATTCGATCCTCGGCGGTATTGGGGTTTGTGGGAATTCCGACTTTGGGATACGAGATCAAGACGGCGTATGAAGATGGTCATTATCGTGAGATCTGGACCTACCTCTATGCCTTGCTGGTTCTTGTGGTGCTTTTTGAATGGTGGGGAGTCAAAGTGAGATCTCTGTTGATGAATGGCGTTGCTGCGCGGAGACTCATGGAAGGAGATTGCAGCCTTGCTCGTTTGTGGAAAGCCCGGGGACGCTCCTGGTTTTTGAGGGCGTCTGTCGTTCTTCTGCTCTTTGGAGTCACGGCAGGGTGGTTGGTCGAGGACAAGTGGGGGGCAGGAGTGAGTTGGGAACAGCGCATGCGGAACCTTGATCGATTCACTGATGAGATTGTGCCATTTCCAGTTCGGGAAGCTGACGGAGATTGGGGAGAGTTTGGACCATGGTTTGAGGAGAAAATGTCAGACGGTGGGACAAAGGCGGTTTGGCGGACGTTCCATTTGGGGACGGCCGCGATTCTCCTAGCGGGCATTGTGGCATTGATTGGAGTTCGGTTTGCGGCCCGCACCTTGGTGTCGTCATCGCCAAGGGGCGTTCGGGAAGGGAATTCCCGCCATCGGGAATTGCTGGCGATGCTGTTGCGGGGCGGGTCGATGTTGGCCCGGGCCATGCCGGAATACATTCTCGCCTTTTTGCTGCTACGAGTATTTGGCCCGACAGTCTGGGCGCTGATCTTTGCTCTTGCGATTCACAATGCCGGGATCTTGTTGCGTTTGGGGGCGGAGGTGATCGACAATACCTCAAGTCAGGCGAGTTCGGTGATCTTGGCGCAGGGTGGATCTCGGTCCTCCGCTTTTGTCGGGGCGCTGCTGCCGGTTGGGTTTAACAGGCTGGTCCTGTTTCTCTTTTATCGATGGGAGTCGTGTATCCGTGAAGCGACGGTGCTCGGAATGTTGGGCGTGTCGTCCCTAGGATTTTTAATTTCCGATGCCAAGGTGTCCTTTTTCTACGATGAAATGTTGCTCTGGGTAGGTCTCGGCGCGGGTCTCGTGTTTCTTGGGGACCTGACCTCGGATCTTGTCCGCCATAAACTCCGCGGGAAAACGATCTGATCGGACATTCATCTTTTCAAAGTGAATCTGGAGGCTAGGTTTCCTGAGAATGAACCGGTTCTTGTCTCTTCTCGCTGTTTTCTGTCTGCCTGCGATGGCGGAGGATCGTCCGAATGTTGTGCTGATTCTTTCCGACGATCAGTCGTGGACGGACTACTCGTTTATGGGTCACAAGGTCATCGAGACTCCGGTTCTCGACAAGTTTAGCAAGGAATCGCTGACCTATACCCGTGGGTATGTGACCTCGCCTTTGTGCCGTCCGTCATTGGCGTCAATTTTCAGTGGGCTACACACTCCGGTCCACGGGATCACGGGAAATGATTTGAGAGTAAAAGGGGAGGCTAATAAGAAATACTCGAGACGGACCGATAGCGAAGGAGCTCAAAAGCATGAGCAAATCTACGCGGGCTTTGAGAAGAACGACGGCCTTGCCCGCCTTTTGACCAAGGCGGGATACCTGACCTTGCAGACTGGGAAATGGTGGGAAGGGAAACCCCAGCGACACGGATTTACTCACGCCATGACTCATGCTGATCCGGCGAAAGGCGGACGGCACGGGGACGTGGGACTCAAGATTTCGAGGACTGGTATTAAGCCGATCCAGAAGTTTCTTGATGAAGCATCGAAGGACAAGAAGCCCTTCTTCATTTGGCATGCGCCATTCCTTCCCCATACTCCGCACAATCCTCCGCAGGAGCTTTATGACAAGTATCTCGCCAAGGAGCCAAACAAGTTTGTGGCCCGATACTACGCGATGGTGGAGTGGTTCGATCAGACGTGTGGTGAGCTTTTTCAGGAACTGGAGACGCGAGGAGTGGCTGAGAATACCCTCATTATTTACGTGACGGATAATGGTTGGATCCAATCGACCGACTCGGGTCGTTATGCTCCGCTTTCAAAGCAGGCTCCCTATGAAATGGGAATTCGTACGCCTCTCATGATCAAGTGGCCGGGTAAGGTTGTGCCGAAGATGGACAAAGACACCTTGGTTTCTTCCATCGATATCGCGCCCACGATTCTGAAAGCAGTGGGAGTGAATGTACCTGCGCCGATGACTGGAATTGACCTCCGGGATACCGAAGCTCTGAACAAAAGGGATATCGTTTTTGGTTTCGATGGGAATCACGACATATTTGATGTGAATGATCGCACCGTGAACATGGAGACCCGCTTTCTGGTGAAGGGTGACTGGAAGCTCCTAGTTCACGATGAGGAGAACTATGGATTACCCTATGGGGGGAAGTCAGCTGCGCACCCGGATAATCCCGAAGGGAAGACGGAACTTTACAACGTGAAAGAGGATCCTTTTGAGAAGACGAATCTCGCGGAAGCGAAGCTGGAGAAGGTGGCCGAGTTGACCAAGGCGCTGGATGCCTGGTGGAAACCGGAGTGAGGTGGTTGCCTGCGGGTGAGTTTGATTTACGAAGGGAGAGCTGGGCTTGCTCGCCCCGTTGGGGTTGGGAGTTAGCCGATCAGTTGCTTGATCACTTCTCCTCCGAATTGGGAGAGCTGTTTGTGGCGGCCGGCGTGGTAGTAGGTGAGCTTGTTGTCATCAAGGCCGAGGAGGTGGAGGATGGTGCAGTGGACGTCACGGATGTGGTGGACGCAGTCGACGGCTTCGGCGCCGATGTCGTCGGTGGCTCCGATGGTGTGGCCGGCTTTGGTTCCGCCTCCAGCGAACCACATTGACATGGCTTTGGCATTGTGGTCGCGGCCGTAGCTAACTCCGCCGCGCATTCCGTTGTCGGGTGTGCGCCCAAATTCTCCACACCAAACGACGAGGGTGTCGTCGAGCATACCGCGTGACTTGAGGTCCTGAAGAAGGGCTGCGATGGGCTTGTCGACGGAGCGAATGAGGGAGCCGTGCGCGCGCTGGATGTAGTCGTGGCTGTCCCAGTTGCCGGCGTAGGCTTGCACGAAGCGGACGCCCTTCTCAACGAGACGTCGAGCGAGGAGGCATTTGCGTCCGAAGGCATCGGTGTCTTTTTTGCCAACGCCATAGGCTTCGAGGGTGGCTTCTTTTTCGCCCTTGAGGTCGAGAATTTCGGGAACCTCCATCTGCATGCGATAGGAAAGTTCATAAGAGGCCATGCGGGCGCTGAGCTCGTTTCGGTCGGGGTGGGAGGTGAGATGCCCTTGGTTGAGCTTGGCGAGGAGGTCGAGGTTTTGGCGCTGTCTTTGACGGGAGATTCCGGCGGGAGGATTTAGGTCAAGGATGGGGCTGCCTTCCGGGCGGAGCGGGGTGCCTTGGAAGTCGGCGGGGAGGAAGCCGTTTGCCCAATTGCCGGCTCCGCCCTGCGGATAAGCGGTCCGGGGAAGGACGACGAAGCCGGGGAGGTTTTCGTTTTCAGTGCCGAGTCCGTAAGTGACCCAAGCCCCTATGCCGGGATCGCCTCCGAAGCGGTTACCGGTGTTGAGTTGGTAGCAGGCGGTGGGGTGGTTGACGGAGTCGACTTGGGCACCGCGATAGAAGCAAATGTCATCGACCTGCTTTTTGAGATGAACCCATTCGGAGGAAATGTCGGCTCCGCTTTGGCCGGCTTTTTCAAATTCGAAGGGACTTTTGACGAAGTAACGCTCGCCAGATGACATCGCGCTCTCCATCTCGCCTTTGCGAGAGAACTTTTGAAGATGTCGCTTTGTGAGTTCAGGTTTGGGGTCGAAGGTGTCGATGTGGGACGGTCCGCCTTCCATCATGAGGAAAATGCAGCGCTTTGCTTTAGCAGGATGATGAATGGTTTTGGCCCCGGCGGCTTGTAGGAGGGAAGAGAAGGCGACCGAACCAAGCCCGGCACCGAGCCCGTAGAGGGCTTCGCGTCGGGTGGGTTCTGCATTGAAATGATGAGCCATGGTTTTAGTCCAAGTATGAAAACTCGTTGAGGTTGAAGATGACGAGGCAGAGGTGGGAGAGGGCGCGGGTCCGGGCGTCGGTGTCGCTGCGTTGAAGGTCGGGTTGGTAGGTTTTGAAGACGGGGAGGTGCTCTTCGAAGGTGTAGAGTTGTCCGGTTTTTTCGGCGCGGATGGTTCGTTTGATGAGGGAGGGGAAGGTGGAGGGCTTTGGTTGGAGTTTTGCTTCTTCTTCGGCGGCGTTTTTCCAGGCGGTGAGGCAGGTGCTGATCTCGTCGGGTGAAGGAGGCCGGCCAAGGGCGAGGTTGAAGGCGCGGGTGATGGTTTGTGGATCGCTATTGGATTCTTGGATGAGACGGTGGGCGAAGGCGAGGGACCGGTCTTGCATTTCCTGAGCATTGATGAGGGTGAGGGCTTGAGGGGCAACGGTGGAAATTTCGCGACTTTCGCAGGAATTGGTGGAACCGGGTTGGTTGAAGGTTTCAAAAAAGGGATCGCGAAGGCCCCGAAGTTTTTCGGCGTAAAGGCTGCGTCGATTACGTTGTTTTGGGAGTGGGTCGGGTTCGTAGACGGAGGCGGTGCCGCCCATGATCTGGAGAGGTTGGCGGGCGACCTCGAGATTGATGTCGGGCCGGGCCGGGAGACCTCCGATTTCGGGGTTAAGCTCGCCACTGGCAACGAGCATCGCGTCGCGGAGTTCCTCGGCGGTGAGGCGTCGGGGTATGAATATGGCGTAGAGTTTTTGGCCTGGGTCGGTCTTTTTGAAGAGAGTGGGATCTGGGTGGCGGGAGCTACGTTGGTAGGTTTCGGAAGAGGTGATGAGTTGGTTGAGCTTTTTGATGGACCAAGCGTTTTTGATAAACCAGTGAGCGAGGAAGTCTAAGAGTTTGGGGTGGGTGGGAATCGCTCCGGTGCCGCCAAAGTTGTTAGGGTTGCCAGCGAGGCCTTGGCCGAAGTGCCAGGACCAGACGCGATTGACGATGACGCGGGCGGTCAGCGGGTTCTTTTCGTCGACAATCCAATTGGCGAGAGCGAGACGTCGTTTCCCTTTGTTGTCGGGAAATTTAACGGGTTTCATTCCGCCGAGAGATTCAGCGGCGCTAAGGGCTCCGGGGGTGACGGGATCGCCAATTGCGTAAACATTGCCGCCCGTGAGGATGGCGTCTTTTTCAATCTGTTCGGGACCATGCCAGGGTTTGGCCGCAGGTTGAATGCGACCTTTGAGATTGTTGCGGTGGATGGTTTTTCCGGTATAGACGCCGTGGGCGAACGGCTTGGTGCGGTCGCCCTCGATGGCGTGGCGTTCCATATTTTTCGAGAGGCGTGCTTTCGAGGCTTCGTCGCCGGGATCGAGTCCGTTGTCACCGACTTTGGCTTTCCCGGTTTCCGTTTTGCGCTTGGATTTTATCTTCTGGCTGATTTGTGTCTGTTGCTTTTTGTAGCTGTTGATCTTTGCGGAGAGGAGTTTTTGGGAGGATTTGAAGTGGGTTCGATTTTCGGAAGGGAGGAAGGTGACGTCGTGCTCAGCGAACTGGGTGGTCGAGAAGACGGCCATCATACGGTAGTAGTCGCGGGTGGGGATGGGATCGAATTTGTGGTCGTGGCACTTGGCGCACTGCATGGCGTGGGCGAGGAAGGTTTGGCCGACGGAGTCGGTGACGTCATCGAGCCAGAACTGCCGGGTTTCCTTAAAGACGGACATCGTGGTTTGTTCCCATGGTCCCATGCGGAGGAAGCCGGTGGCGATGAGGGACGCGGAAGTGGGCTTGTCCATCTCGTCGCCGGCGAGTTGCTCGCGGACGAAGTCGGGGTAGGGCTTGTCCTGGTTGAAACTGCGCACGACGTAGTCGCGGTATCGCCAGGCGTGGGGTCGGTAGTAGTCGTTGGCGAAGCCGGCGGAGTCGGCGTAGCGGGAGACATCGAGCCAATGGCGGGCGAAGTGTTCGCCGTAGTGCGGGCTGGCCATGAGGCGTTGACTGAATTGGGTGACGGCCTCGGAGGCTGATTTTTTGAAATCGGTCTCGAATTGCGCTAGATCTTTGGGCGAAGGAGGGAGACCGGTGAGTCCGAAGGAGAGGCGTCGGGCGAGTTCGCGTGGTTGTGCGACGGGAGCGGGTGGGAGATTTTTTTCAGAGAGGCTGCGGTTGATGAAATGGTCGATGGGGTGGGTGCCTTCGGGGATGGATGTTTTTTTGAGAGAGCGATAGGCCCAGAGTTTTTCGGACTCGTAACGGCGGTTTTGCCAGTCTTCGTTAAGAGCCTTGGAGGTGGCGACGCGATCGCCTTCGGCGTAGTTTTTTTGAATCTCTTCGACGCGTTGGTCATCGGGCCAGGGAGCGCCCGCTTTGATCCAGTCGCGGATGATCCAGGATTCTTCCCTGGAAAGCTTGTCCGCTTCTTTGGGCGGCATTTCGTAGTCCTCAACGGTGCGGGTTGTGACGAGATAGAGCTGGCTTTTTGAAGGATCGCCGGGGAAGAGAACTTGCTCTTCAAATTCGTCACCGCCCTTGAGGACGGATTCGAGAGTGCGCATGTTGAAGCCGCCTTTGATTTTTTTCCCTTCTTCGCCATGGCAAGAGAGGCAGCGGGAGGTGAAAAGAGGCTTTACTTTCAGGGCAAAGAGCTTTTCTCCTGAAGTGGGTTCCGCCGCAGAGGAGACGGTAAAAAGGACGATGAAAGAAGTGAAAAACGAGAGGAGAGATTTCAAAATGGAGGCGGTTGCAGGGATACGAAGTAAGGAAAGTGAATTCTTTTTTTATCTTCGTAGATAGGAAAGGAAAAAGTGGGGTAATTTATCAATTGGCGACGAGATGGCCTCGCCCTTCTTCCCGTTGGACAGCCTGCCGCTTGGAAAGGTGCGTGATGATTTTGCACTACGGCGAGCATTTGGTCGTTGGTGGCGTCTGCATGACAGTGAATCTTGAAGCCGAGATTTTCGAAGGTGGCCTTCATGAGGCGGGCATGATTGATCGGGTTTTTGAGATCGTTTTGAGTGAGTTGTTTGAATTCCTGATCACCAAGGTGATTCGCCTTTTGGCGTGAGTAATGGTGACGGTCAAGAGGGGCAGTTGGGAGATCGGAACGACCTCCAGTATAGAAGATACGCGAGCCAGATGCTGTTTTCTTAGCAAGACTGCCTTTCTTCAAGCTTCCGGTTAAATGTTGAAGTGTGCCCGAATTTCGGAGACGAGTTCGCTGGGTGTCTTTTTGATGTCGAGCGTCAAAGTGTCCTCGGGGACTTCAAGAGTTTCTAATTGGGATTGCAGAAGTCCGGGGGGCATGTAGTGGTCCGTGCGTTGGCCGATCCGTGCGGCGAGGAGGTCAGTTGAACCGGACAGGAAGATAAATTCGGCTCCGGCGAGGATCTGACGGTAGCTTGTCTTGAGCGCGGAACAGGCGATGATGGTGAGGGAATCTGCTTCTCGAATGATCTTTGCGAGTGTTTCCAGCCAGCCTCTTCGGTCTTTGTCGGTCAAGGGTGTCTCTGAGGACATTTTGGTGACGTTTTCGGGCGGGTGGAAGTCGTCTCCGTCAAGGAAGGTGCCTCCGGTTTGGGTTGCGAGGAGTTGACCAACGGTGGTTTTACCGGAGCCACTCACTCCCATCAAGACGATGGTCTTCACGAGACAATCATCCACACGATCGATGCCAGGGTGATTCCGATGAAGGCCACCGCTGTTGAAACGACGCTCCAGGTCTTGAAAGTTTCTTTTTCAGTCATGCGGAGGTAGCGGCTCACCATCCAGAAGCCGCTGTCGTTGACGTGTGAGAATCCGGCGGCACCGCAAGCGATTGCGACGACGACGAGAGAGAGTTTGGCGTCAGAAAGATCAAGCTCAGAGAGAATAGGAGCCATCAGGGAGGCGGCCATGACCATGGCCATGGTGGCCGAACCTTGGGCGATTCGAGAAATGGCGGAGAAGAAGAAGGCAAGGAAGAGGATGGGAATTCCGAGACCATCCAGGGAGTCCGCGAGAGCCTGACCTACGCCTGATGCTCCCAACATTCCTTTAAAGACACCACCTGCGCCTGTGATGAGAATAATAATACCAGCCGGGCCAAGCGATTTGGTGGCGACGTCCATGAGAATTTCGCGGGATGCTCCACGCTTGGTGCCGAGGAGCCAAAGGCTTAGGCAGGTCGTGAGGAGAAGAGCGATGATAGGGTGCCCAAGGAAAGAGATGGTTTGTTGCCATATCGGGGCAGCTCCCAGAAGGTCACGAAGAGCATCAGCCCGGGCGCCTTTGCTCAGGCCGCTGGGGAGCGAACTGCCGACTAATTGCTCGACAAAAGATCCAGCGACAATGAGGACAATGGGGAGGAAGAGAATGGAGGCAATCATGCCAAAGGAGGGGGGGTTTTCCTCCTCTGCGTCAACAAGTTCCGGGGGATCGATGTGGACTGTTTTGGCAATGCGACCTCCAAAGAAAATCCCCGAAAGGACTGCCGTCGGCAAGCCCACAAGCACGCTGTAAAGAATGACGGTGCCAATCGGAATACCGAGGGTGTAAGCAACCCAGGTCGGTCCGGGGGTGGGGGGCACGAAGGAATGGGTTACCATCATGCCGGCGAGAAGAGGCATTCCGTAGACCGTGAGAGACTTTCCGCTGCGTCGAGCAAGCGCGTAGATGATAGGAGCTAGGATCACGAGGGCGACATCAAGGAAGACCGGAATGGAGATGAGGAAACCGGTGAAGAGCATGGCCCAAGTGGCTCTTTTTTCGCCGGTGATTCGAAGCATGCCATTGGCGAGACTTTGGGCTCCGCCGCAGTGCTCGATCATCGATCCAAAGATCGCGCCGACACCGATAATGGTAGCGATGAAGCCGAGGTTGGAGCCCATGCTATCCTGGATCGTGCTCCCGATATCGGTCATGTACATCGTCCCGGATGCGAGTCCGACGAAGATGCTGGCGATGAGGAGCGCGATGAAGGCCTGGACTCTTAGCTTGAGAATCAGGATTAGAATGAGTGCAATCGCGGCAATGAGCGTGCCGATAAGTCGACCTGTGCTCGATTCAGCCAAGATGAGGTGGTTTAGATAATTAAGGTCTATCATTCGATGTCCATCTCAATACAGAAGAAGCGGGTAGGTAAATCTTCAATCGCAACAAAAAGCAAGTCAGCCTGTGATTGACGATCGTTCAAGCTCGGCAGTCCGGGCAGTCCGGGCGAGAAAAGAGCGGACGGTTTTCTTATTCACTGATGCCTTCAAAAAGCTTCCGGAGGGAACCGTCGCAATGAGAACAAGGAGAAGGCTACCATCGCTGGAAGCAATGACGTGATTCACGTCATTGACGCAGTCATTCTTCCTGCTAGCTAAACTTTCGAATGCTAGTTCCTATTGTGTGTTAACCCGTTCCCCGTCAGGGGAGCGGGTTATTCTTTTTTCGCAACCTCCACAATCAGGGGGTCTGTTACGGCCTCAATGCTCAGAGGGGCTCTGGTGATCGGATGAATCAGATTGAGTGACTTGGCTTGCAGTAACATCCGGGTGCCAATTCCCAGTTTTTCTCCCACCGCATGACAGCGATCCTCTTCCAGGTATCGAAAGTCCCCCACAATGGGGTGACCTCCATGGACAAGGTGGCGGCGGATCTGGTGGAAGCGGCCGGTGTGCGGTCTGGCCTCGATGACAGAGAGCTCGCCGGGAATGCGGTCAAGAACTTGAAAAGTGGTTTTGGCGGCTTTTTCAGGCGCATCCTTGGTTTTACGAAGAGGGATTTCGCACTCCCAGGAAGGACAAATGGGATGTCCGTGAACTACGGCGAGGTAGGACTTCTCAACACGACGTTTTTCGAACGCCTGGCGGAGTTTTTTAGCAGGATACTTGTCGAGAGCAAAGAGGACGACCCCTGAAGTCGGTTGGTCAAGACGATGGATGACATGGATGGTCTTTTCAAGTTGATCACGCAGGATCTTCATCGCGACGAGGTCGTCTGGTCTTGGATCCTCGGCGGGGTGGACGAGGTAGCCGGCCGGTTTGTCGATCGCGACGAGCCACTCGTCTTGAAAAAGAATGGGGAGGGAGGTCACTTTGAATCTACCGGGTCGAAGAGCGAGAGAAGCTTGGGCTGGGCGATCACTTCCGCGAGGGTGTGTGAATTCATCACGTCGAGGAAGGCTTGTTGGGCTTGGGCGAAGATGCCTTTGAGCCGACAGGCGGGGGAGATGCGGCAGACTCCTCCGACGCCAGTTTCGCAGTCGACAACCTTGGGTTTTAGTTGACCGAGAGAGAGGAGTTCGCCGAGGTTGATGGACTCGGGATCGCGGGCAAGTTGCACTCCGCCACCACGACCGCGTTGAGCCTTGAGGAAACCATGGCGAATGAGTTCCTGGCAGACTTTGGCGAGGTGGTTGTGCGAAAGCCCGTAGGCTTCCGCAATCTCACGCGAGGTCACCAAGCGCCCCGGATGCAGCGCAACATAAATGAGTGCGCGGTAGAGGAAATCGGTATTCGCGTTAAGCTTCCTAAAGAGGCAAGAAGTTTACCTGTTTTCTGGAGGTGGTAAATGAGCGAGTGGGGTCTTTTATCCTCTTTTGGAATCGCTTGTCTTTTGAAGTGCCAGTTTGGGCAGGGTTTGTTTTGCTAGCGGGACTGATGAAAATGCTTTTTGCGATCCTGATGCCCCTTGGGGCCACCTTTGCTGATGATTTTCCTGAGGTTTATAACAGCGAGAAAAACCAAAAGGGGGAGCCGATGTCTCCTGAGGAGGCGGCAAAGGCTTTTAAGGTGCCCGAGGGTTTTGAGGTGACTGTTTTTGCGGCGGAACCGGAGGTGCGGAATCCCATTGCGATGGCATGGGATCATAAAGGTCGGATGTGGGTGGCGGAGAACTATACCTATGCCGAGAAGGAGAAGCGGTTTGATCTCAGCCTGCGGGATCGGATCGTGATTTTTGAAGATGCGGATCGTGACGGGAAGGCGGAGAAACGGACGGTGTTTTCGGACACGTTGCAGATGCTCACGAGTGTGGAAGTGCAACCAGGTGGGGTGTGGGCAATGTGTCCGCCGCAGTTGCTATTCATTCCCGATGCCAATGGCGATGATGTGCCGGATGGTGAACCGGAGGTGGTGTTGGATGGTTTTACGGTGGCGAAGAGTAACTACCACAACTTTGCCAACGGTTTGCGTTGGGGGCCGGATGGTTGGCTTTACGGGCGGTGCGGTGGATCATGTCCGGGAAGCGTGGGGGCGCCGGGGACTCCGGATGTGGAGAGGGTGCCTTTGCGAGGTGGGATTTGGCGATACCATCCAAAGCGGAAATTCTTTGAGGTCATCGTTCACGGAACCACTAATCCGTGGGGGCATGATTGGGATCAGCATGGAGAAGGGTTTTTTATCAATACGGTGAATGGCCATTTGTGGCACATGATTCCGGGCGGGCACTTTGATCGGCCCTTTGGGAGGTCGGCGAATGACAAGGTTTATGAGGCCATTCAGATGCACTCGGACCACTGGCACTATGATCGAGGGGGGAGTTGGACAAAATCGCGGAATGGCGCGGCGAACGATTTCGGAGGCGGACATTCGCATATTGGGATGTGTATTTATCAAGGCGATCATTTGCCGAAGGAATGGCAGGGAAAATTGTTGACATGGAACCAACACGGAAAGCGATTGAATGTGGAGCGATTGGAGCGGGAGGGGAGTGGTTATGTGGCGCGGCATGAGCCGGATCAGTTTTTGGCGGGCGACGATTGGTTCCGGGGATTGGATATTCGCGAAGGGTCGGACGGGGCGCTCTATGGGCTGGATTGGAGTGATACAGGGGAGTGTCATGATCACACCGGAGTGCATCGGACGAGCGGGAGGATTTATCGATTTTCGCATGGGGAGGCGGAGTGGCTGAGTGCTGCTGAAGCGATGAAGAGACCCAGAGTGCAAAGGTACTTTTTTGGAGAAGGCTCCTCAAAAATGCACGCTGGGTTAAGAACATACTTGGGACAAAATTGCCCCGTCTCCTTGCGAGCTATGATGCCTTCCCAAGTTGCGGGAGGAGGGCCGATTAGCGACCGCCTGAAGGTCCTATGGTTACTCAACTCATTGGGGTCGGTTGGTCGCTCGTCCCTCGCAGAACTTCTGAGTGATCCCAATGAACACATGCGCGTCTGGGCGATTCGTTTGCTGACGGATGAGTGGCCGATTGATTCGGTTTATGGGCCGATGCCCCATCGTAAACCTCCCTCGGATCCGAAGTTGCGGGATAAGTTTGTTGAGATGGCAAAGAAGGATTCTTCCGGTTTGGTGCGATTGGCTCTGGCGTCGACGCTGCAGCGGATGCCGCTCGAAGATCGGGCGGTTCTTGCATCCGCCTTGGTCAGTCGTGCCGAGGATGCCAAGGATCACAATTTGCCGAAGCTAGTGTGGTTTGGAATTTCCTATCTCGGTGAGGAGAAGCTGACGGTGGCGAAGGCGACGGGTTGGCCCGACTTACTCCGATATATTGCGCGTTCCTCGGTGGATGAGCCCAAGTGGGTTGAGGCTGTTTTGCAGTTGGCTGTTAATGATGAAGCCAAGTCTGGTTTCCTGTTGACTGGATTGATGGAGGGATTCAAGGGCTGGAAGAAGGCTCCTATGCCTTCTTCGTGGAAGAAGATTTCAGCTGGACTCCAGAAAAGTCATCCCAAGTTGACCCGCGAATTTAGTGCGCTTTTTGGGGATGGTAGGGCGATGGATTCTCTTAAGGCGACCGCTTTAAATAATAAGGAAAAGATCCCGGTCCGGAAGCGTGCCCTGGAGGCACTCATCGATGCGAAGGTTGAGGGCCTGCGTGGTCTTTGTGAGGAGCTTTTTTGGACCAACGGTCTTTGTGCGACTGCGGTCAAGGGGCTGGCGGAATTTGATGATCCCTTAATTGGCGAGAGCCTGACGAAGAACCACCGCAAGCTTTATCAGGTCGAGGACAAGGCGGCTGTTATCGATGCTCTTGTGACGAGGCCGAGGTGGGCGGGGTTTCTTTTGGGTGCAATGAAGAAGGGTGACATTCCCCAGAATGCGGTGACGCCGTTTCATGCACGTCAGATTCTCGCGATGAAAGATGAGGCTCTGAAAACGCAGCTGAACGAAATCTGGGGAGAGGTTCGGCAGTCTGATGAAGTGGTGAAGGCAAGGATCGTGACATTAGGAAAATCGCTCGCGTCCGAAGTGCGAGCCAAGGGCGATATGGCGCAAGGCCGGGTCCTTTTTCAAACGCTCTGCGCGACCTGCCATCGACTCTTCGGTCAGGGAGGGAAGCTGGGACCGGATCTCACCGGATCGGGAAGGGCGGATTTGGGATACCTTTTGGAAAATATCGTGGACCCCAATTCGGTGGTCCCGGTGGAGTATCAAATGTCGCTTGTGAAGCTGAAGAACAAGCGGGTGTTGAGCGGAGTGGTGTCGGCTTCCAATGATCGCACCGTGACTTTGCGGACCCTGACCGAAGAGGTGACGCTGGAGAAGTCGGCAATTGCGGAGACGACCCTCCTGCCCGACTCCATGATGCCACCGGGTTTGCTGGATACTCTTTCTGCTGAACAAACGCGCGATCTGATCGCGTATCTCATGCACCCGCAGCAGGTCGCCTTGCCGGAAGAGAAAAAATAAAATCGCTAACGCTTATCTTGACGGCTGCTCTCGCACTGCCAATCGGTGTGCGTGACTTTAAAAAGGAAATCGAGCCTTTCCTCGGCTCCCATTGTTATGACTGTCACGGCGATGGACAGGACAAAGGGAGGCTGAGCCTGGAGGATTTAAACGAGGACCTTTAGAGCCCGGCTGCTTTTGCGAAGTGGGAGTTAGATCTATGATCGGGTTAAGAATGGTGAAATGCCGCCCAAGCCGAAGGTTGAGGCCAAATCGCCCGACGATGTTGCTGGTCAGAACGATGTTCTCGCAAAGCAGCGTCAAATGTATCCTCTCATCGCGCTGGCCCTGCAGACTGACTCGACCGGTGTCGCGACCTTTGGGCTGGGAGCGCTCAATTCACCTCCGAGCACCATCAAGGGGGTGTGCCAGGATTGGCACAATCTTTCCCGCCATGGCAAAGACGAGGCCAAGTTCAACGAGTTCGAAATTGATCGAAGAGGCCGAATTTTCAGTATTCAACGAATTCCTGACACGACTCAAAGGAACTCTCCTCGATGTCACGTCGGTTCTCTTTGGTTCCAATCTTGGGAATGCCTCGTCCCATGATTGTCGCAATTTTCCCATCATCGTAGCTGGCGGGGGGGGATCGTCATGGTTTATATGTGGCTCATGATACGAAGGAGAATACACCGCTTTCCGATCTCTTCGTGCCATTGGCTCAGCGGATGGGAGTGGAAGTTGCGAGCTTTAGTAGAAGCACGAGCGCCTCGGTGAGGGAGCTCGAAAAAGCGTGATCATCTGAAAACGGGAGCTTGTTTGTCGCGTAGAGTAGAGGAGAATCACTCCATGAAAAGACGACACTTCCTTTCCGGTTCACTTGCCCTCTCTGCCAGTCAGGCGATGGGTGAAAGTGCCTCTTCGAAGCAACTTCAGCTTGGCTACGACAACTTTGCGGTTCGGGCGATGGGTTGGAAGGCTAAGGAACTCATCGACTATGCGGTAACGCTGAAAGTTGATACCGTTTTCATCACTGATCTCGATGCTTTCGTGAGCCTTGAAGAGAAGGCGCTGGGGGAGATCAAAAAGTATGGGGATGACAAGGGCATCAAGATCCTTCTCGGGACCTGGAGCATTTGCCCGACTTCGGTGAGCTTTAAAGATAAATGGGGAACGGCGGAAGAACATCTTCGTCTTGGACTCCGTTCCGCAAAAGCTCTCGGTTCGCCGGTCCTCCGGGTGGTTCTCGGTAAGGGAGCGGATCGCAATACCAAGGGTGGCATTGAGGCACGCATCGAGGATACCGTGAAAGTGCTCAAGGCGAGTAAAGGAGCGAGTGAAAATCTCGGCGTGAAAATCGCGATGGAAAATCACGCCGGCGACATGCACTCGCTGGAATTGAAATCTCTCGTCGAGCAAGCCGGACCCGATTTTGTGGGTGTCAATCTTGATTCCGGGAATGCAGTTTGGACTTTGGAAACTCCTCTGGAGAATCTTGAAAATCTCGGTAAATACACTTTCACTACGAGTCTCCGCGATACGCAGGTTTGGTCGAGTGAGAACGGGGTGACTGCGCAATGGACTGCGATGGGAGAGGGGATGGTTGACTGGAAGTCCTACTTCAAACGATTTGCCGAGCTTTGTCCGGAAGCTCCGGTTCAGATCGAAACAATCTCCGGGTTCAATCGTGAGCTCGCTTTCAAGAAGGATGGCTTCTGGAATTCATGGCCGAAGGGGAAACCTGCAAGCCTGACTGCCTTTGAAAAATGGGCTGCCGTTGGAAAAGAGAAAAATCCTCATCGCTCGGCTTCGAAAG
>MEHZ011612956.1_pt1 | contig 17248 bp, 17 predicted proteins | sample 897221 | NCBI WGS metagenome assembly MEHZ01 (sample SAMN05514161, study PRJNA337945) | marine metagenome | isolation source: marine surface water | place: Arctic Ocean | collected 2007-12-13
AAATAAGGTGCAGGTGTTGCATCTTATTCTTGATAAGTTTTGTGGTTTTGGATGACTTCTTGAACAATAAAGTTCAGAAATTTCTTGGCGAACTCGGGGTCTAGATCAGCGCGTTCAGCGAGATCTTGCAGACGAGTAATTTGTTGGGATTCACGCGCCGGATCAGACGCGGGCAGGTCATGGCGTGCTTTGAGCTGCCCTACTGCCTTTGTATGAGCAAATCGCTCACCCAGCGTATAGATCAATACTGCATCCAAGCGATCAATGCTGGCGCGATGGGACTTCAAAAGCTCGGCTGCCCGAGCAACGGCATTGGTCATGACAGTACCTCTGATTTGGGGTGGTGGTAAACGAGACAAGGATAGACCTCAGGATTTGGACGCTGAGCATTTTTGTCCAGAGACGCCCCTAGACGCTCAGCCAAAGCGATTGAACGGGCATTTTCATGCATAATATAGATTTCCGTGATTAGTTTTGGCATGGGTCATCACTTCTTCTTCCCCAAGCCACTTAGTCCATTAGGCAAGCCACTGCTGAAACCCGAAATACCTCCCAAGCCTTTGGGCAGGCTCATACCTTTTGGCATACCTCCACCCATTGCACCGCTGGTAATTTGTTCTTGTGCTGCTGCCAATTCGGCTTGGCTGGGCGCACCTTGGCCGCCCATCATACCTTTGAGTGCACCAAGGCCACCGCGTTTACCAAGCTTTTTCATCATATCTGCCATTTGCCGGTGTTGCTTTAGTAACTTGTTAAGATCGCTCACTTCCATGCCTGAACCGGCCGCAATCCGCTTTTTGCGACTCGCCTGTAACAAGCCCGGATTGGCGCGTTCTTTTTTAGTCATTGAACTAATCAAAGCAATTTGACGTTTTAGCAGGCTATCATCTAAGCCGGCATCTTCAATTTTTCCCTTCATCTTCGCCATGCCGGGCATCATCCCCATAAGCCCCTGCATGCCGCCCATTTTTTGCATTTGCTCTAACTGGCTGCGCAGGTCGTTCATATTAAACATGCCCTTTTGGAGGCGGCGCATCATTCGTTCAGCCTGTTCGGCTTCCAGAGTTTCTTGGGCTTTTTCTACCAGTGCGACGATATCGCCCATGCCTAAAATACGGCCAGCTACCCGCTCAGGTTCAAACGTTTCAAGCGCGTCCATTTTCTCGCCGGAACCTACAAACTTTATAGGTTTTCCAGTTACTGCGCGCATTGAAAGGGCTGCACCGCCGCGACCGTCGCCATCCATACGGGTCAGGACGACGCCAGTTATGCCAATTTTCCCATCAAATTCTTCTGCCACTTCAACAGCAACTTGACCGGTGAGGCCATCTACCACCAGCAAGGTTTCACGAGGGGAGACGGCATCGCGCACGTCTTCCACCTCCTGCATCAATGTGGCGTCAATTTGCAGACGCCCTGCAGTGTCGAGCATATAGACGTCATACCCACCTAGGGTTGCCTGTTGCTTGGCGCGTTTAGCAATCTGGACAGCGGTTTCGCCCGCCACGATTGGCAGAGTGTCTACGCCAACCTGTGTGCCTAAAATTGCGAGTTGCTCCATCGCTGCTGGGCGATAGATGTCCAGCGAGGCCATCAAGACCTTTTTACCTTCACGGTCTGAGAGACGTTTTGCTAATTTACCACTGGTCGTGGTTTTGCCTGAGCCTTGTAAGCCTACCATCAAAATAGCAGCGGGCGGATTGTCAATTTTGAGATCACCCGGTTCACCCTCGCCGCGCAGGGTGTCGATCAAGGCATCGTGAACAATCTTAATAACTTGCTGGCCGGGGGTCACAGATTTGGTGACTGCAGACCCAGTGGCTTTGGCTTGGACTTTTTTGACGAATTCACGGGCTACTGGTAGACTGACATCTGCTTCCAAAAGTGCCACACGCACTTCCCGCAGGGCAGTTTTTACGTCGTCTTCAGAAAGTGCACCTTGTTTGGTCAGCCGATCAAAGACACCGCTTAGGCGTTCAGATAGGTTTTCAAACATGCCCCTGCCCCTCTCTCAATATCACGATACATCCAATATGGTGTTTCGCTGCGATTTTCCCAAGCTCAAACCGAAAAAGCACCCGTGGGCGCAGCGCGCTGACGGGTGGCGATCCTGGCAAAAGCCTAAGGACCGGAAGAACAAAGCTCCCGGAATTAAAAGGTCAATACACGCGCATGAGGATTGGAGTCAAGCTAGCGTGACAGATTATGCCTCTTGGTATGGGGGTATTCCTGAGTTGGAAACTGCGCGCATTACCATTAAGCAGGGTTTCAAGAACCTAATACGTAGATATTTTCGCTCCGTCGGCTAATTTAAGCGTAGTATGGTAGTCACCTGTAGGGCGAGGGAAGAAGATGCTAAATTCAGTAACGGCCCAATTCACGGCGCAATTACAGCAGATATTGCCCGCAGCGGCCTTCCCGGATCTCAGTGACAAATATCTTACAGAGCCCCGCGGCCGGTATTATGGCTCCGCAGGGCTTTTGGTTGCGCCTGACAGCACAGAGCAGGTGTCACAGATCATGCAGGCGGCGGCACAAGCTCGGATTGCCGTTGTGCCCTATGGGGGCGGAACGGGCCTTGTGGGTGGGCAGATACTGCCCAGCGTTGAGGATGGCGCACCCGCCCCGCTGATTCTGAGCCTTGAGCGGATGCGGAGGATTAGAGCCAGCTATCCAGACGAAAATGTGTTGGTGGTGGAAGCTGGTGCAGTTTTGGCCGAGGTGCAGGCGGCTGCGGCACAGGTGAACCGCTTGTTCCCCTTGTCTCTGGCCTCTGAGGGCACTGCACAGATTGGCGGCCTTTTGGCCACCAATGCCGGCGGCGTGAATGTTTTGCGCTACGGTATGGCACGCGATCAGGTGCTTGGTATCGAAGCGGTCATGGCGGATGGGCAGATTTTCAACGGCCTTAAGCGTCTGCGCAAAGATAATACCGGCTATGATTTGCGCCATTTGCTGATTGGGTCTGAGGGCACTCTGGGCATTATCACTGCGGCCAGCCTCAAGCTGGCCCCGCGTCCAAGCGCTGAGGGCACTGCGCTTTTGACCGTGCAAAACCCGCGAGCTGCGCTCGAATTGTTGGGTCGCACCAAAGAGATCATGGGCGAAGGCATTTCTGCCTTTGAGATTATTTCGGCGCGGGGGCTGCAGTTTTTGGCTGAGACTTTTCCTCAGATGCGCCAACCTTGGCCGGAGCCGCCCGAATGGTCAGTTTTGCTGCAGCTTGGGCTGTCAGGTGGCCTGGAGCCGGAGCAAGCTTTTGAGACTCTCTTTGAGCGGGCTTCTGATTTGATTTTGGATGGTGTGATCGCGCAATCGCAACAGCAAGCCAGGGATCTTTGGGCTCTGCGTGAAACCATCCCACTGGCTAATAAGGCGATTGGAGCGATTTGCTCGTCGGATATCTCGCTGCCCCTATCCGAAGTGCCGGGATTCATTGAAACTGCCACGCTGCGTATTGCAAAATTTGGGGCGTTGCGCGCCAATTGTTTTGGTCATTTGGGCGATGGAAACTTGCATTATAATATCTTTCCACCGGCTGGAGGGCGTGTGACGGATCATGTTGATATTCGAGAAGACTTGCAGCAAGAGGTGCATCGCTTGGCCCATGAACTAGGTGGCTCGGTCTCAGCGGAACACGGGGTGGGCCGGTTAAAGGTCAACGATATAGCAACTTTTTGTGACCCAGTGAAACTACAGCTCATGCGGCAGATCAAAGAGACACTGGACCCGCAGGGGATATTGAACCCCGGCGCTGTATTGCCGCAAAAATCTGGTTAGAATTTCACCTGATTTTGGATCCAATTCCAAGAGCTATTAGGCATTTCATTGATGTGGAATTTACCTCTGGCTGCGATGGGGCTATGGAGCCGTCATGACACATTATTTTCCACCGATGGATCCGCTTGACGTCGTTCACCTTGATCACGAACTTTTAGTAGTTAACAAACCCTCTGGCCTGCTGTCTGTGCCGGGGCGGGGGCCGCTTTTGGCGGATTGTCTGATCACGCGCATTCAGGCGGATTACCCCACGGCTTTGTTGGTGCATCGTTTGGACCGCGACACCTCTGGCGTAATGATCTTTGCGCTGTCGCCAAATGCGCAGCGGCATTTGGGACTGCAGTTCGAGAAACGTCAAACCAAGAAGACCTATGTCGCACGGGTTTGGGGGCAGATTGAAGCCGACAGTGGAACGGTGGATCTACCACTCATAGTGGACTGGGAAAACCGTCCGAAACAGATGATCTGTCATAACACCGGGCGCGCGGCTTTGACTGATTGGCAAGTCATCAACCGTGACCGAGGCGAGACGCGAGTTAAGTTGAGTCCTAAGACTGGGCGCTCGCATCAACTGCGGGTGCATATGCTGGCGCTGGGACATCCGATTTTGGGCGATCCCTTTTATGGCACACCCGAAAGCCAAGCAGCCCCGAGGCTGATGCTGCATTCGCATCGCCTGCGCCTGCGCCACCCGGATGGTGGCGAAGTCATGGATTTTCGGGCTAAACAACCATTCTAAAACCATTTGATCTTTTGTAAAAAATTAAAAAATATAATTTAAAACAAAGTCTTATATTATTAATTGTAATTTTAAGGCATTTTTTTGGTGACGGCACTTTTTTAGGAGACTTTTTGGCGACTTGCGTCGTAGAAGCCCAAATATGATCAAGGCCTATATGCGTGTTTCGGCGCTGTCAGGTAAAATAATATGAACAGGACCGCCCGCTGAGCAAAATAGATGCAACTGTCTAAATCTGTTCCGCCAGAGCCGTGGCCACAGTTTAGATTTACGGGGGGACGGCGGTTTATTGAATCTGGCTGCAGTTTAGACAGATACATTGGAATGCGGCGCAATGCTTAGGGCTACAGGCCGAAGGGTTTGCCGTCTGATCAGGGCGTTTGACGTAACGCCGCCGAGCGTGATGCGGCGCGTTTTCACGCCGCATCAGGTATTTTAAGCGTCTTCCCAGCAGCTCACGGCTTTGATTTCCATGAACTCATGCAGGCCAAACAATCCGCCTTCGCGGCCATTGCCCGATTGCTTGTAGCCGCCAAAGGGGCTGCCCATGCCGAAGCCTACGCTGTTGGTTTCGACCATGCCCGAGCGCAACTGGCGCGCGACCCGCTGGCGTTGCTCTTGGTCACCGCATTGGATGTAGTTGGTCAATCCGTAGGGGGTGTCATTGGCGATGGCGATGGCCTCCTCTTCCGTATCAAACGGCATGATAGACATCACGGGGCCAAAGATTTCCTCTTGGTTGATCCGCGCGTCATTACCGACATTGGCAAAGATGGTGGGGCGCACGTAGTAGCCACGGTTCAAACCCTCAGGGCGGCCCAAGCCACCCGCGATCACTGTGGCGCCATCTTCTTTGATGCCCACTTCGATCAGGTTTTGAATCTTGTCATATTGCATTTGACTGACCACTGGACCGATGTGATTGCCCTCTTCGGCTGCAGATCCTACCCTGGTGGCATTGGCCGCAGCTGCTGCCTGTTCCAAAGCTTCCGCATAGCGTGAGCGTTCAACCAGCATCCGGGTTGGGGCGTTGCAAGATTGGCCTGAGTTGCGCATGCAGCGCACCACGCCATTGGTGACCGCATCTTCGGCAGCGTTTGCGAAGATGATATTCGCACCCTTACCGCCCAGCTCAAGGCTGACGCGTTTGAGCGTATCTGCGGCCGCTTTGGAGATCGCAATGCCCGCGCGCGATGAGCCAGTAAAGCTGACCATATCTACATCGGGATGCATTGACAGCTGTGTGCCCACGCCTAGACCGTCGCCGTTTACCATGTTGAATACGCCGGCTGGGAAGCCAGCCTCATGGATCATTTCCGCAAAGAGCAGTCCAGAGAGCGGCGCAATTTCAGAGGGTTTCAAGACCATGGTACAGCCGGTGGCTATGGCTGGGATGGCCTTCAACACGATCTGGTTCATTGGCCAGTTCCAAGGGGTAATCAAAGCAGTGACGCCAATCGGCTCCATCACTGTGCGTTCATTTGGGGCCTGCGTACCAAGGGGGCGGTCAAATTCGAAATCGCGAAAGGCGTTGATAAAGCCTTGCAAATGCCATGTGCCTGCGCCAACCTGTTGATTGCGGGCCAGCTTTTGTGGCGCGCCCATCTCAAGGCTGATGGCTGCGGCCATTTCGGCTTGGCGTGCCTTGTAGATCTCCAGCAATTTGTCCAGCAGAACGAGCCGCTCTTCTTTGGAGGTTTGTGACCAAGCGGGAAAGGCCTCCTTGGCCGCTGCAACCGCTGCATCTGTGTCGGATTGACCTCCGAGGGAAATCACACCTACCACATCTTCGGTGCTTGGGTCTATGATATCAAAATTATTGGCTTTTGCTGGGCTTACCCATTGGCCGTTGATATAAAATTGGCGCTTATCGATCATGTCTGCCTCCAGCAAGTTGTAAAGTTGCCGGAGAATGTCACCGCCGGACGGATTGCGCAAGCGGTGGAATGAGGGCTGTGCTTGTTTTTTAGGCATTTTGCCATGTGTGTTAGCGGGGCAATAGTCCCGTCAAAACCGCCCAAAGCGTTTCTCATTCAGTAAAGGACGTTTGGCCTGTCACCGCCAAGCTGAAATGTGAGGTTTGTGCCATATCGAGCTGCCACATTTCCCACAAAACCCGGGGATGGCAATGCGAGATGAGGTCCAGATTTTGACTTTACCTTGGATGGCAAAAACCGTGTCACACACAACACCGATCCAAAGCCCGCTAGACCAGCTACGACACATTTGGCAGTGGCACGTCCCATAGGTTTTTGGGACGTCGACTTGGAAGGTCACATGACCACAGGCGCTTAGTCCGGACAGGTTTGGCATGCAAGAGCACCCTTAGTGATTTATTCACGTGATAAAAATATCCAGGCTTAATTTTAGTGCAGGGGCGAGCATCGCGCGCGGCTCGGCAGTGGGCCATGTCCAAAACAGCAAAAAGCCCCACCGAAGCGGGGCTTTCATAAGGTTGCTGCTGTCGGCAAAACTCCCAGAGTGGTTTAACCTTCGTTTGTGTCTTCTGCGGCCATTTCTTCGCCGGTTTCTTGGTTGACCATTTTCATTGCCAAACGCACTTTGCCGCGATCGTCAAAGCCCAAGAGCTTCACCCAAACTTCTTGACCTTCTTTGAGAACGTCAGATGGGTGATTCAAGCGGCGGTTTTCGATTTGGCTGACATGTACCAATCCATCGCGTTTGCCGAAGAAGTTAACGAAAGCACCGAAATCAACAACTTTGACAACTTTACCTTTGTAGATCGCATTTTCTTCTGGCTCAGCCACAATCGCGTAGATCATGTCATAGGCTTTTTTGATGCTATCAGCGTTCGGGCTGGCGATTTTGATCACGCCTTCGTCGTTGATATCAACTTTGGCGCCGGACAGCTCAACGATCTCACGGATCACTTTGCCGCCAGAACCGATCACTTCACGGATTTTGTCAGTTGGAACCTTCATGGTTTCAATACGTGGTGCGTGCACTGAGAATTCCTGCGCGCCCGTGATTGATTTCGACATCTCGCCCAAGATATGCAGGCGGCCTGCTTTGGCTTGTGCCAAGGCCTTCTTCATAATGTCCTGCGTGATGCCTGCCACTTTGATGTCCATCTGCAAGGATGTGATCCCAGCTTCAGTACCAGCCACTTTGAAGTCCATGTCGCCCAAGTGATCTTCATCACCCAGAATGTCGGTCAAAACCGCATATTCGCCATCGTCTTCCAAGATCAGACCCATCGCAACACCAGCAACTGGCGCTTTCAAAGGTACACCTGCATCCATCATGGACAAGGAGCCGCCACAGACAGATGCCATGGAAGAGGAGCCATTGGATTCAGTGATCTCTGACACCAAACGGATGGTATAAGGGAAATCAGTGGCCGCAGGCAAAACTGCCTGAAGCGCACGCCAAGCCAATTTACCATGCCCAATTTCACGACGACCTGGAGGGCCAAAGCGTCCGACTTCACCCACTGAATAGGGGGGGAAGTTATAGTGCAGCAGGAAGTTTGATTTATACGTACCGTGCAAAGCGTCGATCATTTGCTCATCGTCGCCGGTGCCCAATGTGGTCACAACCAAACCTTGAGTTTCACCGCGTGTGAACAGCGCAGAGCCATGGGTCCGTGGCAATAGGCCAGTTTGGCAGTTGATCGCGCGCACTGTGTCCAGTGCCCGGCCATCAATCCGTTTGCCGTTCTTAACAACATCGCCGCGCAGAACATTGGATTCCAATTTTTTCAACGCAGAACCCAGATTTTCATCTGACAGTTGCTCGGCGTTCAAGCCGGCTTTGATGCTGTCTTTCACAGCAGAAACAGCGGAGGTCCGCTCTTGCTTGTCTGTGATTGCATAGGCTGCGCGCATCCCATCTTCGCCAGCAGCTGCAACCGCTGCAAACAAATCGGCATAGTCTGGTGCTTGGAAGTTGAACGGCTCTTTTGCGCAATCTTCTGCCAGATCAACAATCAGGTCGATCACAGGTTGAATTTGCTCATGTGCAAATGCAACAGCGCCGAGCATTTCGTCTTCTGTCAGCTCATAGGCTTCAGATTCAACCATCATCACGGCGTCTTTGGTGCCGGCAACAACCAGATCCAAACGCTGTTCTGGATTCAGGCGCAGATTGTGCATGTCATCAATCGTTGGATTGAGCACATATTCACCACCTACGAAGCCAACCCGTGCAGCCGCGATTGGGCCCATGAATGGCGCGCCTGAAATTGTCAGAGCGGCAGAGGCTGCAATCATCGCAACCATATCTGGGTCATTGACCAGATCGTGTGACAAAACAGTACAGATCACCAAGACTTCGTTTTTGAAGCCAGGCACAAACAAGGGCCGAATTGGGCGATCAATCAAGCGTGATGTCAGCGTCTCTTTTTCAGTAGGACGGGCTTCACGTTTGAAAAAGCCACCTGGGATTTTACCAGCGGCATAGTATTTTTCATTGTAGTGCACGGTCAAAGGAAAGAAGTCCTGACCAGGTTTTTGGCTCTTGGCGAATGTTACGTTCGCCATAACCGAGGTTTCGCCCAAAGTGGCGATAACAGAGCCATCAGCCTGACGTGCAACCTTACCAGTTTCCAGGGTGAGAGTTTCTTCACCCCATTGCATGGATTTTTTTGTTTCTATAAACATTTATGTTTTCCTAAACGGCCCATTGGCCAGTCACATGGCGGCCCCATTGCCGCCGACTCCGATATCTTATTTTCGGGCGCTGGAGTCCGGGCGCCACGTTTCAGATAACGCGCGTTTACATCAAGAATCGCTGCAGGGAAAGGGGTGCTATAATTTAGGAGTGAAAACCTAGGCTTTGGCAGGCTGTTCGATGATTTCCACCAAACATGCCCCTACGATCAAACAGGCGCCAATCCATTCGATAAATCCCAGTGCTTCATTTGGCAGAAACAGGCTGGCAGTTAGGGTGGCGACCATAACTTCTGTCATCATCAGCAACCCCACCCGTCCGGGGTAGAGAAATTTCTGGGCCCAGAAGATGATCAAAACTGAAGGAAATATCAATCCTATGGAAATGGCCATGGATGCTGGGGCCACTTGGTACAACAATGCAAGGCTTGGCGTTGGCGCAAGACCTGCTGCCGCTCCCAGCAATAGGGCAAAGCCAGCGGCCAAGAGAAATTGGAAAACTAATAGGGTCGGCATGGGAACCTCGCCATAGCGTTTGATCATCGCACCGCCGATCGCCCAGGTGATACCCGAGACAAAGCCATAGAGATCCCCGATATTCAGGGGTAAATCCCCGCCACCTTGCGATACCAGAAACCCTAAGCCCAGCAGGCCAATCGCAATGGCCAGCCACCGTCCACGGGTGATCGGTTCTTTGAGCCAATAGGTGCCTATCAAGGTTGACCAAACCGGTGTGAGGTAAAACAATAAGGTGACCCGAACCACTGATGAGTGGACCAACCCTATGGTAAACATCGCCACTGTGAGCCCCATGAAAATGCCAATCAAAAACCCGCGCCGCAGATGCGGTTTTTGCGCCTTGAACTGAACTAAGAAGATCACACCAACCGCAGCAGCCGCCGGGATGTTGATCAGCGCCACGGTCCAAGCTTCCGCCACCCCAAGCCCTTCGAGATAGCGTAGCGGAATCCAATAGAGCCCCCAAATCGCCGCTGAGACGAGCACGGCTGCAGAGGCGAAATTGCTTGAAGGATTTTGCAGGTTCATGGTGCTGGTGTCAAAGACTGCCCAGTGATTGTCCAGTCATTTTCGAAATTTAGACACAAAAAAACCGCACCCGAAGGATGCGGTTTTGATATCTGTCGTAGGGGAGACGCTTAGCGGCGCAGGCCCAAACGTTTGATCAAACCTTGGTAACGGGCTTCGTCTTTGCTGCGGGCATAATCCAGCAACTTGCGACGTGTGGCAACCATTTTTAACAAGCCACGGCGACCGTGGTTGTCTTTTTTATGGGTTTTGAAATGTTCGGTCAAAGTCGCGATGCGTGAGGATAAAATTGCAACTTGTACTTCGGGTGAACCAGTGTCGCCCTCGGTGATTGCGAATTCTTTCATCAATCGTGCTTTTTCTTCAGGTGTAATCGACATCGGGGTCTCCTTTAAAAGGTTAAGGGTTATGGCGCAGGCCGGGATGTCGTCCAGCAAGGCCCGTGGAGGCTCCACCCAGAATCTGAGCGATGGATGCGTATAGGAAATTTTATCTCAAAAGGAAAGAGGCTTATATGCCCGCTAAAATCATCGCGCTATTCGGCAAAGAAGGGCACGAATGCATCCAAAACCGCCTGCGGGTTTTCTTCCATCACGAAATGGCCCGACTCGCAAACGCTCGCCTCCACATGGTCTGCCCAGCCGCGCCACAGCTCGGCCGCATTGCCACTTTTGGCCGGAAACCCGTGGGCGCCGTATAAAAACCGAATGTGTGCTGCTATACGTTTGCCCTCGGCTTGGTCTTGCAGATCTAAGGCGCGATCAAAGCTGGCACCTGCGCGATAATCCGAGCACATGGCATGGATGCGTGCCGGGTCGCGGGCTTGAGCACGGTAGCTCTCCAAAGCCTCTGGCGAGAAAGTGTCGAGACTATGGCTCAGGGTCCATTGTGTGAGCGTCCAGTCGACATAGGCATCTGGGTCACTGCTGATCATCCGCTCGGGCATGGGGGCGGGTTGCGCCAGAAAGGTCCAGTGATAGGCGGCCATAGCGAGATCGGCGGTCCAACTGGCCCAGAAATCTCCCGTCGGGACAATCTCGATGATGCCCAGCTTGCCAAGCCGGTCCGGATGATCCAAGGCAAAGCGATAAGATACCCGCGCCCCGCGGTCATGGCCCAAGACATCGGCGCGGGCAATGCCCAGAGCGGTGAGCAGATCGGCCATATCCTGTGCCATGTTCCGCTTGGAATAGGTTGTATTACCCGCATCATTTGCAGGTGCGCTGCTGGCACCATAGCCGCGCAGGTCGGGGATGATCACATCATGGTTCAGGGCCAATTGCGGAGCCACCAGTTCCCAGCACATGTGATTTTGCGGATAGCCATGCAACAGCAACAAAGGCGTACCCTTGCCAGCCCTATGAACGGCGATATCAACGCCATTGCAGCGCTGAATGGATGTTGTGAAACCTGCAATCATGTCCAAATCTCTGGCTGTTGTGTGTAGGAGATATACAATGGATGTTTGGGATGGCCTTGCTTGGATAGGCCCAAATGCAACAGAGGCTTGCCGCAGTCGCGCAACAGCTCAGTCACCTGTGCGCTGCGATCCAGATAGGCGCCATGGGTACCCCAAGCGGCAATCACCTGATCGGCCCAAGCGCAGGCCTCTTGGATGGCGGTATCATTCTCGGGGCCGATGGGGGATTTCGCCGCCCGCATGTTGTGTGGATCCGTGTCGCGCCATGCAAATATATTGGTCACCCGAAACCCGCCAAAGCCCAAGGTCCGCGCCCTACGCTCGCAGCGTTCAACGGTGGGATCATTCTGCACCTCGGTGGCGGTGGAGGGGTTGAGCATGACGAAGGCAACCTTGGTGCCAGCGGGATCCCAAACGCGGGTGAGAGCATAGCGATACCGCTCGCAATCTGAATAAACCGCAAAGCTGGGCGCATCGCCCTTGGTATGTGATCTGGTAATCATGGCCTATGGTGAGCGATTGCACAGGAGAGATCAAGAGACAGAGGATGCCTGGGATCGGGAAGCTAGAGCGATCAGGATGGGGAAATATATTTCTAAACCTACTGATTACAAGCATAATTTCAGCATATTGATGCGCGGTACATTTAAGCAGATGAGATAACAGAGATCCAAGAGTAGAATGCAAAGCCAGCCGAGATTCCCTGGCTGAAATTGATCTTGTGGTCGAATGAGGAACCAGCGATCCAGACCAGCGCTGGGTCGAGGGCCTCTGGCTCAGGATTCGTGCTGCAAGATCACCCGGGCCGGGTGGATTTCGCCGGATTTATAGCAGCCAATTGCTTGGGCTTTGCCCTCATAGCTCACCCAAATTTCATCGCCATATTCCGCCTTGGTAAAGCAGATCGCCGGGTTGCCATTGCGCAGCTTGGCGGCCCCTTCCGCATTGGTGGTGCCTTGTGGTAGATCGGTGAGACCCACTTCTAAGGGGCGCAGGAATTGACCAATCTCGGCGGTTTTGGCGAAGGACTCAATCTGCTCCAACGTCACCGCATGTTCCAGATCAAACGGGCCAGACCAGATGCGCCGCAAATGCGCTACATGACCATAACAGCCTAAAACTGCGCCCAAATCTCGCGCAATCGCGCGCACATAACCGCCTTTGCCGCAAGTCATTTCGAGCACGGCTGTGTCGGGGGTGGGTCTATCTGCCAAGATCAGCTCTTCGACCAAAAGCGGGCGGGCCGCGATCTCAATCTGTTCACCAGTGCGGGCCAGCTTGTAGGCGCGTTGGCCATCGATTTTCACCGCAGAAAATTGCGGCGGCACCTGCATAATTTCGCCCAAAAACCCTTGCATGCCTTCGACAATCTGAGCATCGCTGGGCCGCAGATCAGAGGTGGCGATCACTTCGCCCTCTGCATCATCGGTATTGGTGGCGGACCCAAGGTTGATGGTGAACTCATAGGCCTTGGTTGCATCGGTAATATAGGGAATGGTTTTCGTAGCCTCCCCCAAAGCCACGGCCAAAAGCCCGGTCGCTTCTGGATCAAGCGTGCCTGCATGGCCGGCTTTTTTGGCATCAAAGGCCCAGCGGACTTTATTGACCACTGCTGTGCTAGTGAGGCCTGCGGGTTTGTCAACGATGACCCAACCCGAAATATCGTGGCCTTTGCGTGTACGTCCCATGATGCCCTCTTAAGTTGCAGGCGGCTGCCCTAGCGCTATGCGCGCTACAGATCAATCTGTGTTTGATGTGTTGTCAGGCTCTGGCGCGGTGTCAGGCTCCGTGGCCGGGTCAAGATCGCGCCGCACTTCTTCGCGGTCAAACAGCGCGCGGGTGCTGTCCATCCGGTCAAAGGTTTCATCGATACGAAACCGAAGGTCGGGCGCAAATTTTAGCCCAGCCCTGCGGCCAACGATGCTGCGCATTTGACCCTTGTTGCGGGCCAAAGCCGCGATGGTCTCGTCATAAAGATTGCCGCCCAAGGGCATGACGTACACGGTCGCGATTTGCAGATCTGGAGAGGTGGTGACTTCAGAGACGGTGATGGAAATCTGGTTCAAATCAGAATCGTGAATTTCATCCCTCGCCAGAATTTCTGAGAGGGTACGGCGGATAACTTCACCCACTTTAAGCTGCCGTTGAGACGGGCCTGATTTTTGATATGATCTGTTTTTTGCCATATCTGGGACATAGGCCCTGTGCCAATAGGTTTGCAAGTGGCAAAACTTTCCGCCAAATACATGTCAAAGGAGAATGTCATGGCTGAAATCCCAGGAATTACCATCACCGGCGCATCCGGCCGCATGGGGCAGATGCTGCTCAAAACTGTTTTGGATAGCGATCGTGCCCGTCTTGTAGGTGCAGTTGAGCGGTCAGGCCATCCTTGGGTGGGCCGTGACGTGGGAGAGGCAATGGGGAGCCAGGCCAATGGTGTGATTGTCACCGATGATCCGTTGGAGGCCTTTGCCATCTCTCAGGCCGTGATTGATTTCACCGCGCCCAGCGCCACGCTTGAATTCGCAGCCTTAGCCGCTCAAGCGCGCGCTGTGCATGTGATTGGCACAACCGGTATGAGCGACGCGGAAATTGCGCAATTGGAACCCGCCAGCCGTCATGCGGTGATCGTAAGGGCCGGCAATATGTCATTGGGCGTGAATCTACTGACCAAATTGACCGAAAAAGTCGCGGCGGCACTCGATGCAGATTTTGATATCGAAATCATCGAAGCGCATCATCACCACAAGGTTGATGCGCCATCGGGCACGGCTTTGATGCTGGGCGAAGCAGCGGCGGCCGGCCGTGGTGTCCAACTTGCGGAAGTGCGCGACAGTGGCCGAGATGGCATAACCGGTGCGCGCAATCGTGGTGACATCGGATTCACAGCGATTCGTGGTGGCGATATCGTGGGGGAGCATGATGTGCTGTTCGCAGCCGCGGGCGAACGGATCATTTTGCGCCATATGGCCACAGATCGCGGTATATTCGCGCGTGGAGCATTGAAAGCAGCCCTATGGGGTCAAACCCAAAAGCCTGGGCACTACAATATGATGGATGTGCTAGGTCTGTGATCCAAATCTAAAATTGAAGCGTATATTGCTTTTAACCCATCCGGTCAGGACTGACATGCGCGGCAAAATTCTATCTTTGGTGTTGGCTGTATTTGCCTCCTCCGCTTCGGCACAGGATCGAATCTTGGACAGCGCAACTTTCCTGGACTCTGTTTTAGACAAAACGCTCGGATTGGCCCTGTTTGGAGTGCAACTCCGGATCTATGAAGACGGGCGGATCGAGGGTAAGGGCTTCGGGCGCCTGGTGACCGGGCTCTGGCGGTGGGAAGAAGGATATTTTTGTCGCACTTTAACTTGGGGCACTCGGGATCTCGGACCAAATTGTCAGGAGGTGGTGCTGGATTTCGGTAAAATCGAATTCACCAGTGATCGCGGAACGGGGCCCAGCGCTCGTTTTTCACTTAAATAAGTGATCGATTTCAATCCGGTTTAGAAATCGACCGCAATACCTTTACGCTCCCAATCACCAAAGCGCACGGGCTCGGGTCCGTCTCTACCGCCCAATTCACGTGGCATTTCTGTACTGGGCTGAGCCGCTTTGCGTGCTTCAGCTTCCGCCATCGCGCGTGCGGCGGCAGCATTAAGATCGAGTTTCTTGTTTTCTGTCATAAGGCTGATATACGCCGCTTTCATCAGATCGCAAGGATAGCTCATGCCCCGCCCCCCGCAAAATTCAGGTCGCCCCGGAACTTCTCTGGCTGGCAAGACGGAGAAACGACTTGTTTTGAACGTCGCTCGCCTTGCTGCGATCCGTATCTTGAACGGGGTGATGACGGAGCAAAAACAGCTCTCTGAGATGACAAAAACCGATGAATTTAAGGCTTTGGCCCCTGAAGATCGGGCCCGCACTCAGCGGCTTGCCACCCATACGCTGCGTCACGTTGGTCGGGCGGATCGGGCGTTGCGGCCGCATTTGGCTAAGCTGCCAGCGGTGGAAGTTTTAAATATATTACGTTTGGGTGTCGTTGAGATTGTGGGTCTTGGCGCCCCAGCCCATGCGGTTGTGAATGATTTGGTTTCTATTTGTGCATCAAGCGGCCAAACCCGCCCTTACAAGGGTTTGATCAATGCAGTGTTGCGCAAAGCTGTCGCTGATGTGTCCGGAAAGTGGGACAAATCTCCTGTGCAGATGATGCCAAAATGGCTGCGCAATCCGTTGCGCGAAGCCTATGGCAATGGCACGATTATGGCGATGGAAACGGCACATATGCGCGGTGCGCCAGTGGATCTGACTGTGACCTCTGATCCGCAGTCATGGGCCGAAACTTTGGGTGGCACTGTTCTGCCCAATGGCTCAGTGCGTCTGGACGATATGGGCCAAATTTCTGCTCTCCCAGGTTTTGGCGATGGCAAATGGTGGGTGCAGGATGCAGCGGCCTCTTGGCCTGCGGCTTGGCTGGCGCTGAAGCCTGGAGAGGCTGTGTTGGATGTCTGCGCGGCCCCAGGTGGCAAAACCATGCAGATGGCTCTGGCCGGCGCTGAGGTCACGTCCCTGGATATTTCGGCCAGCCGAATGGAACGGGTTGCAGAAAATCTTGCGCGCACCAAATTGAAAGCTGACCTGGTGATTGCCAATGTGTTGGAATGGCAAGATGAGCGGCAGTTCGATGCGGTCTTGCTCGATGCGCCTTGCTCGGCTACTGGCACAATTCGGCGTCACCCAGATCTGCCCTTTGCGAAGGATGGCACTGGAATCTCTGAGCTGATCGGATTGCAGGCTGAAATGCTGTCTGCGGCTGCACGACGCGTGAAACCCGGCGGACGTTTGGTGTTTTGTACCTGTTCTTTGATCCCAGATGAGGGTGAAGTGCAGGCAGAAAGCTTTTTGGAAGCCCATAAGGATTTTGTGGTTGATACATCAGTTCCGAAAGGTATGGAGGCCGAATGGCGCACAGAAGAAGGTGGATATCGCCTGCGGCCAGACTATTGGGCTGATCGTGGCGGCATGGATGGATTCTACATTATCCGAATGAACCGGGTTGCTTGAGAAATTTCTGGGTGACACCGGAGCGTATTTCAACATATAATAGGCATGAAACAGTGACAATTTAAGGTCGCGTGCTCCCGTGAAAAAACGTCCACATCGGTTGTCTTGGATAACCCAACTCAAGTATCGCTGGCTTTTGCGCAGGGCCGTTTGGTCTAAGCCTGCTATTGGTTTGCTCACTGCGCCCGAACCATGGACGATTGGCGATTTTGAGCGTGGGCAGCAGTTGGTTTCTGGCAAGGTTTTGATCACCGGTCATATGATGGATGTCGGGGAAAACTCAATTTGGAGCCAGTCGCCGCCGTCGGAGTTATTCGCCACAGAGTTGCAAGGCTTTGGCTGGCTGGATGATTTGGCCGCGCTGGGAGACCAGGCTGCTAAATACAAAGCACAAAGCTGGGTGCTGGATTGGATTTCTGGGTTTGGCATGGGTAAGGGGTCGGGTTGGAGTGCGGATCTGACGGGCTGGCGGTTGATCCGCTTGATTAATCATTCTTCCTTTCTCATGAACAAACTATCCGAAGGACGGCAGGCGAAGGTTTTCCATTCGATGGCCATTCAAACCCTATT
>MEHZ011414201.1_pt1 | contig 17226 bp, 15 predicted proteins | sample 897221 | NCBI WGS metagenome assembly MEHZ01 (sample SAMN05514161, study PRJNA337945) | marine metagenome | isolation source: marine surface water | place: Arctic Ocean | collected 2007-12-13
ACTAGCGAACTCTTCGGTGTGCTCCGGGAGCTTGCTCCGGCTCATGGCGAGGCCGCCGATCACATAGGCACCGGTGTCTCCGAGGGAGCTGGTCAGCTTGTCGAGGCTGTTGCCTGGGTGCAGTGCAAACGTGCAGAACGCGGCCGCCTTCTTGCCGCGCATCGACGGGAGGTTGGCGATGCCGTTCACATTCCAAGGCGCCTGGCCGAACACGAAAGCGCCATGCACCCATGTACCGACCAGCACGATGTCAGCTTCATGAATCGACTGATGGTCCGGCTGTTTGACCTTGGAGAGGCCGGTAATGGTCCATCGCTCCTGCTGCAGAAGATCGGCCACGCTTTCGGCGGCCTTCCATGTGTTACCCGTCAGACTCTCGACCAGAATTGCTGCCTTCATGTTGAACAGTCTGGCACGGCGCAGGGCCAGTCAGCCGATCTTCTTGAGCGGCGCCCAGGCCAAGCTCAGATGCTTCGTGCCAACACCACTGAAGTTGATGGTGGCTTCGGCTTTTTCGCCTTCGCCCTTGACGTCGATGATGACTCCGTCCCCGAAGCTTGGGTGCTCGACCCCATCACCGATGCGTAGCCCGAGTTCCTGGCTATTCGATGGTTCAGGCGTGTGCTTTTTGGCAAACTGCAGCGCCGCCTCGACCACTCGATCGCGGTGCGTATCCTGCTGTTGCTTTGCGCCGCTCTGGACGTCGGCGTTGATGTCGCGGCCGGGAAGTTCGTCGTCGGCCTGAGCTCGCCGGTACGCAGGTGGCTGGTACGACGAATCGTCGCTGCGCTGGTCGTTCTTGCTATTGGAGTAGTCGGAGCCGTATTTGGAGCGGTAGCTCTGACGGCCGTAGCTCGATTGACCGCTCACGTTTCCCGTCGACTCGATCAGCTCAGCTGGAATCTCGTCGAAGAACCGTGACGGAGGGTTGTACTGCGTCGATCCGAACAGTTGGCGACTCCACGCATGGCTCATGTAGAGCCGCTGCATCGCACGGGTAATACCGACGTAGGCGAGGCGGCGCTCCTCTTCCATCTCGACCGGCTCGTTCAGCGATCGGATGTGCGGGAAAATCCCTTCCTCGACACCGACGATGAAAACGACGGGGAATTCAAGGCCCTTCGCCGAGTGCAAGGTCATCAAGATGACGAGGTCTTCAACTTCGCCTTCTGGTAGGTCATCGGTGTCGGCGACAAGCGCGACCTGCTCCATGAATTCGGCAATCACCGTGAATTCGCGTGCCGAGCCAATCAACTCGCCAAGATTCTCCAGCCGCGTGTGGTCTTCGATCGAGTCCGAGGCCTCGAGTTCACCGAGGTAGCCCGATCCGTCGAGTGCCAATTGCAAGAGGTCGGCAGGGCCGTACTGGTCGTCGGTGGCCATACCCGACATGCCGTCGAGGAGTTCAACAAATGAGGCAATGCCGCGAACCGCCGGGCCGGTCACGCCAGCCTCATCGTTTCGACGCAGCGCCTCGGCGAAACCGATTCCTTCGGAAGCTGCGAACGCATCGAGCTTGGCGACGCTGGCATCGCCGACACCACGCTTGGGCACGTTGAGCACTCGCTTGAGGCTGACCTCGTCGGCCGGGTTCACGACGGCCCGCAGGTAGGCCATCGCGTCTTTCACCTCGCGCCGGTCGTAGAAACGGGTGCCGCCAACGACCTTGTACGGAACACCCTGGCGCATGAACGCCTCTTCGATGACACGGCTCTGCGCATTGGTTCGGTACAACACGGCCATGTCGCGGAAGTTCGCCTCGGCGTCGCCCTGGAGTTGCTTCGCGTTGCTGGCAACCCAGTTGGCCTCGTCACCTTCGTCTTCGCCGTGGTACCGGATGATTTTCTCGCCACTCCCACTGTCAGTCCAGAGGTTTTTCGGTCGGCGCTCCGTGTTGTTCTCGATGACTGCATTGGCCGCGTCGAGGATCGTCTGGGTGCTGCGATAATTCTGGTCGAGCACCACCGTCGTGACGTCGGGGAACGCTTCCTCAAACTGCAAGATGTTCCTAAAGTCGGCGCCGCGAAACCGATAGACACTTTGGTCGGTGTCACCCACGACGCAGACGTTGTTGTGGCCGCGCGCCAGCATCAACACCATCTGATTTTGGGCGTTATTCGTGTCCTGGTACTCGTCAACCAGGATGTGGGCGAACCGATCGCGGTAGTGCTCAAGCACCTCGCCATGGTTGCGGAAAAGTTCGACGGTCTTGGCAAGCAGATCGTCGAAGTCCATGGCGCCAGCCCTCAAGAGGCGGGCCTGGTACTCGGCATAGACCTCGGCGTGCTTGCGGTCGAAAATGTTCTCAGCCGCCGCAGCAGCTTCGGCTGGCGCCACCAACTCGTTTTTCCAGTTACTGATGATCTGGTGAACGCCGCGCGGGGTGAACCGCTTGGTGTCAAGGCCGAGATCGCGGATGACGTAGCCGGTCAGGCGATTCGCATCGGCCGAGTCGTAGATCGAGAACTGGCGCGGGTAACCAAGCACGTCGGCGTTCGCTCGAAGAATGCGCACGCACGCCGAGTGGAAGGTCGACACCCACATCGTTTTGACAACCGGGCCAACCAGCTCAGCGACGCGCTCGCGCATCTCGGCTGCAGCCTTGTTGGTGAACGTGATCGCCAGAATCTTCGACGGGTGGACACCCTCGTGAATGAGGTGTGCGATGCGATGCGTGAGCACCCGTGTCTTGCCGGAACCGGCACCGGCGACCACCAGCAGCGGACCCTCATCGTGCACAACAGCATCGAGTTGGTCGGGGTTCAGACCCTGGGCGAACGGTGACGGGCCCTTGGATCGGCGCTCGCTCTGCACCGAGTAAGGATCCAATTCCGTCGTCGCGACGTCGGCCGGATGCGGAATGTCGGCGAACAGCTCTTCGTCACTCATCAACTGATCACTCTAGAGATGCGCCCCGCCTCACAGCGTTTGCGTCGAAGTTTCAGTTGGCATGAGCGCAGAAACTCCGACGCAAACGGGCTCGGACCTCCGGTGCGGCGATGCTGACGCGACTCAAGCGAGTGCCTTGGCGTGCTGATCCTCACGACGGTCGACGGCAACAGGACATGCGGTGCAACATCTGGCATGTTGCTGGGCGCGATCCCAAACTCGTGATCGACACAGGAATGGGCGTCGCCAGCCTCGTCGATGAAATGCAAGACCTGCTCGCCAAGACCGGGGCCGCTGTCGCCACACAGCGTCACGGCGACCACATTGGCGGCCATCACGAGTTGGATGACACCGTGGCGCACGTGTCGCGAACCGCCGACGTCGTGCACGGCGGTCATGACCCGAGCTTCGGCTGCGCTCACCTCCACGAAATCACCTGCGACTATCTCAAGCTGCGCGCCTGATTTGTCACACCAAGGTGTGACGAGTCGACGGTCAGCTCAGTCAGCTTTCTGATTCATCGGCCAGTTCGAGCCAAGTTGCTTCGAGTTCATCGAGTTCAGTCTGGGCGGCGCTGAGTTGATTGCCGACCGCCAACAGTTCATCGACAACGACCAGACCACTGAGCTTGTCGGCCAACGTGTCGACCCGCTTCTGGGTTTTGACCATCGCCTGCTCGGCTTCTCGAAGTTGACGACCAATCGTCGAGGCACTCGGTCCAGTACGCGCCGCTTTCGGCTTACCCCCACCCGAGCTCAAACCTGCAGCCTTCGGCTTCGCTGATCCGCTCGGCTTCGTGCCGTCCGACTGCTTGCCGGGCTTCTTGCCGGACTTCTTGCCGGACTTCTTGGCGGACTTCTTGCCAGCCAATGCCGCTCGATCAGCAAGCCAGCCACTGACGCCGCCAGGCACACGCTGCATGGCGCCGAACTCGTCAATTGCCAGCACGTGGTCAGCAACGCGATCAAGGAATGCGCGGTCGTGACTCGACGTGACGAGTGCTCCCGGCCAGTCGTCGAGGAACGCTTCGAGCGAACGCAGTGTGTCGAGATCGAGATCGTTGGTGGGCTCGTCGAGGATCAACAAATTCGGCTTGGTGGCAAGCACCATGACGAGCTGCAACCGACGGCGCTCCCCACCCGACAGCATCCGCGTGGGAGCGAACTGAGCGGTCGAGTCGAACCAAAACTTCTCGAGTAGCGCCTTGTCTTCGTGATCCGGCTCTCGATACGGGCCCGCCACGACCTTGCGCACAATGGCGTCCGGGTCAAGTTGACTGGAGTGCTGATCGGCGTAACCAACCACCACGGTCTGCCCGCGGTCGACTACGCCGGCCACCGGATCTTTGCGTCCCGCAATGATGTCGAGCAGCGTCGTTTTGCCCGAGCCGTTCGGGCCGACAACGGCCAAGCGCGCACCAGGCTCGACCAGCAGGTCGACGTCAGAGAAAACCGTGTGATCACCGAACCGTTGGGTGACACCGGTGAGTTCAATCACCTGATTGCCGAGGCGAGTCGTTCCAGCACCAAGTTCGAGATCGTTGCCACGTACCCCAGCGGCAGCAGGGCCGCCGGCGATGATCTCGTGAGCGCTCCGTAGCCGCGCCTTTGGCTTGGTCGAGCGGGCCGGAGCGCCGCGCCGCAGCCAAGCGAGTTCTTTGCGAGCAAGGATTTTGCGCGTCGATTCCTCCGATTCCTCGCGGTCGATCCGCTCGGCACGGGCATCGAGGTACGTCGCGTAAGCGCTGGTGCCAGCCGCAGCCTGGTGGATGTGCGAACGTCCGTTATCAAGTTCGACGACGCGACTCGGGCCAACGGCGCTGGTCAGTCGGTCGAGGGCGTGCCGGTCGTGCGTGACGAGAACAAGTGCCGCCTTCATCGCGACGAGACGCGCCTCGAGCCATTCGATGGCTTCAAGGTCGAGGTGGTTCGTCGGCTCGTCGAGCACGACCATGTCAAATGCGCCCTGCTGGTCGTCAGCCAACACCTTGGCCAAAGCAACACGCTTGGCCTGACCACCGGAAAGCTCGTCGGTCCGCCGGTCGAAGAGCGGCAACACACCGAGCGAAGTGGCCGCTGCCTGGACTTCCCAGCCGTCGCCGAGCACGTCACGCACGATGCCTTCAGGCAGCTTGGGATCTTGTTCGAGTGACACAATCCGAGAACCGCGGCCGAACCTGACAACACCGCTGTCAGGCTGCAGCGCTCCGGTCATGATGCGCAGCAGCGTTGTCTTGCCCGAACCATTGACCCCGACAACCGCAACACGATCGCCGACCGAGATAGTCACGTCGACATCGCTGAAAAGCACCTTGTCGGGTTGCGCCATGCCAACCCCGGATACGTCGACACAAATCACCCGAGCGACGCTACGCCCGAAAACGGCAAGCGCCGACGAACACCCAGTGACGGATGTTCGTCGGCGCAGAAATCAGCAAAGAAGAAACTCAGTCTTCGGCGGGGGCTCCACCGTTCACCTTGGCGGTGACCCGCTCTACAGCTTCGGCCAGCTTTTCTGCAGCCTCGTCGGCCGTGATCTTGCCGGCCTCGACCGCAGCGTCGACCCGCTCTTGCATCTGATCGACGATGGCGTCAACGAGTACATCAACCGTCACGCCCTGAGCGGTGGCAACCTCGGCCAGGGTGGAGCCAGCCTGCAGTTCAGCGCGCAGGGTGTCGGCGTCAATGCCAAGGAGATCGGTCACAACTTCGGAGCCACCGAACTTGCCCTTGCCACCAAACTTGCCCTCACCACCAAACTTGCGCTCGCCACCAAACTTGCCCTCGCCACCGAACTTGCGCTCGCCACCGAACTCGGGCTCGCCACGGTTACCACGCTTCTCCATCAGCTGCTTGGCAACAGCGTCGGCCTGCGCTGCATCGATAGTGCCGTCGTCGACGAGGGGCTGCAACACGGAGCGGAGGCGTTCGCCAGGCTGCGCTGCTGCATCATCAGCGGGCGCTTCGTCGACCGGGGCGTCATCGACCTGCTGAACAATTGCAGCCGGGACTGCAACGGCGTCTGTATCGACAGCTGCACTGGACATGCCAGGAACGCCAAGCACGAGGCCAGCTGCAGTGCCGCCCAGGAGGCCAGCGGCAAGGCCGATACCCGTCTTCGAGCTGCGGCCCTTGTTCGAGCTGCGGTCATTTGTCATCGGGCCAGTCATCTTCGTCATTGGGGAGTTCCTTTCGAGAACGTCTATTGGGGGATGTCCACCACGATGACGACTGCCGGTGAGACCGAGTCCAGAGGGTTGTAAAGATTGGGTAAGAACGCTTCGTCAGGCTTCGGGCAAAGAGAAACCGACGTCTGCACCGCCACCGTCGCGATGCAGCGCACTGACAGTGCCACCACTTCGCTCGACGATCTCACGGACGATGGCGAGGCCGAGCCCTGAGCCCGGCATTGTCCGAGCGGACACCGAGCGGTGGAACCGATCGAAGATCAGGAGCCGGTCCTCCTGCGGGATGCCCGGGCCACGATCGAGCACACGGAGATCGCCGCCACGCACGACCACCTCGATTGATCCACTCGACGTATCGAACTTTGCCGCATTCTGAATCAGGTTGGTGATTGCCCGTTCCAGGCCAGCGGGCGGGGCAAACACGACGCCTGCAGCTGCAACGTCCACTTCGACCACGCGGCCCTTACGACGCGCGACTCGCGCACCCACCGATTTTGCCAACACTCCGAGATCAATGATGTCAGCTGGTTGTTCGGCGAGTTCGCCGGACGCGACCGAAACGAGCTCGTTGACCAGATCAGTGAGTTCTCGCACCTCACCGTCGAGGTCATCGAGAATGCGTTCCTGCATCTCAGAGCCCATGTCTGGGTGTCGCCGGATCACCGAGAGATTCGTGCGCAGGCTGGTCAGCGGGGTACGCAACTCGTGGCCGGCATCTTGCACCAGGCGCTGCTGTTCTGTTTGCGAGCGGCGAAGCGCACTGAGCATCGACTGAAACGCGGCCCCGAGGCGCCCGACCTCGTCGGCGCGCTGTTCGGCCACTGCCAGGTCGAGATTGCCTGAAGCTTCGACTTCTTCGGCGGCCCGCGTCAACCGGCGGAGCGGGGCGGCGACAGTCGATGCGAGGAGCCACCCGATCGCGGCTGCCATCAGCGACACGAGGATCACCAAGAACGTCGTCCGCTGCCGCAAATCGGAAAGCACCCGGTCTGTTTCACCCAGCGACCGAGCAACCTGAATTCCACCTCGCGCCGCCCCGACGGTGTGCACCCTGAATCGTTCACCTTCGAAGGTGATCGTCGCGACGTCGAAGCCCTTGTCGTCTCCGGTGGCCAGCTTCGCTTTGGCGGTCAATTCGAGGTTCTTCTTGAACGACGAGTTCACGACTTCGGCAGTGCGGTCCAACAGCCGCACCGAGTACACGCCGAGCAAGCCCCGGCCCGGAAGCACGACCAGATCGTCGCCGCTACGGATGTTGACCAACAGCGACGTTGCCTCCTTCATCGATCGATCAACCTCGTCCACCAGCCGCGTACTCGTCGAGCGGTAACTCACCACGCCGACCATCGCCGTGGCTACGAACCCGAGGACTGCCATCGCCACGGCGATCTTGACGCGCAGCGACCTCATTGCGGTCGGCCTATCACGAGGCGCCACTCAAACGCGCCGTGTACCCCACGCCGCGCACGGTGTGCACCAGTCGTTGCTCGTCGCGCTCCTCGGTCTTCCGTCGGAGGTAGCCGATGTAGACAGCGAGGTTCTTCGAATCCGGCCCAAAGTCATAGTGCCAGATGCGTTCGTAAATCGTGGTGTGGTCGAGCACAATTCCCTGGTTCTGCACCAGCAGTTCGAGCAGGTCGAACTCGGTCTTGGACATCACGAGTTCCCGGTCGCCCCGAAACACGCGACGCGCCGCCGGGTCAAGCCGCAGATCACCGAGTGTCAGCGGCGCTGCAGTCTCGGCGGTGCTGTAGTCAGCACGCCGAACCAGTGCACGGAGGCGAGCCAACAGTTCATCGAGGTCGTACGGCTTCGGGAGGTAGTCGTCAGCGCCGACATCGAGGCCGGCCACGCGGTCAGAAGTCTCGGTCCGAGCCGTGAGCATCAGAATTGGCAACCGATTCTCTTCGGATCGCACGACGCGACAGACGGTGAGCCCGTCGACCATCGGCATCGAGACATCGAGGAGCAAGATGTCGGGTTCGCTCGTTCGAACGGCATCGAGACACTCGGCACCGTTGGTCGTTGCGGTGACGCAATATCCCTCGAGTTCGAGTGCTCGAACGAGCGCTTCACGCACCGCACGATCATCCTCGGCGATGAGGACGTGTTGGTTCGGTGCGTTGGCCACCCGTGCAGTCTTGCTGGTCTTGGTGAGAGTCAGGTGTGAATGCGGCGGGTTGCGATCACCCTCAGTCGAGTCGCGTGTGCCCAAAGTCGTCTGCTAGAAGTGCGAATGCAACTATTCGCGGCGCCGACCCCAGTTGGGGGCCGACTCCTTCCAATCGCAGTTGCGCTGGTCGCGGCGGGCGGGGCAATCGGTGCGACGGTGCGCTGGCTGGTCGCAACGTTGATGGAGGCTGAGCCAGCGACCTGGCCGTGGTCAACACTGTGCGTCAACGTCGTCGGCTGCGTGATGATCGGTGTCGCTGCCCGGTACATCGAACGCGGCTCGCAACAATGGGACTTCATCGTTACGGGCCTGCTCGGAGGATTCACGACGATGTCATCGTTCGCCGTTGAGTTGAACGACTTGGTGGACGCCGGCCGATCGGGCCTGGCCTTCGGCTACGGAATCACAACGGTCGTCGCAGGCGCGGGCGTCATCGCTGTCATATTGCGAGGATCGTCGTGACGCCGGTCGCGTTCATCCTTGCGGCAGCAATCGGCGCAGTTCTGCGCTTGTTGATCGGCCTCACCGTCTGCAGCTGGCAGGCCCTGCTTGTTGCGAACACCGCAGGCGCGGCAGTGCTCGGGTACGTGAGCACCGCCGATCTCTCGGCATCGACAATCACCGTGATCGGTGTCGGATTCTGTGGCGCGCTCACGACCTATTCGTCGTTCGCACTCGAAGCGCGATCGCTCGGCTGGCGATGGGGTGCCTTCTATGCGGCTCTGACAATCGGCTGTGTGTGCGCTGCCGCGTCGATCGGATCGACGCTCGCCTGAAGCACCTGGTTTCGGGCTCAGGCGGTTTCGAGAATCCGGACCGGCAAAGCGCGCGGACCGCGGATCTGACCGACGCTCCACGAGACATCACCGGCCAACTCGAACTTCGGGAACCGTTTCACGAACTCTTCGATTGCAACCTTGAGTTCGAGGCGAGCGAGGTTTGAGCCCAGGCAGCGGTGGATACCAAGACCAAAGGCTGCGTGGCGATTGGACTCGCGGTCGATGATGAACTGATCGGCGTCTTCGAATACGCGAGGGTCGCGGTTGGCGGCCGGAAATGGCAGGAGGACCCAGTCGTCCTTCTTCATTGGGCAACCGTGGAAATCAACGTCCTTCGCGACCATGCGGGCCATCGTGACCGGCGCGTAGGCACGGAGGAACTCTTCGAGCGCAAAGGTCATGACCTCAGGCTCGTCGTGCAAACGTTCCAGGTCAGCAGGGGTCTGTGCAAGGTGCCAGAGCGATGATCCGATTGCGGACCACGTCGTGTCGATACCAGCGATGAGCAGCAGGACCATGGAACCACGGACGTGCTCTTGACTGAGTTTCTCGCCGCCAAGTTCGACGTTGAGGAGGTAGTCAGTGAGGTCTTCACGCGGGTTGTCGATGTGATCCTGGACCTGAGCATCGAGATACGCGTCAAGCTTCTGGAAGTTCTCTTGACGGTCTGCCGTCGGGGCGTTGATGGTCTCAAGCGTGTTGTGGACGAACTCGCGGAACAGAGCCTCGTCGGCTTCGGGGAAGCCGAGCATCCGCCCAATCACGTTGACAGGGATGTGCTGCGCGTACTGGATGGCAGCATCGACGACCGTGTCGCCAGGCGTGATGTCACCCATCTCGTCGAGAAGCCGGGTGCACAACGCACGGATCTCGTCCTCCCACGGCTCGATCTGCTTCGGAGCGAACGGCGGCAGCAGCAGACGGCGCGCCAGGTTGTGGAACGGCGGATCGCTGGAAATCGGCGGAACCACACCGATCGGTGCGGGAATGGCGGCATCGCCCGGACGAGCGTGGCTGACCACGACGCTCCGGCTAGTGAAGTTCTCGGTGTCGTAGGCGACATCTTGGACGGCCTCGTGCGTGATCGGCGTCCACATGCCGCCGTAGCGATCAGAGTGGGCAACGGGGCAACCGGAATCGCGGAGTTCCTTCCAGACTTCAGGCGCGTTGGGGTTGTACGCCTTATCGGCGTGATCGAAGTCGGTGGCAAAGTCACTGACCGGGCCGTAGTCGGCAGCGTTGTAGGGAACGCGTTCCCAAGCAATTGCGTTCTCAGGGCTGTCCGACAGCGCCAGCGGCTCAGAAATTGTTGGATCGATCGTGTCAGTCATGGAGTTCGAGCCCTTCAGGAATCGGTAATCGTGATGGCGTATTCGGGGCAGTTTGAGGCGGCAAGCCGAGCCTTGTCTTCGAGATCGGGACTGACCGATCCGTTGCCGAGCAACACCGCCTGGCCATAGTCGTCGACGTCAAACAGTTCGGGAGCCAACGCATAGCAACGGTTGTGACCCTGGCATTTTTCGACATCAAGATGGACACGCATACGTGGACCTTACGGCCAAGAGTTGGGGTGATCCCAGCCGACAGCCATCTTTTTCGCACAGTGTTCCAATGCGTGCCTTCAGCACCTCGGTGATCAGCGGGCTGCAGCACCTTCTCGAGAATCTGGCCCGAGGAGGTCTCACTTGTTCCGGGCGACGTCCCGGAATACCGCAAACGTGCCGAACGGCTCGACCTGAGGTTCGGTCGCGAACTCAACGTCGTGGCCGACCATCAGGTATCAGCGCCGGCGAATCCTCCACGAGTTCGAACCCCATGAACGTGAGCAAGTGGGGGTTGCGACCCCCTGCCCGGGTGTCGTGCCGGACGGGGTTACAGGGGTTACGGGGCTACGGGGCTACGAAAGAAGTCCCTGTGAACTGCACAAGCATCGAGCACGGCACCTACCACGGAGCCTTTCTCTGAGTCCGTGCGACAGCGTCCCGTGGAATGGTTCTACCAAAACGCAGGGGCCGCCGTCCTCAGAGTAACGACTTTTGTGCTCACGTTCTATGCAAAGCGGTTACTCAACCGAAGACAAAGCGGCAGCTGCTATCGCGCGGATGTCAACGTCATACGCGTTCATTGGAGGTAGGTCCAAGGGGTTGAATCCGTAGATGGCATTGAGCCAGATGAGTGTTCCCGCATCTTGGGCCATGCTGGCTGCATGGCCCTTTTTGTCGGTAAACACTGAGGACGTTCTTGCACCGATCAAACCCGTCAGCTCGGGAATCAAACCGTTTTCAAATCTGCTACGGATTTCGTATACCGCTGCGCCGTGGTAGAAAGCGAGTATCTCGGCGCCGCCTGATGCAGCGCTCACACTTTCGGCGAGCAGTTGGTAACGAGGGTAGGCAGCGTCAGTGCGGGCTCTCTGCGCGGCAGCGGTCGCGAATTCATTTGGATAGTCCTCCCATGGCATCGCTAACCGGAAGCGCGTTTCAGGATTTTGCGCGAGTGCGTAGTCGACGATCTCAACTATTGCCTGGTCACGTTGGAAGTCAGTCTGCAATAACTCTTCCGAGCAGCAGATGAGAACAACGATGTCGACAGCACCGTCATTCAGCTGTTCTTTTATGAGCGCTTGTACCTCTGGGTCTTCCCACATTGCTTGTGGAGCACCGTTTGCTCCTCCGCGGAACACAACTCGCTGCTCGTGCCCGTCGATTCCGGCCAAGCGGGTCACCTCGGTCATGTTCCTTGCGAATGGTTTACCGAAACTGTGTCCGGCATACAGGACCGTAAGACCGTTCGGTCTGGCCTGACGAAGCCGAATAGCGGGTTGGAGATCGCCGTTCGGCAGCGGGCCAGCACTTTGGTTAAAACCGCTGGAGGGCGCTGCGCCTGCTACCTGGCTGACAGCGACGAGGCCTACGGCAGCGCCGAGCAAGAATGCCGCAATGGCTGCAGCGCGAGCAGCCTGCCTGTACATCATGGCGACGTTACCTCCACTCTCTGAGTTCGTGTGACAGCGTCCGGTGAACTGGTGTTACCAGAACGCAGGGGCCGCCGTCCTCAGAGCCACGACTTCCGTGCTCGCGTTTCGTCGCGATCAGCGTGTAATGCTCGATGTCGTCGATCGGCCAGATCGGTGGAAAACCAAGCTCTCGTTCAAGGCGTAACCGGTCCTCATCGCACCATTTGTGAGATGGAACTAGCTACACACTAATGTGGGAGGCTGACAGCTTGGCGAAGAGCCCTAAATAGGTCTGTGAACCAGCTGAGCCGGAAAGTTTGTTGAGAGCAGCAGTCGACTTTGGCCGTTGAACAGGCGGGTTGGAATGACTGATCACGACCGGACCATGTCCGTTCGCTCAGATCCTGCAGTTAAATCCGGTGTTTCTCAGAGATTTTTCAAGGTCGCACTGGAAACGCTCAGGGGTGGCACTAAATCTCTTGCTTGTTTCAAGTGCTTCGACGAAAAACTCGATCGCGGTGTCGTCGTCGACGACGAACGCGCTGTGTTCGAAATGCATCGCCGCAAACGGTAGGCCGTCAAGCTGGCGGTCGCCGGAAGGTGAGCCCGAAGAAACCAATGATGCAGGGCAGCGTGACGATTGCAGTCGCCGCTCCGACCGAGAGCCGCGAGGCGGCCAAGAAACCAACTGTGGTTGGGATCACCAACGACATCAGGCTCGAACCTGAGCGCAACCATGTGAGCGCCACGCCTCGTCGCCCCGGGAACTTGGCAGCGTCGTCGTACAGCTTCGGGAAGAATACGGAAATACCCACACCGGCGATCGAGTAGCCGAGGAGCACGGGGAGTTCGTGCGGCGCAAAAGCAGCCACGGCGAGGCCGATCCCGGACACCACGATGGCACCACGGAACAGCAACGCATCGCCAAGTCGAACCAGCATGGCGTCACCGAAGAGCCGCCCGATCGTCATCCCGACGGTGAAGGCAACGAATCCGAGGCCAGCAAAGCCAAGGGAGGTGTCGAAGTCTTCGCTCAGTCGGAACGCCGCCCAGTCGCTCGACACCAACTCGACGGTAAGAGCGAAACCGCCTGACACCGCCAACACAATCAGCATGACCCAGCGGGCCCGTGTGCGCTTCGGCACGACACCGTCAACGGCGTCGGGTTCGTTGCCACCTTCGTCAACCTGCAGCAGCCCGCAACCAACAAAGACCAGCGCAGCGGCGAGTACGACGGCCACAGTGACCAGCTGTGTTCTGAGCGAGACACCCGACGCGGCTGCTTGCGCTGCGACGAGGCCGCCGGCAACCGTGCCGAGGCTCCAGAGGCCGTGGAGACGATTCATCACCGGGGCGTGGCGCCGGGCACTCAACCAGGAGCCCTGCAGGTTCATTGCTACATCCACGACCCCATCGGCCATCAAAATCGCCGAGAACCCGATGAGGAAGACGACAGGAGTCGACGCAAGCCCGACGATGACGAGTCCGACAAGCATGAACATCACGAGCGCGATCAAGGCTCGACGCGTTCCCAATCGATGGATGATCGCTGGCGACGCCATGCTCGCAACAAGCCCGATTAATGCGCCAATCGTCAACATCACCCCGAGCTCGTCGAGGCTCAGGCCGAGCCGATCGCGAATTTCAGGAAACCGAGGAACAAAAGAAGCAAAGACCGCCCCGTTCACGAAGAACTGCACAGCAACAGACGCAAGCGCCCGCGAGTCAGTCGAGCTCAGTTCCGCTCCTTCCCCAGCCGATGTCACCGCAGCAAACTATCTGCGACCCTCACTCGGCCCCTCCGTGTCACACAGACCCTCTGAAACCGGTCTGACCGAAGTGTGACGCGGTTAGAGCGCTCGGATGCGATCAACAGCGTCAGGTTGGCTGGCATCGATCACTGCGGTGATCGGGCCGTTGTCGCCCGAGACGGCTGCGAGCGGACCACCACGGATCGTGCCGACGGTGAGGACGATCACATCGGTGTCAGGCTCGACCTCACGACAGATTGCCGCTTTGGCAATGGCCTTCCACACATTCTCGATGCGGCTCAGGCCCGGCCGGGCCGGCGTGTTAACTCCGCCGAGTTCGAAGATTCGAACAACGCCCTCGGGGCTCGTCGCTCGGAAATTGACGGTAACCCCAGGCGACACCCGTGCTGGCTCGTTGACATCGGTGTAGCCAGCTTCGTCGAGGAGCGTGCGGGCCATTTCCTTGAGGGTGCGGCGGTCGGGGAGGTCGCGCTGGGCGAGCGACTTCACGCGTTCCTCGGCCTGCTTCACATAACCCGGGTCCGTGTCGTAGCCGACGTAGTGACGCCCGGTGTTCTTCGCCGCAACTGCCGTCGTGCCCGAACCCATGAACGGGTCGAGCACAATGTCGCCTTCGTAGGTGAAAAGATGCAGGCATCGTTCGACCAATGCGACTGGGAACGGGGCGGGGTGCCCAACGCGGGTTGCGCTCTCGGCGGGAATCTCCCAGACGTCCAGCGTGGCTTCCATGAACTCGTCACCTGGCACGGTGGCGATGCCTTCGGTGCTCTGACCGTCGCGGTTGCCAAAGCCGACACGGTCAAAACGTCCCTTGCTGGCAATGATCACGCGCTCAGTCGTGTCTCTCAAGACCGGGTTCGCCGGCGACTGGTAGGAACCCCAGGCACAGGAGCCGCTGGCCCCACGTTGCTTCTGCCAGACAACTTCGCCTCGGAGCAGAAGGCGGAGATCGTCCTGCAGAATCGTGGTGACGTCGGCAGCAAGGCTGCGATATGGCTTGCGGCCGAGGTTGGCAACATTGACGGCCAGCCGACCGCCGGGCTCGAGCGTGCGTGCGCTCTCGCGCAGGACATCGCGCAGCATCGTGAGGTACTCGATGTAGTCGGCCGGCACGTGGCCTTCGCCAAGCGCTGTCTCGTATTCCTTGCCCGCAAAGTAGGGCGGGGAGGTGACGACGAGTGCAACCGAGCCGTCGGGCACCTTTGACATGTCGCGGGCATCGCCGACATACATCACATCGATCTCACCGGTTTCGCCGAGTGTGTCATCGTTGCTGATCTGCGGCGGCGCGAAGCGGCTATAGAAGTCCGAGGAGTCATGTGACTCGCGTTTGCTGACGCCAAACGATGATGTGGAGGTTCCCATTGTAGTAATTCTGCTTTCGATCGCTGTCAGGTCACTTCGGATTCGGCGGCAGCGCCGAGTGCGGTGGGGTTGGTCTGTGTGCTGGCTCGCAGCATCCGTTCGACAGGAATCTGAGCCATATCGTCGTGGGTGAGGATCCAAAATTGGCGGGCACCGACCGCCTCGACGAGGCGGCCTGCGACGTCAGCTGCGGGAATGCCATTGTCAACGCCGGCAGCAAGGACCCCGGCAATCAGCTGGGCGATGGGCGCGTTGACCGTGGCTGGTTCGCTGATCATCAGGTCGGTCTTGACAAAGCCGGGGCAGAGCACACTGACGCCGATCGGCGATCCGGCAGCCTGCTGCTCGAGGTACAGCGACTCGCTCAGGCCAACGACGGCGTGCTTGGTCGCGGCATACGGAGCAAGTCCCGGCACCGGCGTGAGTCCAGCCATCGACGCGGTGTTCACGATGTGTCCAATGCCCTGCTGCTCCATGATTGGAAGGAAGGCGCGGATGCCATGGACGACGCCGTACAGGTTGACGCCGATGACTCGGTCCCAGAGGTCGAGGGTGCCACCCCAGGCGTCACCGACCCCTGCGATACCCGCGTTGTTGAAGAGGAGGTGAGCCGCTCCGAACCTTGTGAGCACTGCGTCGGCGAAGTCACCCATGGACTGCGCGGACGACGTGTCGCAGGCATGGGCGAGCACGTCGGCGCCGCCCTCGGTGAGCCGGGCTGTCACCGCACGCAGTTTGGCATCGTCGATGTCTGCGAGTGCCACCCGCATCCCGCGCGCTATCAGCTGCTCGGCAACAGCCAAACCGATTCCGCTCGCGCCACCGGTCACCACAGCCACGTTGCCGCGCGCGATCACCATCCCAACATCAGTCACGAGCCCAAACCTAGATTCCCACGCGCGCCGAGTGGTTGATGCACGCGCGGTCAGCGCGAGAACGCCAGCAGCGACTCAACTTTGGGCATCTGCGTGGAACACCGAGCCTCGACAGCGCTCCTTCGCGACATACATAGCTCGGTCAGCAACACAGATCGTCTCCGCTAAGGAACGCCGAGTTCCTGTCGATGAACGCCCAGACGCAATGCCGACCGTGGCGCCGATCCCGATGCGATGCTCGCCGCAGTCGAACGGCACAGCGATGCGATCGACGATGCGCTTAGCAAGCCCGACCAGACCGGCAGCGGCATCCGGGTCGCCGGATTTCAGGTCGCAAACGACCACGAATTCATCGCCGCCGCTTCGGTAGACATCGTCACCACGGCGGACAGCGGCAGAGATCCGACGACCCACAAGGGCAATCACCTCGTCGCCGACCGAATGGCCGAACGTGTCGTTGACCGCCTTGAACTGATCAAGGTCGATGAACAGTGCACTTGGATGGCTGGTGTCGTGGCCGATTCGGTCGTTGAGCGATGCTCGATTTCCCACACCAGTCAGTGCATCTCGATGGGCTGCAACTTCCAACTCAGCACGATGATGCGCCTGTTTAAGTACGAGGAGAGTGAGACGCGTTGCTTCGCTGAGATGCGCCTCATGATTCGGGCTCACACGCGACGGAGTCCGCCGCCACACGATGAACACGGCAGCAACTTTGCCTGATGCATGGAGAACTGGACGCACCCACGCAGCCGGCAGGCCGGCACTGGCCATACCGTCACGGCACTGGTCACCAATGCCCGGTAGGCCACAGTCGGTGATGTCTTGCATCTGACCAGTAACGAAGGACCGATGCCACGGCGTTCCAGTTGCGTTGATCAGTTCATCGTCGAGTGGCCACGGGCCGACGCTGCGAAATCGCTCGGCCTCGGTCGACGAGGCGGGCTCAACCACGAGAATCGTGCCGATGCCGTCGAACGGTGCAGCGCGGCCTGAGGTCGCAATGGCTGCAAGGTTGCGCTCGAGTGGTTCGTCGGCGGCAACCGCTCCAACGGCTGTTGCAAGCACGTCGCGTACGGACTCACCGGTCAGCGTGATCACGTATCCCGGGACGCCGATTTCGGGCGGGCACTCGTACGCCCAGAACTGGGAGTGGTGGCACCCACCGGTGGGGTCGACGTACCGGATGCGACTCGGCCCCATGATCGTCCCGTGATATTCGGAGCCTGC